>Ga0208278_1000002_pt1 | contig 114038 bp, 116 predicted proteins | sample ETN01SmetaG_FD_185794 | JGI IMG/M metagenome (GOLD analysis project Ga0208278, IMG submission 185794) | Marine microbial and viral communities from oxygen minimum zone, Eastern Pacific Ocean - ETNP2014F12-01SV259 (SPAdes) (version 2) | ecosystem: Environmental > Aquatic > Marine > Oceanic ...
GCTGTCAGGGTGTGTCACCCCCGTGGCTGCCTGCGGACGGTCTGAAGGAACTGGTTCGGCCAGACCGGTCAGGACACCGAGGACTACCGTTCGCTCGTGCCAGACGATCACTTCGGCGAACGAGTCGCCGGGAAGTACGACGAGTCTTTGCAGGACATGTTTCGACCCGACGTCCTCGACCCCACCGTCGACTTCCTCGCTGAACTCGCCGGAAACGGACCTGCCCTTGAGTTAGGAATCGGTACCGGTCGCGTCGCCCTTCCTCTCGTCGCGAGGGGAATTTCGGTTCACGGAATCGATCTCTCACCAGCAATGGTTGAGCGACTGCAGGCAAAGCCAGGCGGCGATGCCGTTGAGGTCACTATCGGCGACTTCGCCACCACAAGAGTCGAGGGTGACTTCTTCTTGGCCTATCTCGTTTTCAACACGATCACGAACCTCACCACCGAGGATGCCCAGGTCGAGTGCTTCGCCAACGTCGCCCAACACCTAGAACCAGGCGGACGGTTTGTGATCGAGAACTTCATCCCGGCACTCCACCGGCTCCAGCCGGGCGAAAAGGTGGTACCAATCCAGGTGACCCCCACCCGGCTCGACTTCGACGAATACGACCTCGCGAACCAGACCCTGGTCTCGCACCACTACCGGGTGGTCGAAGGCCAACTCGAAGTCTTGTCGACCCCTCACAGGTATGTGTGGCCCTCCGAACTGGATCTCATGGCCCGACACGCCGGCATGACGCTGAGGGAGCGTTGGGCAACTTGGACGCGTGAGCCGTTCACCTCGACCAGTCCGTCGCACATCTCCGTGTGGGAGAAGACGACGTAAGGAAACAGCAAGCAGGGCCTGCCGAGGGCGCTACAGCGGTGTCGGAGGGGGGACTTGAACCCCCACGCCCTTGCGGGCACCAGCCCCTCAAGCTGGCGCGTCTGCCAATTCCGCCACTCCGACGTGGCACACCCGGAAGACCCGGAGCGCACGACAGGCTACCGGCGCCCTGCATAGGCGAACACCGGCCTCACGCCCAGTCGAACGTCCGGGTGACCGCATCCGACCAGCGGGCCAGGAGAGCGTCCCGCTCCCCCTCCGGCAACGTCGGCTCCCAGCGGCCACCCTCCTGCCAGTTGGCCCGCAGGTCGTCGAACCCGCCCCAGTACCCCTCTGCCAGCCCGGCGGCGTAGGCGGCCCCCAATGCCGTGGTCTCCTCGACCACCGGCCGCACCACGGGCACCCCGAGCACATCGGCCTGGAACTGCATGAGGAGTTCGTTGACCACCATCCCGCCGTCGACCCGCAGCGATGACAGGTCGACGCCACTGTCGGCACGCATGGCGTCGAGCACCTCCCGGGTCTGGAAGGCCGTGGCCTCCAGCGCCGCCCGGGCGACATGACCCCGGTTCGAAAACGCGGTCAGGCCCATCAGGAGCCCCCGGGCGTCAGAACGCCAGTGCGGTGCGAACAGGCCGGAGAACGCCGGAACCAGGTACACGTCGCCGTTGCCATCGACCGAGCGGGCCATCTCCTCGACCTCCGACGACTCGCCGATGATGCCCAGCCCGTCCCTCAGCCACTGCACCAGCGCACCGGCTACGGCGATGGAGCCCTCCAGCGCGTAGACGGGTGCCTCGCCGGCCAACTGGTAGCCGACCGTCGTCAGGAGACCGTGGGTCGATGGCACGGGGTCGGCCCCGGTGTTGAGCAGCATGAAGCATCCGGTGCCGTAGGTGTTCTTGGCCTCACCCGGCGAGAAAGCCGTCTGCCCGAACAGGGCGGCCTGCTGGTCGCCGAGGACCCCCGACAACGGCACGCCGGCCAGCGGTCCCTTCATCTCGCCAATACGCCCCACCGAGGGAACGATCTCGGGCAGCATCGACGCCGGAATACCCAGTGCCTCGACGATGTCGGCATCCCAGCCCAACGAAGCCAGGTCCATCATCAGCGTCCGCGAGGCGTTCGTGACGTCGGTGACGTGGCGCCCACCTTCCGATCCGCCGGTCAGGTGCCAGACCAGCCAGGAGTCGACGGTCCCGAACAACAGGTCGCCGGACGCCGCCTGCCCGGCCAGGCCCTCGACGTTCTCGAGCAGCCAGGACACCTTCGGGCCGGAGAAGTACGGGGCCAACGGCAACCCGGTCGTCGCCCGCCAGAGGTCCGGGCCCGGTCCGTCCGCAAGGCGCTCGACCATCTCCGAGGTCCGCGTGTCCTGCCAGACGATTGCGTTGTGCGCCGCCTCACCCGTGTGACGGTCCCACAGCACGGTGGTTTCCCGTTGGTTGGTGATCCCCACCGCCAGCAGATCGGCAGCCGTCAGGCCTGCCGACGACAGCGCCTCGACGACCACCGCAAGCGTGTTGTCGAGGATCTCGTGGGCGTCGTGCTCGACCCACCCGGCCCTGGGAAACACCTGCTCGTGCGGCCGCTGCGCCACCGATACAACGCCACCCGAATGGTCGAAGACCATGAACCGGGTGCTGGTGGTCCCCTGGTCGATCGCACCCACATAGCGGTCCATCCGCCCATTCTCCCCCATCGCCGCAGCGCTCTGTCACACGGAACCCCTACCCATGGAGTACCCCACGAAACAGGAGCACCACCAATGGACATCCCCACCCTCGAACACGCCGCCGTCGGCCGCCCCGTCAACCGCCTCGGCTTCTCCCTCTTCCCCGTCTACCTGCCACCCGCCGACCTGCCGCCCATCGCCACCGGCCCGGGCTCCGGCCTCGTCATCGACGAGCTGTCCAATGCCTCGGTACCGACGCTATCCGTCACCAACCCGACCGATCGGGCGATCCTGCTCATCGAGGGTGAGAGCCTCGTAGGCGGCGCCCAGAACCGCACCCTCAACGTCAGCGTGCTGGTGCCGGCCGGCGCCACCCTCGAGATCCCCGTGACCTGCCTCGAGCAGGGCCGCTGGGGCGCCCGACGGGCCTTCCGGTACGGCGACGCCATGGCTCCCCGCCGGGTCCGCCGGACCAAGCAGGACGCCGTGGCCCAACGCCTGGCCACCGTCGGCGCACCCTCCCACGAGCGCCACGCCGATCAGGGCGCCGTCTGGCACATAGTCGACCGGGAACTGAACCGCATGGAAGTCGACTCGTCCAGTCGGGCCATGTCCGATGCCTCGGCCTTCATCGACCGTGACCCCGATCGCCGTAGGACCGTCGAGGAGCTCGTCCAGATGGGTCCCCTCCCCGGCCAGTGCGGCCTCGTGGTCTCGCACGGCCGTCGCATCGTCGCCGCCGACCTGTTCGCCTCCACCGACCTGCTGCGGCCCCACTGGGGTGCCATAGTCCGGTCGCACCTGATCGAACACCCCACCGCCGACGGCCGTCCCTCGGCCGGTCGGGCCCTGCGGTTCCTCAGCCGATTCGCCACAAGCCCATCGGAACGCAAGGAGGGCCTGGGCCACGGCATCGAGCACCACATCCGCACCGACCGGGTCGTCGGCCAGGCGCTCGTGCTCCCCACCACCGTCATCCACGCCGGAGCCTTCGCCCGCTGAGCAGGTCCTCTTGGCGTATATCCCACCGACCGGGTGGGCACATGCCCCATGCCATGACGAGGCGCCTCATCGACATCGACGGCGACCGCCTTGCCGGGGCCGGGGAAATCCTCGGCTCCTCGACCATGGAGGACACCGTCAACGACGCCCTCGCCCTGGTCTCCGACACAGAGGCCAGGCGACGGCACAAGATCCGGTTGTCCACCATGGAAGGGCTCCACCTTCATGACCCCGAAGTCGTGAAGGGTGCCCGGCGGAACGAGGGCAGCACCGCCTCCCCATCGCCGACCTGCTGCTGACCGCCACCACCGAGGTCAACGACCTCGTGCTACTCCACCACGACGCCGACTTCGACCGGATCGTCGACGTCACCGGACAGCCCGCTGAATGGGTCGTCCCCCGGGTTCGGTGGCCTGAGGGCCCCTAGAACATCAGGGCGAGGGCCACCGTCGTGAAGGCGAACACCAGGGCCGTCACGATGGTGATGCGATCGAGGTTCTGCTCGACCACGGTGGAGCCGGCGGTCTGTGCGCCGATGCCACCACCGAACATGTCCGACAGGCCACCACCCTTGCCGCTGTGCAGCAGCACCAGGAAGATGAGGCCCAGCGCCGATGCGACGAAGAGGATCGAGGTCAGGACCAACATGGTGGCGACAGGCTAGCGGCGCGGCCCTGAGATCAACCGATGAGCCGGTGGTACGCCACGATGCGGGCGAACTCGTCAGGGTCGAGCGAGGCACCGCCCACCAGGAGGCCGTCGATGTCGGGCTGCATCATCAGGTCCGGGGCGTTGACCGGCTTGACAGACCCCCCGTACTGGATACGCACCGAGTCGGCCGCCGACTGTCCCCACCCCTCGGCCACCACCCCCCGTACGACCCGGCAGGCCGCCTGGGCGTCCTCCGGGGTGGCTGTGAGGCCGGTGCCGATCGCCCAGATCGGTTCGTAGGCGATCACGAGCCCTGCCACCTGCTCCTGCGAGAGCCCAGCCAGTCCGGCCTTCACCTGGCCCGTGACCTTGGCGTCGGTGCCGCCGGCCTCCCGCTCCTCCCGGGTCTCGCCGCAGCAGAAGATGGGGGTCATGCCGTTGGCGAGCACGGCCGCCGCCTTGAGCCGTACGTCGTCGTCGGTCTCGCCGAAGACCTCGCGCCGTTCCGAATGCCCGACGATCACCAGCGCCACGTTGAGCTTTGCGAGCATCCCCGGTGACACCTCTCCGGTGAAGGCGCCGCTCTCCTCGAAGTGGCAGTGCTGGGCACCGAGGACGAGGCGCATCTCGTCGGACTCGATCACCGTCTGCACCGAGCGGATGTCCGTGAAGGGCGGGTGGACCGACACGTCGACGACGTCGTGGTCGGCCGGGTTGAGAATGTAGGCCAACTTCTGGACCATCTGGATGGCCTCGAAGTGGTTGTGGTGCATCTTCCAGTTGCCGCTGACCAGCGGTCGCCTCGTTCCTGGCATCACCTGCTCCTCGTGCTTGGTCCCGAATTCAGACTGACATGCTCAGGCGTCACCGCGCAGGGCCGCCAGCCCCGGCAGGTCGCCCATTTCGATCAACTCCAGCGCTGCGCCACCACCCGTCGACACGTGGTCCATCCGGTCGACCACCCCGAACTGGTGCGCCGCTGCCGCAGAGTCGCCGCCGCCGACGACGGTGAACCCCCGGCAGTCGGCCACGGCCTCGGCGATGGTTCGGGTGCCTGCGGCGAAGCGGGGATCCTCGAAGACGCCCATCGGGCCATTCCACAGCACCGTGCGGGCCTCGGCAACCAGGTCGCAGAATTCGACTGCCGACCCGGGCCCGATATCGAGACCCATCCAGCCGTCGGGCAGCGACGTACCGGCCTGGCGTACCTCTCCCCCGGCCGAGGGGTCGCAGATGCGCCCACCGGGTCCGAGCGCCGTGATGTCGATCGGCAACCGGATCGGGGCGCCCGAGTCGAGCAGGCGTGCGCAGGTCCCGACCATGTCCTCCTCCAACAGCGAAGAGCCCACCGAGGCGCCCCGTGCCGCCAGGAAGGTGAAGCACATTCCCCCGCCGACGATCAGTTCGTCGACGATGTCGAGTAGCGCCTCCACGACACCGAGCTTGTCGCTGACCTTGGCGCCACCCATGATCCCGACGAACGGCCGCTTCGGCGAGTCCCGGAGGCCTCCCAGAACCTCGACCTCGCGGGCCAACAGGCGACCCGCCGCCGACGGTAGGTGCCGTGGAGGACCCACCACCGACGCGTGGGCCCGGTGTGAGGCCCCGAAGGCGTCGTTGACGTAGGCGTCCTGACCCTCGAGCAGTCGCTCAACGAACGCCGGGGCGTTCGTCGTCTCCCCCGGATCGAAGCGCAGGTTCTCGAGCAACACCACTCCGGGCGCCAGCTCGGCAAGGCGCTCGCGGACCGGGTCCATTGCAAATGCCGGATCCGGCGCCCCCTTCGGACGGCCCAGGTGCGAACACGCCGTTACCTCCGCTCCGGCATCGAGCAGGTAGTCCAGCGTCGGCAGCGCCGCCCGGATGCGGAGGTCGTCGGTGATGGCCCCGTCGGACATCGGGACGTTGAAGTCGCAGCGGACGAGGACCCTTCGACCCGAAAGGTCACCGAGGTCCTCCAGGAGGGGGACGTCCATCGTTGCTACTTGCGGGCCTTCTTCGCCTTCGGCCTCTTGGTGCGGCGGGTGCCGACGATCCTCGTGAGGTCGACCAGACGGCTCGAGTAGCCCATCTCGTTGTCGTACCAGCCCAGGACCTTGACCATGTTCCCGGAGGCCATGGTGAGGCCACCGTCGATCGTGCACGAGGCCGGGCGGCCGACGATGTCGGCGGATACCAGTGGGTCCTCGCTGTAGTCGAGCACCTTGGCCAGCGGACCACGGCGGGCGGCCTCTGCGTAGGCGGCGTTGACCTGCTCTGCCGTCGCTGTCTTCTTCAGGGTGCCCACGAAGTCGGTGATCGAACCGTCGGGGATCGGCACCCGCAGCGAGATGCCGTCGAGGCGACCCTTCATCTTCGGCAGTACCAGGCTCGTCGCCCTGGCGGCTCCGGTCGAGGTGGGCACGATGTTGACGGCTGCGCCCCGGGCACGACGGAGGTCGCTGTGCGGCCCGTCCACGAGGCTCTGGTCGCCGGTGTAGGCGTGTGTAGTGGTCATGAAGCCCCGCTCGACTCCGAACCGGTCGTCGAGCACCTTGATCATCGGGACGAAGCAGTTCGTGGTGCACGAGGCGTTGGACATCACATGGTGCTTCGCAGGGTTGTAGGAGTCGTCGTTCACGCCGACGACGAACGTCGCATCGCAGTCACCGGACGGGGCCGAGATGATGACCTTGCGGGCACCGCCCCCGAGGTGCAGGGCCGCCTTGTCGCGTGAGGTGAAGAAGCCAGTGGACTCGATCACGACATCGACTCCGAGGTCCCCCCAGGGGAGGTCGCCCGGGTCACGCTCGGACAGCACCCGGATCTTCTGGCCGTCGACGACGATGCTGTCACGGGTGGTCCGCACCTTGGCGTCGAGTCGCCCGTGCACCGAGTCGTTCGCCAACAGGAACGCCATCGTGTCGATGGACCCCAGGTCATTGACGGCGACGAACTCGATGTTCGCCCCCTGGGCACGGGCGGCCCGGAAGAAGTTGCGGCCGATGCGGCCGAATCCGTTCACACCTACACGGACGGTCATTGAACTGTTGCCTCCTGCGGTGGCCGAACCGCCGCTCTGTTGTCGTAGAGGGTCATGTGCCCGTTCATTGCTAGCCGATGGGCATCAACTTGACACGCGATCCTGAACGTAGATCGGTCACACCCGGATCGTCACGGCAGCAGTCAGCGATCGACGTCGCGGTGGGTCACGAGAGGATCCTGACCCCTTTCCCTCAGGTACCCGGCGACCGCCTCGGCAATGGTGACCGAGCGGTGCCGACCGCCCGTGCATCCGAACGCCAGCGTGAGATACGACCGTCCCTCGCCGACGAAGGCCGGCAGGAGGAGGTCCAGCAGGTCCTCCAGTCGGCTCAGGAACCCCTGGGCCAGGTCGCTGTCCAGCACATGCTCACGGACAGGCACGTCCAGGCCGCTGAGCGGGCGGAGTTCGTCGACCCAGTGCGGGTTCGGCAGGAAGCGGCAATCCAGGACCAGGTCGGCGTCGCGGGGAGCGCCGTGCTTGAACCCGAAGGAGGTCACGGCGAGGCGCATGGGGCGGTCGTCGGCCTGTCCGTAGAGTTCGGCGACCTTGTCGCGGAGCTGGTGGACGTTCAGGTCCGAGGTGTCGATGACGAGGTCGGCTTCGGATCGGACCGACTCCATCAGGGCCCTCTCGGCGTCGATGGTGTCGACCAGGCCTGCCCCACCACCGAGGGGATGCGGCCGCCGGCTGCTCTCGTAGCGCTGCACCAACACCTCCGTCGAGCAGTCGAGGAACACGACGCGGAGCCCCTCGACAAGGGATCGCAGCTCGGCGATTCCGGCGAGGGTCTCGCCGCCGACGGTGTCGCTACGCAGGGCGAAGGCCACCCGATCCAGCGAGGACTCCGGCCCCCTCGCCAGGTCCGCCACCTTCGCCATCAGGTCGGGTGGCAGCCGGTCGATGACGAACCAGCCGAGGTCCTCGAGGTCGCTGGCGAACGCCGAGCGCCCCGCCCCCGAGAGGCCCGTCAACACCAGGAAGTCGCTCACATCACGATGCTAGGCGAGGCCCGACCGACACACCGCTCACATCACTGCTCACGATGTGCCTTCACGTACACCGCCTCGGCCACGGCGTCCGGCAACCACGACAGCTTCTGCAGGTCCGGGAGGCCGGCACGCTGCACGGCCCGTACACCGCCCATCTCCTTCACCAGGCGCTTCCGCCGTGCCGGCCCGAGGCCCGGGATGTCGTCCAGAACGGAACCTGTCATGCGCCGGGAGCGCAACTGTCGGTGGTAGGCGACCGCGAACCGGTGCGACTCGTCGCGCACCCGTTGCAGCAGGTACAGCGCCTCAGATCCACGTGGCAGCAGAATCGGATCGCTTCGACCGGGAACGAACACCTCCTCGAAGCGCTTGGCCAGCGCAGCGACCGGTATCCGGTCCGTCAGGCCCAGGTCTGCAACGACCCGTTGGGCGACCCCCAACTGCCCCACCCCGCCGTCCACGAGAAGCAGCTGCGGCGGATAGGCGAACCTGCCGGGCCGATTCGCCACGGGAAGGGCGACCTCCTCCAGGAAGGCGGTGAGGCGCCTCGTGAGGACCTCCTCCATTGCCGCATAGTCGTCGTTGCCGGGCACCCCCCGAACCTTGAATCGGCGGTAGTCGGACTTCTTGGCGAGGCCGTCCTCGAGCACGACCATGGACCCGACGTAGTCCGTGCCCTGCAGGTGGCTCATGTCGAAGCATTCGATCCGGAGTGGTGCTTCAGGCAGCCCGAGCGCCTGCTGCAACTCGTTGAGGGCCCGGGCACGGCTGTTGTGGTCGGCAGCCCGCTTGAGGCGGTGTCGCATGAACTCCTCGGCTGCGTTGCGGGTCACAGTCTCCTGCAGGGAGCGCTTGTCGCCCCGCTGCGGCACCCGAATGCGAACACGGGTACCCCGTTCCCCGCTCAGCCACTCCCCCAGCAGGTCCGTACCCTCCGGAAGGTCTGGGACGAGGACCTCCCTCGGAACCCCCTGGGGTGGGTCGCCCCGGTAGTGGGCAGCCACGACCTCGCCGACCAGTTCGGACGCCGACAGGTCCTCGATACGGTCGACGACGAACCCCCTGCGTCCGATCACCCGACCTCGACGCACGTAGAAGACCTGGACCGCTGCCTCGAGTTCGTCGCCCGACAGGCCGAAGACGTCGATGTCCTCGTTCCGCCCACCGACCATCTGCTGGCGTTCGGCCACCTTGCGGACGCTCCCCAGCCGGTCCCTCCAGCGGGCCGCAGCCTCGAACTCGAGGCCGACCGATGCCGCCTCCATCTCTTCCGACAGGCGAGTTTCGACCTCGTCCGTATCTCCCCCGAGGACGCGACTCAGATCGGCGACGATCTCGTCGTAGGCCCTGCGCCCCACCTCCCCCACGCAGGGCCCCGAGCACTTCTCGATGTGGAAGAGCAGGCAGGGTCGACCGAGCCGCAGGTGTGCATCCAACTTGCTGTCCGTGCACGTGCGGATCGGGAACGTACGCAACAACAGGTCGAGCGTCTCGCGGATTGCGCCGGCGTTCCCATAGGGACCGAAGTACCGGACCCCCCTGCGGCGACGGCCGCGCATCACCATCGCACGGGGCCATTCGTGGTCGAGCGTGATCGCCAGGAACGGATAGCTCTTGTCGTCCTTGAGGTCGACGTTGAAGCGTGGCGAGTGCTCCTGGATCAGGCTGAACTCCAGCATCAGGGCCTCGAGTTCGTTCGAGACCTGGATCCACTCGACGCTCTCCGCAGCCTCGAGCATCTGCACTGTCCGCAGGGCCATTCGATCCGGGCTCCCGAAGTAGCTGTTGAGCCGGTGGCGGAGGCTCTTCGCCTTGCCGACATAGAGCACGCGGCCGTCGCCGTCCTTGAACTGGTACGAGCCGGGCAGGTCCGGGATCGTCCCGGCGGGTGGCCGCTCGATCATGTCGGCAGCGTAGGGCGCACCCGACCGCATCCGCTTCGACGGAAAGGTCCGCAACCTCATCACCGTCGCCTCCGACACCCAGGCGTGGGCGCATGTCGCCCTCGACCGGATGCTCACCATCACCTGAGGAGCGATCAGGAAGCCGGCCTGTCAGCCAGCCAAGATGTCACGCAGGTAGCGACCCGTGTGGCTCTCGGACACCGCGACCACCTCCTCCGGCGTGCCGGTGGCCACCACCGCACCACCTCCCAGCCCACCCTCCGGTCCGAGGTCGATCAGCCAGTCTGCGGTCTTGACGACATCGAGGTTGTGCTCGATGACGATCACGGTGTTTCCATGGTCGACCAGTCGGCTGAGCACCGACAGGAGCCGACGGACATCCTCGAAGTGCAGGCCGGTGGTGGGCTCGTCGAGAATGTAGACGGTGTGGCCGGTAGGCCGCTTCGCCAACTCGGAGGCCAACTTGACCCGTTGCGCCTCGCCTCCGGACAGCGTCGGCGCCGGCTGGCCCAGCCGGATGTAGCCCAGACCCACGTCCACCAGCGTCCGCATGTGGCGCGTGATGGGAGGGTGCTTCTCGAAGAAGCCGAACGCCTCCTCGCAGGACATCGCCAGCACGTCGGCGATGGTGCGGCCCTTGAACTCGATGTCGAGCGTGTCCCGGTTGTAGCGGGCCCCCTTGCACACCTCGCATGGCACGTAGACGTCCGGAAGGAAGTGCATCTCTATGCGCAGCGTCCCGTCGCCTGAACAGGCTTCGCAACGGCCTCCCTTGACGTTGAAGCTGAACCGGCCGGGCATGTAGCCGCGCACCCTCGACTCCTCGGTCTGGGCGAACAACTTCCGGATCCGGTCGAACACGCCGGTGTAGGTGGCGGCGTTTGAGCGGGGGGTGCGCCCGATCGGCGCCTGGTCGATGTTGATGACCTTGTCGATGTGCCCGACGCCTTCGAGGGCCGTGTGGAGTCCCGGCGGAACCTTCGACCGGTAGACGGCCTGCATGAGCGATTTGTGCAGGATCTCGTTGACGAGGGTCGACTTGCCCGATCCCGAGACCCCGGTCACGGCTATGAAGCGGCCCAGCGGAAACGAGACGTCGATGTCCCGGAGGTTGTTCTCCCGTGCGCCGCGGACCAGCAGCGAGTCGCCGGTACCGGGGCGCCTCGCCTGGGGCACGGCGATCTCCCTCCGTCCCGAGAGGTACTGCCCGGTGATCGAGCCCTTCTTCCCGAGGAGTCCCTCAACCGTGCCGGAGTGCACCACCGCTCCGCCGTGCTCCCCCGCCCCGGGTCCGATGTCGACAACGTGGTCGGCGTTTCGGATCGTCTCCTCGTCGTGTTCGACGACGATCACCGTGTTTCCGATGTCCCGCAGCCTGTGCAGCGTCTCGATGAGCCGCCGATTGTCGCGCTGGTGGAGCCCGATCGACGGCTCGTCCAGCACATAGAGCACGCCGACGAGGCCGCTGCCGATCTGCGACGCCAGCCTGATCCTCTGGGCCTCGCCGCCGGCCAGAGTGGCCGCCGAACGGGAGAGCGACAGGTAGTCGAGGCCGACGTCCAGCAGGAACCCGAGCCGGGCATTGACCTCCTTGAGGACCGGCTCGGCGATCATCGCATCGCGGTCGGAGAGGTCGAAGCCGGCCAGGACCTTTGCAGCCTCCCCGATCGGAAGCTCGCAGACATCGTGGATCGAATGGCCGTCGATGCTCACGGCCAGCGAAAGCGGGCAGAGGCGTGCACCACCGCAGTCGGGACAGGGCACCTGGCGCATGTATCCCTCGATCTGCTCCCGTCCGCTGTCGCTCTCGCTGTCCTGGTGGCGACGCCGCAGGTACGGCATGACCCCCTCGAACTGCGCCGAGTAGACGCGGGTCCGGCCGAACCGGTTCTTGTAGCGGACCTGCACACGATGGTCGAGGCCGCCGGTCAGGAACAGCTTCTGGTGCTTCTTCGCCAGCGAGCGCCACGGCTTCTCAGGGTCTATGCCCTGGTCCTCGGCGACGGCCGCTACGAGGCGCTTGAAGTAGCGGTTGTGCCCGCTCGACCAGGGTGCGATCGCACCCTCGCCCAGGCTCAGGTCTGGGTTCGGGACGACCAGCTCGGGGTCGACCTCGAACACCGAGCCGAGGCCGTTGCAGTGGTCGCAGGCGCCGTAGGGGCTGTTGAACGAGAAGTTCCGGGGTGCCAGCTCCTCGAAGGACTTTCCGTCGCTGGGCCGCGACAGGTGCTGGCTGAACACGATCGTGTGCGGCCCGACGACCTCTCCGTCCTCGTCGAGCTGTTCCTCCCCGTCTCCCCTGTTCGGCACCACCTGGATCTCGGCGACCCCCTCGGCCAGGGCCAGGGCCGCCTCCATCGACTCGGTCAGGCGACGCTCGATGCCGTCCCGCAGCACCAGCCGGTCGATCACGACCTGGATGGTGTGCTGCTCGTAGCGGGCCAGGTCGACCTCGTCGGTGAGCTCGTGCAGTTCGCCGTCGACGATCGCCCGGCTGAAGCCCTGCGAGGCCAGGTCGGAGAGCAGGGTGTCGTAGGTGCCCTTCCGTCCCCGGACCACAGGTGCCAGGACCTGGAACCGGGTTCCCTCATCCAGTTCGAGGACACGGTCGACGATCTGCTGCGGGGTCTGGCGGACCAGCCGCTCACCCGTCTCCGGGTCGTGTGGCACGCCTATCCGGGCATAGAGCAGGCGGAGGTAGTCGTAGACCTCTGTGATCGTGCCGACGGTCGAGCGCGGGTTGCGCGAGGCACTCTTCTGGTCAATCGAAATGGCTGGTGAGAGGCCTTCTATGAAGTCGACGTCCGGCTTGTCCATCTGTCCCAGGAACTGGCGTGCATACGACGAAAGGGACTCGACGTAGCGCCGCTGGCCCTCGGCGTAGATGGTGTCGAACGCCAGCGACGACTTGCCCGAACCCGAGATGCCCGTGAAGACGATCAGGTGCTCCCGGGGGAGGTCGAGGTCGATGTCGCGCAGGTTGTGCTCGCGCGCCCCGCGTACCACCAGTCGATCGGACACGGCGGCGAGCCTACCGGCCGGCCCGGAGGCGTTCGAAGCCCCGATGATCAGGTGGCAACCGTCTCAGGTGTGCTCGGCGAGGTCGCGCAGTTCGCGACGCAGTTCGGCGATCTCGTCGCGGAGGCGGGCCGCATACTCGAAGCGGAGGTCCCCGGCTGCCTCCTTCATCTCCTCTTCCAGCGATCCGAGGAGGCGCTCGATGTCCGATCTCGGCAGTTCGGAGACCTCGTCGACGAGGCGCTCGCCGCGGCGCTTCCTGCCCTTCGGGGTGGGTGCGCCGCCGCCGGTGGGTCGCAGGAACTCGAGGATGTCGGTCACGGCCTTTCGCACGGTCTGTGGATCGATCCCGTGTTCGGCGTTGTAGGCCTGCTGGAGGCTGCGCCGTCGGTTGGTTTCGGCGATGGCCTTGCGCATCGACCGGGTGAGCCCGTCGGCGTACATGACGACCTGTCCGTCGACGTTGCGGGCAGCACGGCCGATGGTCTGGACGAGCGAGGTCTCGCTCCGTAGGAAACCCTCCTTGTCGGCGTCGAGGATGGCGACGAGCGAGACCTCGGGAAGGTCGAGGCCCTCTCGCAGCAGGTTGATGCCGACCAGCACGTCGAACTCCCCGAGGCGCAGGTCGCGCAGGATCTCGATCCTCTCGATGGTGTCGATGTCGGAGTGCAGGTAGCGCACCCGGGTTCCCTGCTCGAGCAGGTAGTCGGTGAGCTCCTCGGACATCTTCTTGGTGAGCGTGGTGACCAGCACCCGCTGGTCTACGGCCACCCTTTCGGCGATCAGCTCCTGGAGGTCGTCGATCTGCCCCCGGGTGGGCTTGACCACCACCTCCGGGTCGACGAGGCCCGTCGGCCGCACGATCTGTTCGACGATGCTGCTGCTGTTGTCGAGCTCCCACGGGCCCGGAGTGGCCGAAAGGAACACCACCTGTCCCACCCGGTCGCGGAACTCCTCGAACTGCAGGGGTCGGTTGTCGGCCGCCGAGGGCAGGCGGAAGCCGTGCTCGATGAGGGTCTCCTTGCGGCTGCGGTCGGCGTGGTACTGGCCGTTCAGTTGCGGGACCGCCACGTGCGACTCGTCGACGACCACGAGGAAGTCGTCGGGGAAGAAGTCCAGGAGCGTGTAGGGCCGCTCTCCAGGTGAGCGTCCGTCGATGTGGGCGCTGTAGTTCTCGATGCCGTTGCAGAAGCCCAGCTCGCCGATCATCTCCAGGTCGTGCTCGGTGCGCATCCGGAGCCGTTGCGCCTCCAGCAGCTTGTCCTCTCCCTGGAACCAGGCGAGGCGCTCCTGGAGTTCCCGTTCGATCAGCCCCATGGCCCTGGCGAGGACGACCTTGTCGGCGGCGTAGTGGGTGGCCGGGAACACCACCAGCTCCGAGAGCTCCCGCAGGTGCTCTCCGGTCAACGGATCGACCTCGGTTATCGACTCGACCTCGTCGCCGAACAGCGAGATCCGCACGGCGGTCTCCTCGTAGGCGGGATGGATCTCGAGCGTGTCGCCCCGGACCCTGAACTTTCCCCGACCCAGGACCATGTCGTTGCGCTCGTACTGCATGTCTATGAGACGACGGAGCGCCGCCCGCTGGTCTATCTCCTCACCCTGTCGGAGGACGAGCAGGTTCCCCTCGTAGAACTCCGGGTTGCCGAGGCCGTAGATGCACGACACGGAGGCCACCACGATGGTGTCCCGCCGGGTGAGGAGCGCCGCCGTTGCCGAATGGCGCAGTCGGTCGATCTCGTCGTTCACAGACGAGTCCTTTTCGATGAAGGTGTCGCTGGAGGGCACGTATGCCTCGGGCTGGTAGTAGTCGTAGTAGGAGACGAAGTACTCGACGCGGTTCGACGGGAAGAACACCCGGAACTCGTTCGCCAACTGGGCGGCGAGGGACTTGTTGGGGGCGATCACCAGGGTCGGGCGCTGGACCTGTTCGATGACCCATGCGAGCGTGGCGCTCTTGCCGCTGCCGGTGATGCCGAGCAGGGTCTGGAAGCGCTCGCCGCCCTGGATGCCTGCGGCCAGTTCGGCGATTGCGCTGGGCTGGTCGCCGGCCGGCGGGAAGGGTGCCTCGACGCGGAAACGTTGGTTCACGGGCGCAGCGTAGCGACGGCCTCCGGGGAGGAAGCCAGGGAGGGAGCCGAAGGGGGGGCTGTCAGCCCTTCTCGGCCCTGCTCCCGATACGTCGCACGGGCGTACCCGGCTGCGGCCGCTCGAGGGTGCCGATCCAGGCCCAGCAGCGGTCCACCTCGGCCTCCAGGTCTTCGGGGGTTCCGGAGTTGGAGACTACGAAGTCGGCCTTCGCCAGGCGATCGCTGCGGGAAACCTGCCTGGCGATCCTCTGGCGGACGTCCTCCTCGTCGAAGCCACGGTGCTCCACGAGCCGCTGTACGGACATCTCGGGGTCGACGTCCACGACCACGATCCCTCCGTAGCCCTCGTGCCCAGATTCGACCAGGAGGGGAATGTCGAGCACCACCGTGGCATCCGTGCCTGCCAGTGCGTCCCGGCGGCGGGTCATCTCATCGCCAACGGCCGGGTGCACGATGGCGTTGAGGGCAAGCAACTCGTCCGGGTCGCCGAACACAAGATCGGCGACGGCCTGTCGGTCGAGCGTGCCGTCACCGGCCACGATGTCCTGCCCCCAGCGTTCGACCATGGCTTCGAATACGGGGCTGCCGGGTTCCTGGAGTTCGCGCACGATGGCATCGGCGTCGACGAGCAGGGCGCCCCGCTGTACCAGCAGGGATGCCACGGTGGACTTGCCGGAACCGATGCCTCCGGTCAGTCCGATCTCCAGCACCGGGTCCTCCCGGAGCGCCGGCTAGGCGCCGGCAGTATCCGGCGCTTCCTCGGCAGGCGCATCCTCAGCCACATCCTCGGCCACAGGCGCATCCTCAGCCACATCTTCGGCCACAGGCGCTTCCTCGGCAGGCGCATCCTCAGCCACAGGCGCATCCTCAGCCACAGGCGCATCCTCAGCCACAGGCGCATCCTCGGCAGGCGCATCCTCGGCAGGCGCATCCTCGGAGGTGTACTCGCCGCTACCGACGTAGTTGCCCTCCGAGTCGAATGCCTCCTCACCGAAGTGGTCACGCCACTCGGTGGCCACGACACCGCCCTCGGCGGCCTGCTTGATCGAGAGGCTGATGCGCCGGCGCTGAAGGTCGAGGTCGATGATCTTCACCCAGAGCTCCTCATCCGGGGTGACCACCTGCTCGGGGAGCTCGACGTGGTGGGCCGACATCTCCGAGATGTGGACCAGGCCCTCGATGCCGTCTCCGACCTGGACGAACGAGCCGAACGGGACCAACTTGGTGATCCGGCCGTAGACCAACTCGCCGACCTGATGGCCCTCGGCGAACTCCTGCCAGGGATCCTGCTGGGTGGCCTTCAGCGACAGGCTGATGCGCTCACGGCCACGGTCGATGTCGAGCACCTGCACCTCGATCTCGTCGCCGACGGTGACCACAGCGCTCGGGTGGTCGACATGCTTCCAGGAGAGCTCCGACACGTGGATCAGCCCGTCCATGCCGCCCAGGTCCACGAATGCACCGAAGTTGACGACGCTGGATACCACGCCCGACCGGACCTCGCCCGGACGCAGGTTGTCGAGGAAGTCCTCGCGTTGCTCCTTCTGGGTCTCTTCCAGCCAGGCTCGCCGGGACAGGACGACGTTGTTGCGGTTCTTGTCGAGCTCGATGATCTTGGCCTGGATGGTGGTGTCCATGTAGGGCTGCAGGTCGCGCACGCGGCGCAACTCGACCAGGGAGGCGGGGAGGAAGCCACGGAGTCCGATGTCGACGATCAGGCCACCCTTGACGACCTCGATCACCGTGCCGTCGACCATGCCGTCGCCTTCCTTGATGTCCTCGATGCGCCCCCAGGCGCGTTCGTACTGGGCACGCTTCTTGGAGAGGACGAGGCGGCCCTCGTTGTCCTCGCGGTGGACCACCATGGCCTCGATGCGCTCACCGATGGCAACGATCTCACCGGGGTGCACACCGTTGCGGATCGACAGCTCGCGAGGCGGGATGACGCCCTCCGACTTGTACCCGATGTCCAGGAGAACCTCGTCCCGGTCGACCCGCACGACGGTGCCCTCGACGATCTGCCCGTCGGCGACATCGACCATCGTGGCCGAGTAGGCCTCGTCGAGGGAAAGGGTTCCGAGGTCGTCGAGGACGACCTCGCGGGGGATGTACTCGCCGCTTGCGTCGAATGTGCCCATGGGAGGCGAGTCGAGGGCGGAATCGGGGGCAGTCAGGTTGGTCACGGTGGCTTATCTCGGGGACAGGGATCGGGGACAGGAAAGAATCAGGAACGATTCGGGTATGAAGGTCCGACACCCGGGGGCACGGACCAGAAAAGCCTATCCCCAAGGCCGGGAAACCCCTTCGGGAACCCCGATCAGGCGGAGCGGGACGCCAGGAGCAGGAATTCCGGGCTCTCGATGTCCGGAGGGCGGCGTCCGTAGTCGCCCGGGGTGACCGACCAGAGCCCCTCGACGACCAGACCGGCCCGGTCGGCCAGGAGTCGGAGCTCCCGTGGCGTGAAACAACTGGTCCAGAGGTCCGCCTCCGAAACGTTCCCATCAAGGTCCCGGACCTCTGTGCGCTCATGGTTGACCCCGGAACCGGCATCGAAGTCGTCGAGTTCACCGAGGAACCGCACCTGGAAGTAGGCCGAGAATGCGCTCAGGGCCAGGCGGCCACCGGGTCGCACCGCTGCGGCGATCCGTTCCAGGATCGCCCCGTCGGGATCGAGCGGGACCGGATCCGCTCCGGGGCCGGTAGCCAGGCCGAAGGCCCCCTGGCAGAGAGAGATGGCGGCGTCGAACTCGTCCTCGTAGGACAACCCCCGGGCATCGGCACAGACGAACGTCGCTCCCGGTGGTGCACCGGCGGAAGCCAGGTCGATGAAGGCCCGCGAGACGTCTATGCCCACCACATCGAAGCCCCTCCTCGCGAATTCGTGGGCATGTCGACCGGGACCGCACCCGACGTCCAGAATCCGGGCGTCCTCACCGAGTTCGAGCGCCTCGACGAGGAAGTCGACCTCCTGCACAGTTCCGTAGGTGAACGAGTAGCGGAGGTAGGCCGCACCGAGGTGGTCGGCCACCTCCTCGAACCAGTGTCCGGGGTTGCCTTCCCCGTCACGGTCTCCGCTCATGCCTTGGCGTCGGCCCAGGTGTCGCCGGTGGCCACGTCGACGGCCAACTCGACGCGGAGGTCGAATGCTCCGGACAGGATCTCCGGTACGACGCCGAGAGCTTCGTCGCGCTCACCGGGAACGACCTCGAGGATGACCTCGTCGTGGACCTGGAGGATCAGCCGGCTCGCCATGCCGGTCTCCTCGAGATGGCGGTCGAGGCGGACCAACGCGACCTTGAAGATGTCGGCCGCAAGGCCCTGGATGCCGGCATTCATCGCCTGCCGCTCGCCCGCCTGACGGATGTTGAAGTTGGGTGACGAGAGCTCGGGGATCCTGCGGCGACGGCCGAACAGCGTCTCCGTATAGCCGCGGTCGCGGGCCTCGGCCACCGTCCGGTCCATGTACTCGCGCACGGCCGGGAAGGCGGCGAAGTAGCCGTCCAGGATCTCGGTGGCCTCGTCTACCGGTATGCCGAGGCGCTGCGAGAGCCCGTACGCCTCCATGCCGTAGGCCAGGCCGTATGCGACCATCTTCGCCCGGGACCGCAACTCGGGCGTCACGTCGGCCGGCTCGACCTCCCATGTCCGTGCGGCGACCGCCGTGTGGACGTCGTCGCCCGCCTCGAAGGCGGCGATCAGCCCGGGGTCCTCCGCCAGGTGGGCGATGCACCGCAACTCGATCTGGTTGTAGTCGGCGACGAGGAGCGTGTGGCCCTCTGCCGGCACGAACGCCCTTCGGAAGGCCCGGCCGGCCTCGGTACGCACCGGGATGTTGTGGAGGTTGGGTGCATCGGAGCTGAGACGGCCCGTGCGGGCAACGGTCTGGTTGAACGTGGCCCGGATCCGGTCACCGTCCCCCACCTCGGCGAGGAGGCCCTCCCCGTAGGTCGATCGCAACTTCTCGACCTCCCGGTACGCCAGCAGGTACTCGACTACGGGATGGTCGCCCCGGAGCCTCTCGAGGGTGGCGGCGTTCGTGGAATAACCGGTCTTGGTCTTCTTGCCGGGCGTCAGCCCCAGCTTTTCGAACAGGATCACCCGGAGCTGCTTGGTGGAGTTGACATTGAACTCCTCCCCGGCGGCCTCGTGTACGGCGGCCCGCAGGCGTTCGCAGTCGGCGGTGAGCTGGTCGCGTAGGCAGGTCAACTCGGCCACGTCGACGCCCACCCCTACCTCCTCCATTCGGGCCAGCACCCGGAGCAGGGGCAACTCGATCTCTGTGTTGAGTTCGGCTATGCCCTGTGCGTCGATGGCGGCCAGCATCGGCTCGACCAGGAGCTCGACCGCCCGCGCCCGTAGGGCAGCGCTGCCGGCGCTGTCGGTCTCATCGCCGCCGAGGTCGAGTTGGCCATCCGAGGCACTGCTCGATGGAATCCGATGCCCGGAGTGGCGTTCGAGGAGTTGCTCGAGGCCGAAGCGGGGATCGGCCGGGTCCAGGAGGTAGGCGGCCAGACGCGTGTCGAGCACCGGGGCGACGACATCCACACCGATTCCCCGAAGCGCCTTTACCAGCGGCTTGCCGTCGTGGAAGGCCACGCCGGGTACTCCATCACCCATGAGTTCTGCAAGCGCCACGACAACCTCCGGTGAACCGAGGAGGCTCCGCTCGAGCCAGACGACCGCACCGTCGCCGGCCGCCAACGCCAGCCCGTCGCCCAGGATCTCCCCGTCGCCATCCGGATCACCACCATCCATGCCGACCGGGCCTGCAGGCAGCCCGGCGATGGCCTCGCATGCCGAGGACACATCCTTCGGCCGTTGGACGACGACCTGGATCTCTTCCCCGTCGCTGCGGTCAGTGGCACCATCGGACCCGTCCGAGGAGAAGTCGACGTCGAGCAGTTCGCCCAGGCGCACCCGTGCGGTGCGAAGCTCCAGCCGGTCGAAGAGCTCGACTGCGGCATCGACGTCGACCGAACCCCGCTGCAGGTCGTCGGCCTCCAGCCCGAGCGGCACATCGCGTACCAGAACCATCATCTCGGCGTTGAGTCGCACCAGGTCCTCGTTCTCCTCGAGGTTCTGGCGGAGCTTCGGCGTCTGTTCGGCTGCAGCCCCGAAGATGCCATCCAGCCCTTCGTACGCGTTCACCAACTTCGCCGCCGTCTTCTCACCCACTCCGGGGACGCCCGGCAGGTTGTCGGACGGGTCACCACGTAGGGCGGCGTAGAGCACGTAGTCGTCCGGCCGGACGCCGGTGCGCTCCTCGATCCCAGCCTCGTCGTACAGGGCGTAGTCGGAGACCCCCCGCTTGTTGTACAGAACCCGTACGAACGGGTCCTCGACCAGTTGGTAGCTGTCCCGATCACCGGTGACGACTATCGCATCCCGGCCGGCGTCCCTGGCCGTGGTGGCGAGCGTGGCAAGCACGTCATCGGCCTCGAAGCCCTCCGCATCGACCACCTTCAGACCCAGCGCCTCGACCAGCTCCCGCACCAGGACCAGCTGCTCGTACAGGATGTCGGGCTGCTTGTCCCGGTTGGCCTTGTACGAGGGAAGGCGAACGTGGCGGAAGGTGCCGCCCGGAAGGTCGAAGGCCACGGCTATCCCGTCCGGCTCGTGCTCGCGGAGCAGGGTCACGAGCATGGCGCAGAAGCCGGTCACGGCATTGGTGACCTGCCCCGACGCTGTCATGAGGTCGGTGGGAAGGGCGAAGAAGGCCCGATACGTCAGCGAGTTGCCGTCTATGAGGAGCAGCGGTCGGGGCACGAAGCCGACCCTACTCCGGGGCGCCGACAGCCCGGATTAGGACCGGATCAGGAAGCAGGTCGCCGTCCCCCGTCGAGCACCTGGCATGCCACGTCGACCATGCTGGCCCGCTCGTTCATGGCCGCCTGCTGAATGAACCGGAAGGCGTCTGCCTCGGTGAGGCCGGCCTCGTCCATCAGCACTCCCCTAGCCCGGTCGATGGTCTTGCGGGCCTCGAGCCGGTCGGCGAGCGTCTGTGCCTGGTCGGTCAGCGCCCGCATCTCCCGGTGCCTGGCGCGGGCGATCTCGACGGCGGGGACCAGCTCGCTGCGCTGGAAGGGCTTTACGAGGTAGGCCAGCGCCCCGGCCTCGATGGCCTGGTCGATGAGGTCACGCTGGCTGTACGCCGTGAGGATCACCACCGCAGCATCGTGCGACCTGGCGATCCGGCGGGCAACCTCGATGCCGTCCATGCCCGGCATCTTGATGTCGAGGATGACCACATCGGGGTCGGTGGCAGCGACCAGCTCGAGCATCTCATCACCCCGACCGGTATCACCAACGACGGTGTAGCCCTCCTCCTCGAGGGTCTCCCGCAGGTCGAGGCGGATGATCGCCTCGTCCTCGGCGAGGGCGACGCGGACCTCGTCAACCACGTCAGCGCTCGACTGTCATGCGGTCGAGGAGTTCGTCCTGGGTGATCTCGAGGCGAAGCACCTCGGCAAGGAGGTCCTCGCGGTGCCTGGACATGGCGTGTACCTGGCCGTCCGCTTCGCGACGCCCGCGTTCGGACAGCGGGGTCTCGGAGACCAGGTGGCGCACCCTGGCCTCGTCGGCCTCGTCGGCGAGGTGGCTGATCTGTTCCTCGGTGACAGCCACGTCGGCACGCAGGCGGCGGAGTCGTTCGCCGATCTCGCTCAGGCGTCGTTCGATCAGGGGGCGTGCCATGGGCCGGGCAGTCTACGCATGCGAACGCGACAGGCGGGCCTGTGCGGAAGCTGTAGGCAGGCCCCGGGTCGAGCGCGGGAAGGACGCGTGCCCGGGGCGGGAATCGAACCCGCAAGGCCTTGCGGCCAGAGGATTTTGAGTCCTCCGCGTCTGCCAGTTTCGCCACCCGGGCGCGGCCGGCAGCCTACAGAAACGCTCCAGCCGCCACGGCGAACGGGATCGCTGGCGCCTCCAACCACGAAACGCCCGTCCGTGGGCCACAATGGCGTCCTGTCGGGATGACCGGTACGCCGCAGGAGGAACCCTTCGATGATCGTCTTCACCTACTCGGGACAGGGCAGCCAGCAGCCCGGCATGGGCGCAGCCTGGCAGGAGCACCCTTCCTGGGAACTCGTCGAGGAGGGTTCGGACGCAGCCGGCCGGGACCTGGCCCATCTCCTGCTGGACGCCGACGCAGATGAACTGCGCCAGACCCACAATGCGCAGTTGGCGACCTTCCTGACGAGCATGGTGGTCCTCGACGCCGTCGAACGGGTCGGCGTCGACGCCGCCGGCCACGCCGGCCACAGCCTCGGCGAGTACAGCGCCCTGACCGCAGCCGGCGCCCTCGACTTCGGCGGGGCCATCGACCTCGTCGTCGAGCGTGGCGAAGCTATGCAGGAAGCGGCAGGCAAGCGGGTCGGCACGATGTCAGCCGTCCTCGGACTCGACGACGAGGGCGTCGAGGCAGCGTGTGGGGCCACGGCCGGCGACGTGTGGGTGGCCAACTTCAACGCCCCCGGACAGGTGGTGATCGCCGGCGATCCCGACGCCATCGCCGCCGCCGGGGAGGCAGCCAGGGCGGCGGGCGCCAAGCGGGTGACGGAGCTCGATGTCTCCGGAGCCTTCCACACTCCCTTCATGGAAGCCGCCGGCGATCGACTACGGGTCGCCCTCGACGCAGCCGACATCCGCCCCCCCGAGGGATTCGTCGTCGCCAACGTCGACGCCCTCGAACACGACGATCCAGAGGCCTGGCGCAGCCTCCTCAACGCCCAGTTGACCAGGCCGGTTCGCTGGCACCAGTCCCTCCAGAGGCTCGCCGACCTGGGTTTCACCACGTTCGTCGAACTCGGGCCTGGCAGAGTCCTCACCGGACTCGTCAAGCGCACCCTCAGGGAGGCCAGACGCCTCACCGTCAACTCCCCGGATGACCTCGACCGACTCCTCGAGGAGCTGGCGACCGCACCGGAGGCCACACCACCCGAGCACCACGAAGGGGAACACCTCTTCGCCACCGAGCGCCTGGTCGTAAGCCCCTGCGCCGGGGTGTTCACCCCCGTAGAAGGCCTCGGTGTCGGCGGAACGGTGGCCGCCGGGCAACTCCTCGGCACCATCGGGGGCGAAGATGTCCGATCATCTTTCGCCGGAACCCTCATGGGGTGGCTGGCACTCGACACCGAACGGGTGACCTCCAGCCAACCCATCGCCTGGCTGCAGGTCGCATAATGGACCCACTCCGACCATTCCGACCAGGAGAACGAGGTTCCCGATGAGCCAACGAACCGTGCTGGTGACCGGCGGCAACCGCGGCATCGGCCTGGCGTGCGCCCAGGCCTTCGCCGAACAGGGCGACCGGGTCGCCGTGACCTGTCGGGGCGATACACCCCCCGAGGTCGTCGAGGCGGGCCTCCTCCCGGTGGCGTGCGACATCACCGACACCGAACAGGTCGACGCCGCATTCGCCCACATCGAAGAGGAACTCGGACCCGTCGAAGTGCTGGTCTCGAATGCCGGCATCACCCGGGACGGCCTCATCCTGCGCATGTCCGACGACGACTTCGCCGATGTGCTCGAGGCCAACCTCACCGGTGGCTTCCGGGTCGCCCGACGGGCGGTCAAGGGAATGATGCGCTCCCGATGGGGCCGCATCGTTTTCATCTCGTCCATCGCCGGACGCATCGGCCAGGCCGGGCAGGCCAACTACGCCGCCTCGAAGGCCGGCCTGGTGGGCCTTTCCCGGTCATTTGCCAAGGAGTTCGCCAGCCGGGGGGTGACCGTCAACGTGGTTGCCCCCGGTCCGATCGCCACCGACATGCTCAGCGCCCTCCCGGAAGAACAGCAGGACGCCTACGCCGAGGCCGTTCCGCTGGGTCGACTCGGTCGCCCTGAGGAGATTGCCGCAGCCGTCTGCTTCCTCGCCTCCGAAGAGGCCGCATACATCACCGGAGCCGTGCTGCCTGTCGACGGCGGGCTCTTCATGGGCTGAGCGGATCCGAGAATTCACATCTGCAGTCGGGTGAGCCATGTGGCACGCCGGAATTCGCCACACGTGGCCTTCCGCCGCCCTAGGGTGGTGCCGTCCAAAAGCCCACCTGTCGCCCTATGTCGACAGCAGAGAACGGAGTCCCCGGTGAGTGACACCAACTTCGAACGATTCACCAAGTGTGCCGTCGAGGTGCTCTCGGTCGACGCCTCCCAGGTCACCACCGAAGCTCGCTTCGGCGATGACCTCGATGCGGACAGCCTCGACCTGGTCGAACTGGTCATGGCCCTCGAAGAAGAATTCGACGTGACCGTCGAGGAGTCCGAACTCGAGGGCATCGAGACCGTTGGTGGCGCCTTCGACATCATCATCGCCAAGCTCTGACCCAGAGAATCTGATCCGGGAAGCCTGATGCAGGGTCGACGCGTTGCCGTAACCGGCCTGGGGGTCGTCGCACCCTGCGGAATCGGTGTCGACGCCTTCTGGGAGGGCCTCTGCGGGCCCGCCCCGGAGGGCGACCGGCGCGTCCACGACTTCGATCCCAGCCCCTGGTTCGACAACCCCAAGGAGGCGCGACGAGCCGACCGCTGCACCCAGTTCGCCATCGCTGCTGCCGACATGGCCCTGGAGCAGGCCGGCACCCTGACCGCCGACCCCGGTCGACGTGGTGTCTGGATCGGCACGGGCATCGGCGGCATCCAGACCCTCGAGGAGCAGATCAGAACCCGGCTGGACAAGGGCGAGCGCAGAGTCTCCCCCTTCCTGGTCCCCATGATGATGGCCAATGCGCCCAGCGCCGCTGTGTCAATGCGCCACGGCTTCCAGGGTCCGGCCGAGAACTCCTGTACGGCGTGCGCCGCAGGTACGCACGCCGTTGCCAATGCCGCCCGCCTGGTGGCCTCAGGCCGCTGCGACGTGATGGTCGCCGGCGGCAGCGAGGCCGCCTTCGTGCCGACCGCCCTCGCCGGCTTCCGCAACATGACTGCCTTCTCCTCGGTTGGCCTCTCCAAGCCCTTCGATGCCGAACGGGACGGCTTCGTCATGGGAGAAGGAGCCGGAATCCTCATCCTCGAGGAGTGGGAAACCGCCCTCGAACGGGGGGCCACGATCATTGCCGAGGTGCTGGGCGGAGCCAGCACCGCCGACGCCCACCACATAACAGCCCCGTCACCCGGCGGCGTGGGCGCCATCGCCTGCATGGAGTTGGCCATGGAGGAAGCCGGCGTCACGGCCGCCGACGTCGGCCACATCAACGCCCACGGCACCTCCACCCCCCTGAACGACATGGCGGAGGCCCGGGCCATGGAGAAGGTCTTCGGAATTCCGGGGCCGCTTGTGACGTCCACGAAGGGGATCACCGGCCACGCCCTGGGGGCTGCCGGAGCCCTCGAGGCCGTGGCGCTGGCGCTGAGCCTCCACAAGGCACTGATCCCCCCGACCGCCGGCTACACCACCCCCGACCCGGAGATGCCGCCGGTCAACCTGGTGACCGGCGATGCGACCCCGTGGGAACCGGCCCCGGCGCTTTCGAACTCGTTCGGGTTCGGCGGCCACAACGGCACGATCGTGATGGGTCCCGCCTAGGCGAAAACCCCGCAGGTCCCGGTCAGGAACCTACGGCGAGTCGGCGAACACGAACAGAAGTTCGCATTCGCAGGCGGTCTCGCCACCGACCGATGCACGCCCGGACCCCTTGCCGGCTCGTGCCGAGACACGACCCAGGTCTATGTGCAGGTCGAGGCGCTCGCCGGGCAGCACCTGGCGTCGGAAACGGACCCTGTCGATCCCCCCGAACAGGGCCAGGCGGCCGGCGAAGGCAGGATCGCTGAGCAGTGCATATGCACCGAGTTGGGCGATCGACTCACACTGGAGCACTCCAGGAAGCGTCGGACGCCCGGGAAAGTGCCCGACGAAGAAGTCCTCCTCGCCCGTGAGGTGCCAAAAGCCGGTGGCAGCAACACCGACCTCGAGGCCGGTGACCTCGGTCAGGAAGAGAAACGGTGACCGGTGCGGGATGACCTGGTCCGGAGGGAGCAAGGGATCCATCACCTGTCCCGGCCGCCTGGTATCCCCCACCGCCTCGGACCGGGGCGACGCATGACGCCACCAGCCGGTCGAGGCGGGAGTGGAAGTTCGGGTGCCGACCTACCAGGCAGGTGCGGCAGGTGCGGCAGGTTCGGCAGGTGCGCCACCGGGTGCTGCGCTGCCGTCGGCGACGGCGCTCTTGAGCTTGGCGCCGGCCTTGATCTTGACGGCCGCCTTGGCGGGCACGTCGATCGGGTCGCCGGTCTGCGGGTTGCGGGCCGTGCGGGCCGCACGGACCGTGTGGGAAAAGGACACCCACCCTGGAACCTTCACCTCTCCGCCGCCTGCGACCTCGGAGGCCACGACGTCGCAGAAGGCGTCCAGACATGCGCCTGCATCCTTATTCGAAACCCCCGCCTGCTCGGCGATTGCAGCGATCAGTTCGCTCTTATTCATCGACCTGCTCCCTTCCTGGGACTCTCGATGCCGCCGGAGGTCCCGTCGGCAATCGTGGTCAAATGACATACGAACCTGTTTTCGGGCCAATGTCAAGCATTTCCGACTTCCAGACCCCTACAACGACAGGCTTCTCATGCACCACCGAAGCGTCGAAACGAATCACAAGGGCCCCCGAGGGGCCGTCCGGAGCCCTCAGGCAGCGTCCAGGGCGACCCGGAATTGCGCAACCAGGTCCCCCACCCCGGCCGGGCCGGCGTCCTCGAGCATGGCCTGAACGACCGCCGAACCCACGACGACACCATCGCCGGCCGCAGAGGCCTCCACCGCCTGCCCGGGCGTCCCCACTCCGACGCCGATGAGCACCGGCAGATCGGTCAACTGCTTGAGGCGTGTGGCGATGATCGACGCACTGGCGGCCAGCTCGGCACGGACGCCCGTCACCCCGAGGAGTCCCACGCCGTAGACGAATCCCCGGGAGCGGGCACAGACCCGGGACAGGCGCTCGTCGGAAGCGGTGGGCGCCGCCAGCAGGATCGTCTCGATGCCGGCCTCGTCGGCTGCAGCAACCCACGGGCCGGTTTCCTCCAACGGCAGGTCCGGCAGGATGCACCCTGACACGCCGGCATCGGCCAGCGCAGCCGCGAAGCGTTCAAGGCCGGCCCGGAATGCGATGTTGTAGTAGGTCATGACCGCCAGGGGCACCCCCGCATCGAGGCCGCTCACCTGAGTCAGGATGCTCGTCGGAGTGGCACCCGAGGCAAGCGCACGGTCGTTTGCCGCCTGGATCGTCGGCCCGTCCATGACGGGGTCGGAGAACGGGATCCCGATCTCGATCACGTCTGCACCAGCGTCGGCGACGGCCCGCACGGTGTCCGTCCAGTCGTCGCCCAGGCCGCCAGTGACATAGACGACCAGCGCCTTGCCGCCGGCATCGCGGCGACCCCGCAGGGCGCCCTCGACCGCGCCGGCCATCAGGACCCCTCCCCTCCACCGAGAACGTCCATCATCTGGGCGACGTCCTTGTCTCCCCGGCCGGACAGGTTGAGGACCACGGACCTACCTGCAAGCGCCACACGGTCCCGGAAGACCCAGGCCAGGGCGTGCGCAGGCTCGAGGGCAGGGATGATCCCCTCCGTGCGGCTCAGGAGCCGAAAAGCCTCGACGACCTCGGCGTCGGTGACATTTTCGTAGCGGGCACGGCCGATGGCAGCCAGATGGCTGTGCTCGGGGCCAACGCCCGGATAGTCGAGGCCGGCGCTGATGGACTCGGCCTCCAGGACCTGGCCGAACTCGTCCTGCATGAGAAACGACTGCGAACCGTGCACCACGCCGGGGATGCCACGCCCGACGGCGGCCCCCCCGGCTGGCTCGACACCGACCAACTCCGTGTCGGCGTCCATGAACCCGGAGAAGATCCCGATGGCGTTCGAACCACCCCCCACGCAGGCGGTGACCACATCCGGTACGCCACCGAGAATGGCCTCGCTCTGCTCGCGCGCCTCACGGCCCAGGACCTCGTGGAACCTGCGCACCATCCACGGGTACGGGTGCGGGCCCATGACGGACCCGAGGCAGTAGTGCGACTCCCCGACGGTGGCCACCCAGTCCCGCATGGCCTCGTTGATGGCGTCCTTGAGCGTGCGGCTTCCGCTCATCGCCGTCCTCACCTCGGCCCCGAGAAGCCGCATGCGGAAGACGTTCAGTTCCTGGCGCACGATGTCGACCTCGCCCATGTAGACGCAGCACTCCATGCCGAGCAACGCTGCGGCCGTTGCGGTCGCCACACCGTGCTGGCCTGCCCCGGTCTCGGCGACGAGCCTCGTCTTGCCCATCCGCTGCGCCAACAGCGCCTGTCCCAGCACGTTGTTGATCTTGTGGGAGCCCGTGTGGTTCAGGTCCTCGCGCTTGAGGAGAAGGCGGCACCCCAGTTCTCCGGAAAGGTTCTCGCACTCGGTCATCGGCGACGGCCGCCCTGCGTAGTCGGCCAGCAGGCCGTCGAGGCGCTCCCGATACCCCTGGTCGGCCCAGGCTTCACGGAACGCCGCCTCGAGTTCCTGACACGCCGGCACGAGGGTCTCGGGGACGTAGCGGCCCCCAAAGTCGCCGAACCGACCCTCCGGCGTCGGATCGCTCAACCCCACTGGTGCTCCTCCCAGTCGAATGGGCGACGCTCGCCGCCGTCGTAGTCCTCGAACTCGACCGAGTGTGCGGCCTGGAGGAAGGCCCGGAGGAGCCGGGGGTCCTTGCGGCCCGATTCGGCCTCCACCCCGCTGGCGACATCGACACCGAACGGTCGCACCTTGGCGATGGCCCGCGCGACGTTTCCCGGATCGAGGCCACCGGCGAGGATCATCGGCCGGTTGATCGGCGCTCCCTCTGCCAACGACCAGTCGAACACCGTGCCAGATCCGGGAAGAGGCGAGTCGAGCAGCAGCAGGTCGGATCCGAAGTCGTCGATGCGCCGCAGGTCGGGGGAACCGGCCGGCAGGGCCCTGATGGTTATGGGCACCCGGTCGGCGATCCAACGGCAGGTCTCCGCCGACTCGTTGCCGTGGAGTTGCGCCGCCCGCAGGCCGATCGAGTTCACGACCTCGACGACCCGGTCCCGAGCCTGGTCGCGGAAGACCCCGACGGTCATGACCTCTGGCGGCAGTTGGCGGACGATGTCCCGGACGATGGGTGCCGCCACCTGGCGGTTGGACGGGGCGAAGACGAAGCCGACGGCGTCGGCGCCGAGCGCCGTGGCGAGGAGTGCGTCCTCCTGGTTGGTGATCCCGCAGATCTTGACGAACACGACGCGACGCTACTCCCCGGCCCTGAGGTCCGGAAGCCCCAGGGGCGCACGCCGTAGTGCCGTCACCGCTGCCCGTCGGTCATCCGACACGACCACCGACTCCCCCACCAGCACGGCGTCGTAGCCGGCCGCGGCGAGGAGCGCTGCATCCTCCGGGCCCATGATCCCCGATTCGGCCACCGAACGCACCTCCAGCGGGATTGCAGCGGCCACCCTCGTCGCCCTGGCGGTGTCGACCTCGAAGGTGACGAGGTCCCGTTGGTTGACGCCCACGAGCCCGGCCCCGACCGCCAGCGCCCTCTCCAGTTCCGCTTCATCGTGCACCTCGACGAGGGCGTCCAGCCCGAGTTCGGTGGCGAGGGCGGAGAAGTCACCGAGTTCGGAGTCGTCGAGGGCCGCTGCGATCAACAGCACGGCGTCTGCGCCCATGATGCGGGCATCGCAGACATCGCGGGCGTCGATCGTGAAGTCCTTGCGGAGGACCGGCAGGCCGCTGGCTGCGCGGGCCGCCCGGAGGTCATCGGCGGAGCCGCCGAACCACTCGGAGTCGGTCAGGACGGAGAGGCACGAGGCACCCCCGTCCGCATAGGAGGTGGCGACCTCTGCGGGGTCCAGGTCGACCATCAGGTCGCCCCTGGAGGGCGAACGACGCTTGACCTCGGCTATGACGGCCAACTCACCGTCGGGGCGGGCGCCGATCGCCGCAGCGAAGCCCCGGGCAGGTGGGCAGGCACCGGCCTCGTCGAGGAGGTCCCCGAGGCTGCGCCGATCTGCGAGCGCCGACGCACGGTGGGTGTCGAGGATCCGATCCAGGTAGGTGGCCACGTGCGGAGGCTACCCAGCGACCAGCCGTCGACTCTCCGGCATTTGTTCCCTCAGGCGGCCCGGAGGACGACGCTCTCCCGCCCACCCTCCCAGTGGGCTTCGGCAGCGGTGACCTCCAGCACCGAGCGCTTTCGGTAGCCGAGCGCCATGAACCCGTTGTCCGTGCCCACGGCGCTGGTGATGGTCCCCACCACATCGCCCTCGACCCTGAGGTCGGCGCCCGCGGGTGGAGCCGCTCCGGTGCCGGAGATCCGGACCAGGCGCATCGGCGCTCCGGCGGTGCGGCTGTCGATCCGGGCAACGAGTTCCTGCCCCGTGTAGCAGCCCTTGGTGAAGCTCACCGAACGCTCGACCTGTCCGGTGGCGTTCGGAATGGTGTTCCCGTCGATCTCGCTTCCCATTGCCGGCATCCCTGCCCTGATCCGTTCTGCCTCCCATGTTCCGACCCCATCCGTGGGCTCTGGGTGTGAGCCGGCCGGCCCCAGGAGGTCGACAGCCGTGAACCCCGCGAAGTCGAGGACGACCACCATCCCGCCCGCGGGTGCCACCGCTTCTTCGGTACCGAGCACCGTCGTGACCTCCCAGTCGAGCGGCTCGATCACACAGTCCGTTCGCAGCAGGAAGCGTCGCAGTCGCTCCTGTACCGCCCCTCCGAATCCACCGTCGACGTCGAGGAGGTAGTCACCCTCCCCTCGCCGGGTGATGCGCAGCCATGCATCCACCTTGCCCGTGGGCTGGAGCAGGAAGGACCACGCCGAGGTGTCGTCGGCCAGGGCGACGACATCCTGGCTGAGCTGTCCCTGCAGGTACGTCTCGGCATCCGGGCCCCGGACCGCCACCACATCGCGGCTTCGGCGGAACAGCACCGGCGGGCTCAGGACCCTGCGAGCCGCTGGGCGGTCATGCGGCGGGCAGCGGGGATCGCCACCAGGAGCGCCCTGGCCTTGTTCTGGCACTCGAGGTGCTCCTGGGCCGGATCGCTGTCCGCCACGATGCCGGCGCCGGCCTGCACCGACGCCAACCCGTCGCGCACGAACATCGTCCTGATGGCGATCGCCGTGTCGATGTTCCCCGAGAAGTCGAAGTAGCCGACCACGCCCGCATAGGGACCCCGGCGAGCCGGTTCGAGTTGGTCGATGATCTCCATGGCCCGGACCTTCGGTGCACCCGAGACCGTGCCGGCGGGCAACGTGGCCCTCAGGACGTCGATCGGTGTCCGACCCTCGGCCAGGTCGCCGGAGACCTGGCTCGTCAGGTGCATCACGTGGCTGTAGCGCTCGAGGGTCATCATCTCTTCGACCTGCTCGGTTCCGAAGGTGACCACCCGTCCCACGTCGTTGCGGGCGAGGTCCAGGAGCATGAGGTGCTCGGCCCGTTCCTTGGGATCCTCGACCAGCTCGGCGGCCATCCTGCGCTCTTCGAGGTCCGTGCGACCCCGACGCCGGGTGCCGGCGATGGGACGGGAGATGACCCGACCCTCGAGGAGCTGCACCATCGGCTCGGGAGATGCGCCTACGACGGTGATGTCCCGGTCCCTGAGGAAGTACATGTACGGGCTCGGGTTGACCTGGCGCAGGACCCGGTACACGTCGAAGGGTTCGGCCCCGAGTTCCACGTCGAAGCGCTGCGAAAGGACGACCTGGAAGATGTCGCCGGCGAAGATGTGCTCGCGGGCGGCCTCCACCGCTGCGCCATAGGTCTCGGCGCCCATCGTCGAGGACACCTCGGGCGGCTCGTCGTCCCGGAGTGGAGGCACCATCAGGGGCTCGTCCAGCGGGCGGGCACCATCGGCGGCCAACCGTTCGATGCGGTCGACCGCCTCGTCGTAGAGGGCATCGAGGGTGTCGTCGGCCGCATCGTCGGGAACGATGACGTTGGCGATCAGGACGGCTCGCTGCCGCCAGTGGTCGATGGCGACCAACTCCCCGATGACAGCCATCACGGCATCGGGAAACCCCCGGTCGTCGGGTGGGGCATCGGGCAGGTGCTCGACCTCGCGCACCACGTCGTATCCCAGATAGCCCATGAGGCCGTTGTGCAGGGGGGGCAGCCCCTCGATCGCAGGGGTGCTGTGGTGGCCCAGGAGCGCCTCCAGCGCCACCAACATGCCCCGGTCGGTCGGTATCCCCTCGGGGAGTTCTCCCTCGACGAGGAGGTCGCCGGCCGTCAGGCGCAACGTCAGGGACGGGTTGCGACCGATGAACGACCACCGGCCCCAGGTCTCGCCACGATCCACGCTCTCGAGGAGGAAGCCCTCTCCGTCACCGACGCAGCGGGCGAACAGGCTGACCGGGGTCGTCAGGTCGGCCAGCAGTTCGCCCCACACGGGGACGACCGTGTGCGAACGGGCCAGGTCTCGGAACTCTTCGCGCCCGGGGGAGGCGACGAGCGCTCCCACCAGTTCAGCCCGCCGCAGATCCGGACCCGAAGGCCCGGAAGAAGCAGCTGTACTCACCGGTGTGGCAGGCGCCGTTCCCCTCCTGTTCGACGGTGAACAACAGGGTGTCGCCGTCGCAGTCGAAGTAGGCCTCCCGGACGAACTGGCGGTCGCCCGAGGTCTCGCCCTTGCACCAGTACTCCTGCCGGCTGCGGCTCCAGAACCAGGTGCGCCCGGTCTCGAGGGTGCGACGCACCGACTCGTCGTTCATCCAGGCCATCATCAGGATCCGGCCGGTGTCGGCCTCCTGGATGATGGCGGGCACCAGACCATCGGCGTTGTAGGCGACGGCGTCGAGTTGGTCGTCGGTCACGGTGATGGGTGTGCTTTCCGGCATGGCAGAAAGCCTAGGGGCGGGGGTTCGGCCCACCGTGTGTGGTTTCCGGCACCACCTAGAGGTAGAGGCCGGTGCTTCCCTCTTCGAGGCGCTTGGCGGCGACGGCGTGGATGTCGCGTTCCCGGAGGATGATGTGGTCGCTGCCCCGGACCTCGACCTCGTAGCGGTCCTCCGGGTTGAACAGCACCTGGTCGCCGACCTCCATTGCCCGCACATTCGGGCCGGTGGCTATGACCTCGGCCCAGATGAGACGCCTCGCCATCTGGGCGGTGGCCGGGATCAGGATGCCTCCCGACGAGCGCCGCTCACCCTCGGGCGAGTCGGTGCAGACCAGGATGCGGTCGTTGAGCATCTTGATCGGCAGGACCTCGGAATCCTCCGGGCCGGGCACAGATGCAAGGTGGGAGGTGCTCACGGGGGAAACGGTATCGGGCAGCCGATGCCAAGACGCGGGCCGGGAGCCGGGGGGTCAGCCGGGCGGCGGCCGCACCACGATGCCCGCTGCGGCCATGTGGCGCTTGGCCTCGGCGATGCTGTGCTCCCCAAAGTGGAAGATCGAGGCCGCCAGCACGGCATCGGCGCCGCCTTCCCGGGCCCCCTCGACCAGATGGTCGAGCCCACCGACCCCGCCGCTGGCAACGAGCGGAACACGTGCCGCGGCACCTATGGCCTGCAGCATCTCGAGGTCGAAGCCGTCCCTCGTCCCGTCCCGGTCCATCGATGTCTGCAGGAACTCGCCGGCACCCAGGCGCTCCGCCTCGCCTGCCCACCCGACTGCGTCGATGCCCGCAGGCGTACGGCCGCCGTGGGTGAAGACCTCGAAGCCGCTTGGCACGGCATCGCTCCGACGGGCGTCTATGGCCACGACCACGCACTGGCTTCCGAACTCGGCGGCCAGTTCCCTGATCAGCGCGGGACGTTCGACCGCTGCCGTGTTCACGGACACCTTGTCGGCCCCGGCCCGGAGGATCCGGCGGGCGTCCTCGACCGAACGGACGCCGCCGCCCACCGTGAACGGTATGAAGACCTCCTCAGCGGTCCTGCGAACGACATCGATGATCGTGTCCCGTGCGTCGGAGGAGGCCGTGATGTCGAGGAACACCAACTCGTCGGCGCCCTCCCGGTCGTAGCGGGCCGCCAACTCGACCGGATCGCCGGCGTCCCGGAGGCCCACGAAGTTGACGCCCTTGACGACACGGCCGCTCTCGACGTCGAGGCACGGAATCACGCGCACGGACCTCATGGGGTGCCCCCACGACCGGTGAGTCGCCCAATCGCGTCGGCGACGTCCACGTTCCCCTCGTAGAGGGCACGCCCGACGATGACGCCTGCCAACCGACGACCATCGACATCGAGCGCTGCAAGGTCGTCGAGGTGCCCCGGGGTCCCGACACCGCCCGACGCCACCACGTCGAGCCGGGTCGCCTCGAGCGCCTCCCGGTACATCCCGATGTCGGGGCCCTCGAGGGTGCCGTCCTGTTCGATCTGCGTGACCACGAGGGCCTCGGCACCCAGGCCCTCGAACTGCCGCAGAGCCGGCCCCAGGAGGAGACCGCTGGACTCGGTCCAGCCGTGGACCGCCAGCTCGCGCCCCCTGACGTCGAGTCCGACCGCGACGGCGCCCAGGGATGCCACCTCCCCCACGAGGCCCGGGCGTTCGACAGCGGCGGTCCCGAGGACGACGCGGCGCACGCCCGCCGCGAACAGTTCGGCGGCGGCGTCGATGCTCCGTATGCCGCCCCCTGCCTGGACGGGAATGTCGAGTGCAGCAGCGATCGCGGCGACGAAGGGCCGATTCACCGGATCGCCGCTCCGTGCGGCATCGAGGTCCACCACATGTACCCACGGTGCCCCTGCCGCCTGGAAGGCGAGGGCCTGCGAGACGGGATCGTCTCCGTAGACGGTTTCCTGTCCGTAGTCCCCGCGGAGCAGGCGGACACAGTGACCGTCCCGCAGGTCTATGGCCGGGAAGAGCGCTACCGCTGACATCAGGCGCCGACCGCCTCGACGAAGTTCTGTAGGACCTGCAGGCCGGCGTCCCCCGACTTCTCCGGGTGAAACTGCGTGGCCCAGAGGTTGCCCGAGGCGACGGCGGCACACACGGTGCTGCCGTACTCGCAGGTGGCCACGGTGGCGGGACCGACCGGTGCGGCATAGCCATGCACGAAGTACACCCACGCCTCCTCGTCGATACCGCTGAAGAGGGGATGGCCGACGACGTGGTCGAGGCGGTTCCACTGCATCTGTGGCCGCTTGACGGCATCGGAGAGAGCGCACACCCGGCCCTCGAGAACGTCCAGGCCTTCGACCCCGGGTGACTCGTCGCTACCCGTGTACAACAGTTGCAGGCCGACGCAGATGCCCAGGAAGGGGCGGCCTCCGCCGATTGCATCCGTCGCCGCTGCCCTTGCGGTGTCGGTGAGGCCCGACGCGTCGAGCGCCTCGGTGCAGCGGCCGAAGGCACCCACTCCTGGCAGCACGACCCCCGCAGCCGAGGCGATCTCCGAGGGGTCGGCGGTCAGGCGTGCGTCGGCCCCGACGCGATCGAGCGCCTTCTGGGCAGAGCGAAGGTTGCCGATTCCGTAGTCGAGGACGGCGACGACCGGTCGGGTCACAGGCTCCCCTTGGTCGAGGGCACCCCGGTGCCCTCGACCCGCACGGCATCACGCAGGGCGCGCGCCACGCCCTTGAATCCGGCTTCGATGATGTGGTGGGTGTTCTTGCCGCGGACCATCGAGAGGTGCAGGGTCAGGCGCGCCGCCACGGCGAAGGCCCGCCAGAACTCCTCTACCAGTTGGGGATCGAAGGGTGGATCCCCGAGGATCTTCTCGCCCGGGAAGTCGATCTCGTAGTGCAGGTAGGGGCGTCCGGACAGGTCCAGGGCGACGTCGACCAGGACCTCGTCCAGCGGCACGCTGACGGACGCGAAGCGCCGCACGCCCGCCTTGTCCCCCAGGGCGTCGCCGACCGCCTCGCCGAGCGCTATCCCGACGTCCTCGACCGTGTGGTGGGCGTCGATCTCGAGGTCGCCGCTGCAGCGGACCTCGAGCCCGAGGCCACCATGGCGGCCCAGTTGCTCCAGCATGTGGTCGAAGAAGGGTATGCCCGTCTCCGCCGAGGCTCCTGCACCGCTGGCGCCACCGTCGAGGTCGACGGAGACCGCTATCTGAGTCTCCCTGGTGGTGCGCTGCCGCTCACCCGTCCTGTCCATGTCAGATCCCATCTTCCGGTGTTCCTTCCCGTAGCAGTTCCCGGAGGGCGACCAGGAAGCGGTCGTCCTCCTCTTCGGTTCCGATCGTGACCCGCAGGCAGCCCGCCAAGCCGTCCCAGGAGGAGCAGTCCCGCACGAGGATGGAACGTTCCAGCAACCCCTGCCACACCTCGCTGCCGGAACGAACCCCGGGTCGGAAGAGCACGAAGTTGGCCGCCGACGGCCATACCTCCACCGGCAGTTCCCGCAGCGCCGATGTGACCCGCTCGCGTTCGGCGACCAGGGCAGCCACCCTCTCCTCCATCTCCGGCGCATACCCGAGCGCCAGGACCCCGGCCGCCTGCTTGACGGCATCGAGGTGGTACGGAAGCACCACCTTGTCCAGTTCGGACAGGCACCAGGAGGGACCCATCAGGTAGCCGAGGCGCAGGCCTGCCAGCGCCCAGGTCTTCGAGAAGGTGCGGCTGACCACCAGCGCACGGTCCTCGCCGAGCAGGTCCACGGCCGAGGAGGTGGAGAACTGCCCGTAGGCCTCATCGACGACCAGGAGCCCGCCGTACTCCCCCAGCGACTCGAGCGCAGCCGGTACGACCTCGGGGGCGTCGATGGTTCCGGTGGGGTTGTTCGGCGAGCAGAGGAACACGACGTCGGGCCGCTCAGCATCGACGAGCGACCTGACGACGTCGGCGGAGAGAGCGAAGTCGTCGTCCCGTCGGCCGGTCACCACCCGGGTACCGGTGGCTCGGGCGATCTGGGCGTGCAGGGCATATGTGGGCTCGAACACCGCCGCTGTACGGCCGGCGCCCCCATAGGCCAGCAGTACCGTCTGGAGGACCTCGTTCGAGCCGTTGCCACAGAAGACCTGGGCCACGTCGAGGGAGTAACGGTGCGCCAATGCAGACCGGAGGCTTGTGGCGGCACGGTCCGGGTAGCGGTTGAGGCCCAGGGTGCGTACTGCGTCGGCGAGGGCGCTGAAGAAGCCGACCGGGGGTGGCACCGGCGATTCGTTCGTGTTGAGGCGCACGTCGACCTCGACCTGGGGCGAGTGGTACCCCTCCAGGTCGGTGATCTCGCTTCTGGCGGACGGGATCTCAGACATCGTCGCCCCTTTCGATGGCGGCGAGGCGCCTCCGGAGCGACTCGGCGTGTGCGTCGAGGCCCTCGGCCTCGGCGAGCACAACCACGTGGGATCCGAGGGCCGCTACCGCCGACCGGTCAGCGGTGACCATGTGGACGTCCTTGGTGAAGTCGGCGAGCGAGAGCGCCCCTGCGAAGCGCGCCGTCCCGGCCGTCGGCAGCACGTGGCTCGGGCCCGCCACGTAGTCGCCCAGCGACGCCGGCGACCAGGGGCCGCAGAACACGGCGCCTGCGTGGCGGACCCGTGCCGCCATGCCCTGCGGGTCCTCGACCATGAGTTGGAGGTGTTCCGGTGCAATGTGGTTCACGACAGCAGCCGCCTGTTCCATGCCCTCCACGAGGACCACGTGGCCGGACACGGCCAGGGTCGACTCGATTTCGCTCCGGCGCCGGGATGCCTTGGTGATGGCGTCGATCTCAGCCTCGACGGAGTCGGCCACGGACTCGTCGAAGGTGACCAGCCAGGCCAGCCCGTCCGGCCCGTGTTCGGCCTGAACCACCACGTCGATGGCTGCGAACCCGACGGGTGCCGTCGCATCGGCGACGACGACTACCTCGGAGGGTCCGGCGAAGGCCGAGGGGACGCCCACCCGGCCGGCCACCTCACGCTTGGCAAGGGCGACGTAGACGTTGCCGGGCCCCACCACGACGTCGACCGGCCGAATGCTCTCGGTGCCGAAGGCGAGTGCAGCGATCGCCTGGGCACCACCCACCGGGTGGACGGCATCAACGCCGGCCACAGCTGCTGCCGCCAGCGTCACGGTGGCGATGCGGCCGTCTGGTCCCGGTGGCACACAGACCACCACATCACCGACGCCGGCCACACGGGCCGGGATGGCCGTCATCAGGACCGTCGACGGATACGAGGCCCGACCCCCGGGGGCGTAGCAGCCTGCACGGTCGACGGGTACGGCCATCGACCGGACGGACAGCCCGTCCCGTTCCCATCCGTGTCCGGGCCGGACCTGGGCCTCGTGGTGGAGGCGAATCGACTCAGCGGAGACCTCGAGGGCCGTTCGGAGCGGGACGTCGATCTCCGACAGGGCAGCCTGCATCTCGTCGGCATCGACCACGAGGGACCCGGGGCGGGCTCCGTCGAAACGTTCCCCGAGTTCGAGGATCGCCTCGTCGCCGCGGACACGCACGTCGTCGATGATGGCTCGGACGGTGGCGAGCGGCCCGGCCTCATCGAGGAGGGGGCGTGGGAGCACGTCGACGAGGTCCCCCTCGTAGCCACGCAGGTCTGTTCGTCGGAGCACCCTGCCACGCTAGCGGTCGCTCCCCCGCCGCTCGGTGGGGTTTGCGCCACGCGACCTTCGGATCAGGTGGCCGACGGCCTCGTTCTGGACCAGACTCTGTACGTGACACCCGAGTACAGCCCGCCCTCAGGGAAGGGTGCTCCCTCCGACGCTGAGCTCTCGTCGGTCGTGGGCCAACTGGACGCCCTCCTCGATCGGATCGGCGAACTCCTCGACGGTGGACCGGACGGAGAGCGCACCGACGACACCGCCGGCCTGCTGGAGGTCGAACGCCACCTCCTGGGTGCCCGGAGGGAGCTCGGCCGTACCCGTCGGCGACTCGGCTGAACAACGCTCCACGACTGGCGCCTACACGACAGGCGTTGCCCCAGTGCCGAAAAAGTGCTCGACGCCCCTCGAGAGGGGCGCCGAGCGGCGAGGTGGGTGGCGGGAACCCGATCCTCGCGAGCCAGGTGGCGGGAACCTGACGGGGCCAAGTTATCCCATCAATCCCAGGTGGGAAAGTCGAAATGGAGGAGTTTCCCTCCCAGCCGAACCTTCCCGACGTGCGGCAGGGAACCGCTCAGACCTCCGAGGCCGGGCAGAAGTCGTTGAGGACACACTCGCCGCAGCGGGGCTTCCGACTGGGGCAGACACGCCGACCGTGCAGGATCAGGCGCATGCTGAAGTCTCCCCGGTCATCCGCCGCGATCATCGGGTTGAGCTCATACTCGACCTTCACCGGGTCTGCCTCCTCGGTGAGGCCCAGACGGCGCGACAGGCGACCTACATGCGTGTCGACCGGGAGGCCGGGCAGGCCCAGGGCCACGCTGCGTACAACGTTCGCCGTCTTGCGCCCGACGCCTGGAAGTGAGGTCAGGTCGGCCATGGCACCGGGCACTTCGCCGTCGTAGACCTCGACCAGCCTCTGCGCCATCCCGAGCAGGCTCCGGGCCTTGTTGGCATAGAAGCCGGTCGAGCGGATGATCTCCTCCAGTTCGGACGGGATGGCCTCGGCGAGGTCCCATGGTGTCGGGTAGCGGGCGAACAGCACCGGCGTGACCATGTTGATGCGCTTGTCTGTGCACTGGGCCGAAAGGATCGTCGCCGCCAGCAACTCATAGGGACTGCCGTGCGTGAGTTCACATTCGGCGTCCGGGTACTCGTCGGTCAGGCGCCGGTTGGCCTCCCGTGCGCGACCCGCAGGTGATCTCGGTCGTCCCATCCCGTCGAAGGTACCGTCTGGGTGGCACACGCGGGTCCTTGTGCGCCCCCGGCTAGTCTCGCCGCCGATGGCAACCGAATCCGAGCGCCTCGAGGTCTCCGACGGCCACGACACCGTCGTACTCACCAACGCCCGCAACAGTTGGCTGGTCGAACTCCGGGTGGAGGGAGACGACGACGTCCGAAGGCAGCGCCTGCTCGAGGCCGCCACCCAGGCAGTCATGCTGAACGAGGGAGGGCGCCTGGAGTTCTGGATCGAAAACGCCACGCCTGCCAGCGACTGGGTTCCGATTGCGGCCGGATTCATCCACTACCGGGACCTGTGGCGACTCGAGCGTCCGCTGCCGGCCCCAGACACCGGCCTCGCCACACGCGCCTTCACCCCCGCCGACACCGACGCCTTCCTCGAGGTCAACAACCGGGCATTCGACTGGCATCCCGAGCAGGGCGACCTCACACCCGAGGAGTTTTCGGAGAAGTGTGCCGAGCCCTGGTTCGACCCCGACGGCTTCCGCCTGCTCGAGATCGAGGACCGCCTCGCCGGCTTCTGCTGGACGATGGTACACACCGACGAGAAGCAACCGATCGGCGAAATCTACGCCATCGCCGTGGACCCCGACTTCCACGGACGCGGGCTCGGTCGCGAACTCGTCCTCGACGGCCTGGGATGGCTGGCCCGGCAGGGGTTGCGCCACTCGATGCTCTACGTCGAGTCCGACAACCGGCATGCCAACCGGATCTACGACAAGCTCGGATTCCAGCGCACCAGCATCAACCGCGCCTTCCAGCGCATCGTCCGGTGAGCAGCGCCGGACCCTCCGGGTTCCCGGTCACCCGCTACGACCACGACCGGACCTCCCTCGAGGCGTTGATGGGCGACCAGCCCTCCTACCGGATCGACCAACTCTGGCACGGTCTCTACGGGGACCTGTCCGACCCGACGGAGATCACGACGCTCCCTTCCTCCCTGAGGGACCGACTCGCCGAAAGCCTCCCGGCCGGGTTGGCAGAGGAGACGCGATCGGTCGGCGACGGGGGTGAGACCGTCAAGTGGTTGTGGCGCCTCACCGACGGCGCGCTGGTCGAGACGGTGCTCATGCACTATGGGGAGCGGTCCACGGTCTGCGTCAGCACCCAGTCTGGTTGCGCCATGGGATGCGGCTTCTGCGCCACCGGACAGATGGGCTTCGACCGCCACCTGACCACCGGTGAGATCGTCGAACAGGTCGTCCGGGCCCAGCGGGAAGCCGGTGAGCGCCGCGTCTCGAACGTCGTGTTCATGGGCATGGGAGAGCCGCTTGCCAACTACGAGCGCACCTGGGGCGCAGTCGAACGCATCCACGGAGCCCTCGGACTCTCGGCGCGGCACCTGACCATCTCCACCGTCGGCCTCGTTCCCGGAATTCTGCGCCTTGCAGGGGAACAACTGCCCGTCAACCTGGCCGTCTCCCTGCACGCAGCCGACGACGACCTGCGCGACGAACTCGTGCCGATCAACCGTCGCTGGCCCCTGGCGGAGCTGGCCGACGCATGCCGGCGCCACATCGACGCCACCGGCCGCCGCCTCTCGCTGGAATGGGCACTGATACACGAGACCAACGACCGTCCCGAGGATGCCCTGCGCTTCGCCTCCTACGCCAGGTCCCTGGGTGCACACATCAACCTCATACCGCTCAACCCGACGCCCGACTGGCCGACACGTGGCTCCCCCAGACAGCGCGTTGCCGACTTCGCCGACGAGTTGAGGGCCCACGGCGCCAACGTGACGGTCCGCCGTACCCGGGGAACCGAGATCGACGCGGCATGCGGCCAACTGCGCGCCGACCGCCTGAACATCCCGGTGGCGGCGCAGGATCGGCGGCAAGCAGTCACCACCCTGCCAGACTGACCCGATGGAATCACAGCGGCGCTGGGTCAACCGGCACCAGCCACAGACCCTGGCGACAGGCACGATGCTGCTCTACATCGAGGGCTTCTTCAGCCTTGTCCGGGGTTCAACGGACCTGCTGCTGCTGGGTCTGCTCATGTTCCCCTCGGGCTACCTCGTCGCCAACGACAAGAAGGTCGGCTGGCAGATAGCGGTCGTCGTGTCGGCCCTGGCCATCGTCGCACGTATCCGGATCTACGGCTTCGGCAGCAGTCTGCTGATCGCACTCCTGTTCCCCGTCGTCCTCCTGGCGCTCCTCCTGCATCCGATGAGCCGGGAGCACCAGCGGATCTGGTTCGACTGACCCCGTGGCGGATCCGACCAGACCGCAGGACGATCCCCTGCCGCATGGCGACAAGGCGACGGCAGTGCGCTCGATGTTCGACGCCATCGCTCCCCGCTACGACCTCCTCAACCGCCTCCTGACCTTCCGACTCGATGTCCGCTGGCGCCGTCGCACCGTCCGGGACCTCGACCTGCCCACAGGCTCCACTGTCCTCGACCTCGCCTGCGGGACCGGCGACCTCTGCCGGGACCTCGACAGCGCCGGCCACCGGCCCGTCGGCATGGACCTCTCGTGGGGGATGCTGGCCGCCGCACGCACCGACGCCCCCCTCGTGCACGCGGACGCCCTGCGCCTGCCGGCACCCTCCGGCACGGTCGATGGCGTCACGTGTGGCTTCGCCCTCCGCAACCTGGCGGCCCTGGGGCCATTCTTCGCCGAGTTGGCCAGGGTCCTGCGTCCGGGGGGCCGGATCGCCCTCCTGGAGGTCGACCGGCCCCGCAACCCGCTGCTCCGGTTCGGCCATTCGGTGTACTTCGGGCGGGTGGTCCCCTTCGTCGGCGGGCTGCTCTCCGACCGTTCCGCCTACCGGTACCTTCCGCGGTCGGTCGTCTACCTGCCCGACGAAGCCGACCTGTTGCGCCAGATTTCCGATGCCGGCTTCACCGATGTGGCCAAGGTCCGCCTCTCAGGCGGAATCGCCCAACTCCTCACCGCCACCAGAGGCACCTGAGCACCTCCGGTCGGGCCGGGTCAGCCGGAGAGCACCAGGCCAAGGGAAAGCAGGGAACCAGCCAGCAGTTGCGTCCGACCCGTGAGCGCCAGCACGCCGATGAGTCGTGGCCCGGCGGCACCGCCGAGGACGGCACGGACCGCTGCTCCGGCAGGCAGTGCTCCGCCCAGGACCAGCAGGCACCATGGACGGGACAACGCACACAGCGAGCCCAGGACGAGGCCCCCGTCGAGGAACGCCACATAGAGCCAACGTGCTCGCCGGTCGCCGATTCGTGCCGCCAGCGTGCGCTTTCCGGCAGCCGTGTCGCCGGTGATGTCGCGGAGGTTGTTGACCGCCAGGAGGGCGCAGGCCAACAGCCCCACCGCGCTCCCGGCCACGACGGCGAGGCCGGTGATCCGTCCTGCCTGCACGTATGAGCTGCCGACGGTGGCCACGAGGCCGAAGAACACGAAGACGAACACCTCTCCCAGTCCGAGGTAGCCGTAGGGGTTCGGTCCGCCCGTGTACAACCAGCCGGCGGCGATGGCTGCGACCCCGACCAGGAGCAGCCATGGCGCCACGGCCAACGACAGGACGAGCCCCACGACAGCCGCCACGCTGAAGGCCGCGAACGTCGCCCAACGCACCTCGCCGGCTGTGGCGAGACCGGACCCGACAAGGCGCCGAGGCCCTATCCGGTCGAGGCCGTCCGTGCCCCGGAGGCCGTCTGACAGGTCGTTGGCGAAGTTCACGCCGACCTGAAGGGCGAGTGACACCACCAGCGCCGCCAGGGCCCGCCACCAGATGATGCCGTCGCCGACGCCCACCGCTGTCGAGGTTCCGACGAGCACCGGCGCCACAGCCGCCGGCAGCGTGCGCGGACGGGCACCGAGGATCCAGCGTTGCATCGACGCAGTCTGCCACCGGGGGCCGGTCCCGTCGGGCACCTGTCGGCAGAGTCACCGACGTGAGCCGACTCGCCGCTGGGCCCGCTTCGGATCTCCGCCAGCAAGCCGACAGCCCCGTCGACCGGCATCCCCAGGGTTGACGACGCCGTCGCCGAGGCCCGTCGTAGCTCCCGGGCCGCTCTGGGAGGGATGCCGCGGTGACAGGGCGTGGGTGTGCCGGGAGTTCGCCTGCCGGGCCCTCGTTGCCGACCGCGGGAGCCTGCTCGCCGAACTCTGAGGCCGGGTGCCTACGCCGCCTTCTCGAGGATGTGGATGCCGCAGGCGGAACCGAGGCCGATGACGTGGGCCAGGCCGACCTTCGCCCCCTCGATCTGACGGTCGCCGGCCTCGCCCCGCAGGTGGGTGGCGACCTCGTAGACGTTGGCGACGCCGGTCGCCCCGATCGGATGCCCCTTGGAGATGAGGCCACCCGACACGTTCACCGGGATGCGACCGTCGCGGAACGGCGCACCGGAGTCGATGAACTCGCCGGCACCCCCCCGCTCACAGAGGCCCAGGTTGTCGTAGTGGATGAGCTCGGCGGTTGCGAAGCAGTCGTGGAGTTCGACCAGGTCGAGGTCCTCGGGTCCGACTCCGGCCGTCTCGTAGGCCTGGGCTGCTGCGTTGCGGGTCAGCGTGTTGACGTCGGGCTGGACCTGTCCACTCTCGACCCAGGGGTCGCTCGTAAGGACCGACGCGGAGATCTTGACTGCTCGCTGCTGCGCCTCCTTCGGCAACGACCGAAGGCGCTCCTCCGAGACCAGGACGACCGCTGCAGCGCCGTCGCCCGTCGGGCAGCACATCAGGGTCGTGTTGGGGTAGCTCTGGACCGGGGACTCCATGATCTGCTCGAGGCTGAACTCCTTCTGGTACTGGGCCAGCGGGTTCAGGGTCGAGTGGAGGTGGTTCTTGTAGGCGACCTTGGCGAACTGCTCGAAGCCGACGCCTTCGTTCTCGTAGGCGTAGCCGGTGCCCGCCTGGGCGAATACACCCGGCATGGTCTCGGTGCCCAGGATTCCGTCCACCGAGGTCACGGATCCGTGGCGGCCGGACGGCTCGTAGACCTTGCGCTCCAACCTGTTGGCGCCTGCAAGGAGGCCCATCTTGCCCATCTGCTCGACTCCCACGGCAAGGCCCATCTCGGCCTCACCGGCCTTGATCGCCATGTACGCGACCCGAATCGCAGTGGCGCCGGTTGCGCAGGCGTTGGTCACGTTGAACACGGGGATGCCCGTCTGGCCGATCTGCTTCTGCAGGCGCTGGCCGAACCCCAACGGTTGGAAGAGGCTGCCCGCCGCGAGGATGTCCATGTCATGGACGTCCACGCCGCCGTCGGCGAAGGCAGCGAGGCACGCCTGGGAAGCCAGGTCGAGTGCATCGAGTTCCGGATAGCGGGCAAAGCGGGTCATGTGGGCCCCAAGGACCCAGACTGGATCTCCGGACATGGTTGTGTTCCTTTCTTCTTGTGGACTGACCGTCGGGACGGCCAGGTCGAGGTTGTGTGGTGGGATCAGACAGGTGCGTAGCCGAACGCCACGCATTCCGTTCCGTCGTCGTCGGTCCCACAGACGTAGGTTGTCAACTCCACCTGCATGCCCAACTCGGCCTTCATCGGATCATCGAGGCCGACCACGTTCGAACGGACCGAGGTGCCGTCGGTGGTTTCGACGATCGCCGACACGTACGGGACCGGAATACCCGGCGCCGCGTTGTGGACCACGCTGAAGGCCTTCAGGACAGCCGCACCGCCGACGCGTGCCTCGGTGAACCCGGTGCCCCCGCACTTGGCGCAGGCGTTGCGCCGGTCGAAGTAGCGGGCCCCGCAGCCGGTGCACTCGTTGGCACGGAGGTGGGGATCGTCGCCGAGTTGCAGGTAGCCGACGATCGGCACCTGGTTGGCAGAATCTGCGTCAGGCATGGTCGCTTCGGATCTCCTGGTCGGTGGGTCTGGGCGCCGACGCGACCCTACTGCCGTGCATCCGGCGGACTGACATCGGGAAACCCCCAGTGGCCCCGGTGCAGCACGTCGCCGAGGGGCCGACGACCCCGTCCGGCCGAGGCGGAGGGGCGCTGGTCGTCGGGAGCCGGGTGTCCGATGGCCACGGCACCAATCGCCCGCTGGCCCTCCGGAACACCGAACCTGCGGGCTACCGCTGGTTCATTCCCGAACAGTCCGAAGAAGCAACACCCGAGGCCCTCGTCGACGGCGAGGAGCTGCAGCGCCATCGCCGAAAAGGCTGCATCGACGAACCAATAGGGGATGGGCCAGTCCCCGTCTGATCCGCCCAGCCCCGTCGAGGCCTTGTCGGGCTCCGAGTAGCGCTCCAGGTAGCGGCCGGCGTCGGTGTAGACCACGACCAGGGCAGGGGCAAGCAACAGACCCGGCCAGGGAAACGCTTCACGGTCCCGTTCGGGAAGGGTGGTCCCCCAGTAGGCGGCGGTCTGCTCGGAACCCTCGAGAACGAGGAACCCCACACCCTGTGTGTTGCCGGCGGACGGGGTACGTCGGGCACGGTCGACGAGGGCATCGAGCAGGCCTGAGGGCAGGGAACGATCCAGGAACGAGCGACAGGACCGTCGGGACTCGAGTGCGGCCCGGACGTTCATGACCTGAAGATCCGTCGGCCGTGGGGAAAGGACAACCGGGCCGGCCGACGCTCTCTAGAGCAGCTTTTCGAGGTCCTCGGCCAGAGCCCATCCACAGGCCACGAGGGCGTCTCCCCGCTCGATGTCGAGCCCGTCGAACAGGCCCGCCACCTCGGCATCGATCGACTCGGGCTTGAGGCTGCAGTGGTCGAACACACAGGCCTGGCTGCCGGTGCCCTTGGAACGGAAGGCGTGCTCGTCGTAGTTGAGGGCGGAGAGGCCGAAGCGCTTCACGAAACGACGGCCCCAGGCCCGCTCCTCACCCGAGGCTCGGTGACCGGGGCGGGGGTTGACATCCGCGAGGGACCGGTACGCCTCGAAGCCGGCCGGGTTGTTGAACCGGGTGCCGACGACCACGTCCTCGTCCGGGAAGGCGAGGACGGCGCGCCGGAGCAACTCGGTCACCAGGGCACGGAGGACGGTGTCGCGCTTGCTGGTCCTGCGAACCGACGCCAACCCGACGATCACGCTCGGGGTGCCACCGATGCGTTCAAGGGTCGAGAAGGCATAGCCCTTCAGGCGACCGCCGTCACGGGCCGTGGTGGCCAGGACCCATTCCTCGCTCTCCTTGGACAGAAGGCCGATACCCAGGGGGTTCGGGCCATCGCCACAGAGGTCCGCCATTTCCTCAATCTCGGCATCGCCGAGCATCGAACAATCCTTCGTCTCGACCTCGATCGCCATCGACTCAGGTCCCTTGCTCTCGGACGATTCACCGGCCAGGTCACGAAATGGGATGCGCCGACCGGTCGTGGCGACTGCCGCTCACGTGCATACAGCCTGCCGTCACGACGGTTCGATCCCAACCCGGGCGCCGACGCCCCCGGCTGCCTCAGCCTGTCACCACGGCCTCGGCACCCAGCAACACCCGCAACTCCCCGACCAGGCCCCCCGACGGATTCACGCAGTAGTCGGCGGGGAGCCGCAGGACCTGACGGTCCCCCAGGTGGAGGTAGACCTCGGCATCACCGGGATGCGCAGACAGCAACTCCTTGAGCTCGTCGACCGTCGACCTGCTGACCCGATCGATGGGGAGCCGCAACCGCACGGGCCGCGAGGAGGGCAGGTCGCCCATCTCGACGACCTCCACCTCGTGACAGAGGATCTTCGGGACGGCGCCCCGTCGGTCGTCCAGACGGCCGCGGACCAGCACGATGGCGTCCTCCTCGAGCTTGTGGCCGTGCTCTGCCATCGTCTTCGGAAACACCGTGACCTCGACGCTGCCCCCGAGGTCCTCGAGGTCGAAGACCGCCATCAGGTCGCCCTTGCGCGTCCACTTCTTCTGGAGGTTGGTGAGGACGCCGCCGATCGTGTGCTGCATACCGTCGTCGACATCGGCCAGGTCTGCAATGGCCATGTCGCACCGGCGCCGCAGGGCCACCTCATAACCCGACAGGGGATGGTCCGACACGTAGAGCCCGAGCATCTCCTTTTCGAAGGCCAGGCGGACGGTCTTGTCGAACTCGACGTCGCTGATAACCGTCCGCTCATCGAACAGGGGCTCGGAATCGCCTTCGCCGAACAGGGACATGACACCCATGTCGTGCTCACGGCGACGGGCAAGGGTGTGTTCGATGACCTGCTCGTGGGCGAGGAGGAGCCCCTGCCGGGGATGGCCGAATGTATCGAAGGCGCCGGCCTTGATCAGGGACTCGACCGTTCGCTTGTTGAGCACCGTGCTGTCGCAGCGCTCGACGAAGTCGTAGAAGTCGGCGAACGGACCTCCGCTGTCCCGCTCGGCCAGCAGGAGATCGACGAGCCCCTCCCCCACGTTGCGTACCGCTGACAGCCCGAATGCGATGCGGTGCCCGGAACCCGAACCGTTGGCCCCCACCTGGTCACCCGGGAGGGCATGGAAGTCGCTGCGGGCCGTGTTGATGTCCGGCACCCCGACATCGATGCCCATGATCCGGCATTCGTTCAGGTACACGGCCGCCTTGTCCAGGTTCGACTTGACGCTGGTGAGCAGTGCCGCCATGTACTCGACCGGGTAGTTGGCCTTCAGGAACGCGATCTGGTAGGCGATGTAGCCGTAGCCGTACGAATGGCTCTTGTTGAACGCATAGTCGGCGAACTGCTCGATGTCGTCAAAGAGGTCGTCGCCCAGGGCACCGCCGTAGCCAGTCGCCTCACAGCCGGAGACGAAGCCCTTGCGTTCCTTCTGCATGAGGTCGCGGTCCTTCTTGCCGCAGGCCTTGCGTAGGTTGTCGGCATCGGCCATCGAATAGCCGGCGAACTTCTGCGCCACCCTCATGACCGACTCCTGGTAGATCATCAGCCCGTACGTGTCGGCGAGGAGCTCTTCGGCATCGGGATGGAAGTAGGAAACCGGCTGCCTGCCGTTCTTGCGGTCGGCATAGTCGTTGTGCATGTTGGTGGACATCGGACCGGGCCGGTAGAGCGCGACGAGCGCCGCCACGTCCTGGAAGCCGGTCGGGGCCAACGAGCGCATGAGGGAGCGCATCGGCCCCGACTCGAGTTGGAACACGCCGATCGTGTCGCCACGTGCCAGCAGGTCGAATGTGGCCGCGTCGTCGAGTTGCACGTTGTCGATGTCGATGACCTCGCCCCGGGTCGCCTCTACGAGGGCCAGGGTGTCGGTGATGACATCCAGGTTCCGGAGGCCCAGGAAGTCCATCTTGAGGAGGCCGAGGTCCTCGACGGCGTGCATCTCGAACTGGGTGACCACCGGTGCGTCGGCGGGATCCTGGCCGGATTCGGGCTTTCGCTGGATGGGTAGGTACTCGGTGAGGGGTTCCTTGGTGATCACCACGGCGGCGGCGTGGATGCTGTCCTGGCGACGGAGCCCCTCGAGCCCACGGGCCACGTCGACGACCTCGCGAACGTCGTTGTCGGTCTCGTACATCTGGCGAAGGTCGGCGGCCATCTTGAAGCCTTCGGAATGCTCATCGGTCTCCACGAGGCAGGCCGCGAGCGGGGTGTCGCGACCCATGATCAACTGCGGCATCGCCTTGGCGACCCTGTCGCCCAACCCGTACGGATGCCCCAGCACCCGGGCGGCGTCGCGCACGGCGGCGCGTGCCTTGATCTGGGAGAAGGTGATGATCTGTGCCACGTGGTCCCGGCCGTATCGCTCGGCTGCGTAGCGGATCAGTTCGTCCCTGTGACGGGAATCGAAGTCCATGTCGATATCCGGCATGTTGCTCCGGCTCGGGTTCAGGAAGCGCTCGAACAGCAGGTCGTACCTGATCGGGTCGAGGTCGGTGATCTCGAGGGCGTATGCCACGGCGCAGCCTGCTGCGCTGCCCCGCCCGGGGCCGACCCGGATGCTTCGCTCCCTGGCGTACCGGATGAGGTCCCAGGTGATGAGGAAGTACGCGGAGAAGCCCATGTCGCCGATGATCTTCAGCTCGTATGCCAGCCGCTCGACGACCGAGTCGGGCAGCGTGTCGCCCCATCGCTTCCGGGCCCCCTCGAAGGCCAGGTGCTCGAGGTAGGCATCGTCGTCCTTGAACCCGTCGGGCAGTGGGAAGTCCGGGAGCTGCGGCTTGCCGAACTCGATCTCTACGTCGCAGCGCTCGGCGATCCAGAGAGTGTTGTCGCAGGCAGACGGGACATCGCGGAAGAGGCCGCGCATCTCGCCGGCCGACTTGACGTAGTGCTGGGTGCCGTGGAACCGGAATCGCTGTTCGTCGCTCACAAGCGAGCCTGTCTGGACGCAGAGGAGCGCATCGTGGGACACGGCATCGTCCTCGCAGGTGTAGTGGCTGTCGTTCGTAGCCAGCAACGGCGCACCCAGTTCCTCGGCCAGGCGGATGAGCTGCGGGTTGGTTCGCTGCTGTTCGGGGATGCCGTGGTCCTGGAGTTCGACGAACAGGTTGTCCCTGCCGAAGATGTCCTGGAGGCGTCCGGCCCGTTCCCTGGCCCCCTCGTAGTCGTCCCTGAGGAGCGCCTGGAGGACCTGGCCCCCGAGACAGCCGGTGGTGGCGATGAGCCCCTCGTTGTGGTCGGCGAGGACCTCCCAGTCGACCCGGGGCTTGTAGTAGTAGCCCTCCAGGAAGGCCCGGCTGGCCACCTGGATCAGGTTGCGGTAGCCGGTGGCGTTCTCGGCCAGGAGGGTGAGGTGGTAGTAGAGCTTGCGTCCGCCTTCGGTCTCCCCGCCGGAGTCGTCCAGCCGGCCACGACGGGTGGGCCGTTCGCTGCGTGACTCGTGTGCCATGTACGCCTCGGTGCCCAGTACCGGCTTGATCCCCTGCTCCCTGCAGGCCCGGTAGAAGTCGACGACCCCGTACATGTTCCCGTGGTCGGTGATGCCGATCGCCGGTTGGCCGTCGGCAACCGCCGCCGCCACGATGTCCCCGATCCGGGCCGCTCCGTCCAGCAGCGAATACTCGGTGTGGACGTGGAGGTGGGCGAAGGAGTCGGTCACTGGTCGCGCTGCGTCCGACTCAGGGGCTCAGAGGTAGGTGCCCGGGCGGGCGTCGACGCCGGGCGGGGCCTGTCCGGGGCCTAGCTCGCCGCGGCGCATTTCGGCCAACTGCTGCTGGGCGGCCATCTGCTGGGCGAACAGGGCGGCCTGGATGCCCTGGACGAGCCCCTCGAGCCACCCGACCAGCTGTGCCTGGGCGATGCGGAGTTCGTCGGCGCTCGGCGCCTCGCCCTCGCCGAACGAGAGGGCAAGCCGATCCAGTTCGTCGCGCAGGTCCTCGGAGAGCGCCGACCCGAGTTCGTCGACCGATGTCTCGTAGATGGCCTTGAGGCGGTCGCGGCTGGCCTCGTCGAGGCTGGCTGCACGAACCTCTTCGAGCAGTTGTTTCATCATCGTTCCGACCCGCATCACCTTGGCCGGGTGTTCGATGGCCTCCTCGACGGGGCCGTCGGGGTTGGCGGGTTCTTCGACGGTGGCGGGGTCCTGATCTACGAGCACCTCGGGTTGGTCCACCTCCGGCTCGTCGGCACCCGGTCTGTTCGTCGCCTCCATCGATCCGACTCTACGCCGATGGGAGGACGCGCGGAGGCACCGCCACGGAGGGTCTCGTCCCCCCGGTTCTCAGGCCACGATCCCGACTGCCGGCACCAGGACCTCGTCCGGGGTGAGCGACCCGTGGCGCCCTATCAGGTCGATCGACATCACCTCGGCGGGGTCCCGGAAGGCGACCTGGCCCCTGGCCACCAGGGCCACGTCGCCGAGGCGGGAGCGGGCCGCCGTGCCCAGGCGGGGCCCCAGCCAACATTCTGCCTCGACCTCGTGAAGGGTTCTTATCCAGGCCTGTTGCCCGAACGCCCCGATGGCCGCGGCCCGGAGGTCCGCGGCGGCTCCCGGACGTGAATGGAGCCACCGGAACCGGGCCTCGCCGCTCTGCCCCTCGAGGCAGGAGGTCACCTCCGGCGGCAGGTCGAGGACTCGTTCCCCGACGTGGACCTGTCCGTGGTCGGCGGTCACGACGACGGCGGTCCCTGGAGGCACGCGATCGATGAGGGCGGCGACCATCGCATCACAGTCGGCCAACTCCTCGTCGTAACGGCCGCCCAGGCCGTGTTCATGTGCGATGCGGTCGATGCCGTCCCAATAGGCGTAGACGAACGGCTCGCCTGCGGCCAGTAGGCCGACCGTCCGGTCGACCATGTCGTGTCGCCCCCTGTAGCCGACGAGCCGGGTCGCCGACAGGTGGGCGCGGGTGAAGCCCGATCCGACGAATTCGGCCCGGGTGACGACCGGCGGGTACTGGTCGCCGAAGACCGGGTACGGCTGGAACACGGCCGGGTCGATCCTCCGCCTGGCGTCCCCGTCAGCCGTTGTCCAACGGAGGGCGTTGAGGACCGATCCGTCGACGGAGATCCGGTAGCCAACGACACCGTGCTCGCCGGGAGGAAGCCCTGTGGAGATGGAGGTCAGTGCCGCCGACGTCGTGGTCGGCGAGACGGTGGTGATCGGCTGCCCGTCCAGGGCGGCAAGCACGGGCGCCACGTCCCGGCGCTGCTGGAGTTGGTTCCAACCCAGTCCGTCGAGCACGAGGAGCAGGACCCGGCGGGCGGCGAGCAGGTCGTGCGAGAGCCAGTCGGGCTCATGGGATCCCTCGAGTAGCGCCGGGACGAGTCCGGTCACGCAGGCGCCGCCGTAGTCGGGCAGCAGGGGCTCGTCGTCCGGGTGGGAATCGTCGCCGATCACGACTCGAACGTAGCGCCGGAACGTCCGTCTAGGATCGGACGCCGTGAAGGTCTCGACCCGTGGCGACTATGCGAGTCGGGCGCTGCTCTCCCTTGCGCTCCATGGCGACGGGCAGACGCCCCGGTCTGTCCGCGACATCGCGGACCAGACGAGCCTTCCGCAGCCCTACCTCGAGCAGATCCTGCTGGCCCTCAAGGGCGCCGGCCTGGTGCGTTCGAAACGAGGTGTCGGCGGGGGCTACGTGCTCGCCCGCGAGCCCGGGACGATCCTGCTCTCGCAGATCGTGTCGGCCGTCGACGGGCCGATCGTGGCCGGCGACTTCGTCGAGCCGCACACCGACGGCGCCTGTGACCACGAGGGGCAGTGCGTGCTCCTCACGATCTGGGCCAGTGCCGGTTCGCACATGCGGCGATACCTGGATTCCTTCACCCTCGAGGACATCGCCAGGATGGCCCGCGGCCAGGAGGGTTGGCCCGAGGCCTGAACACGGCCCGACGGGATCAGCCCGATCCCTCCGCCAGGTTCTCGAGGACCCCCGTCAGGTCGGCGGGCAGGGAGGAGTCGAAGGCCATCGCCGCGCCGGTCGCCGGATGCATGAAGCCGAGATGCCCGGCGTGCAGGAACGGCCGGTCCAGGCCGAGGTGTTCCCGGGAGGAGTCGTATGCGGCGTCACCGACCAGCGGGTGGCCGATGGCCGTCAGGTGGACCCGGATCTGGTGCGTACGACCCGTCTCCAGGCGACACTCCAGCAACGTCGTGCTTGGCCGCCCCCATCGCTCCTGCACCGTGTAGGCGGTGCGTGCCTCCCGTCCCCCGGCCACTACCGCCATCCTGGTGCGGCCACGGGGCGAGCGGCCGATGGGTGCCTCGATGCGACCCTCGTCGGCTTCGACACAGCCGTGGACGAGGGCCAGGTACCGCCGGTCGACCCGGCGATCCGAGAGTTGCCGGACGAGCGAGGCATGTGTCGCTGCGGTGCGGGCAACCATCAGTAGACCGGAGGTTCCGCGATCGAGGCGGTGGACGATCCCCGGACGAAGGACGGAACCCACCGACGCCACTTCCGGATAGCGGGCCAGGAGGCCGTGGACGAGGGTGCCCTCGTCGTGGCCGGCACCCGGGTGGACGATTACGCCGGCTGCCTTGTCCACGACAATGACCTCTGCGTCCTCGTGTACGACGACGATCTCGACACCGGGATCCGGCCGAAGCCCCTGGACCTCCCCCTCTGCAATGTCCGGCACCGTCAACTCCTCTCCAGCCTGCACCCGACGGGAACGGACCAGCACCGGTTCGTCGTCGATCAGGACCTGTCCATCCTCTATCGCCTTCGCCGCACGGCTCCGGCTGATCCCCGTCAGGAGGCTCACCAGCCGGTCGAGCCGCTCTCCATCGAGCGCCGGCGGAATGGGTTCGTGGAGTCCGGTCATCGGGTCGCGTCGATGCGCATGCCGCGCAGGACGATCAGGAGGCCACCTACCACGATCACCGAGTCGGCGACGTTGAACACCGGCCACCACTGGAAGTCGACGAAGTCGACCACGCCACCACCGAAGAAGCCGTCCCCGGAGCGGAAGGCCCGATCGGCGAGGTTGCCGAATGCCCCGCCCACGATCCCGCCGACGCAGATCCTGGCGATCGGGTCGTCCGCCTTCGCACCCAGACGCACCAGCAGTGCAACCACGACGAGGATGAGCACGGCGAAGATCGGCCCGAGCCCCTGGCCCTGGCTGAATGCGGCGCCCGTGTTGAACACCGTCCGTAGCCGGAGAGTCCAGAACAGGTCGATCGTGCGGCCGGAGCCGAGGTTTTCCACCACCCACCACTTGGTGACCTGGTCCAGCACCAGGACCGAGGTCCCAGCCAGCAGCGCACCCCGCCAGGGGGCCACGCCCGGAGTCAACGTCGGCCTAGCCCGCCGGCCTTGTACTCGACGCGCTCGGCCGCCCATGGAATCGCCTTCAGGCGTTCCTTCGGAATGTTCTTCCCCGACTGGACACACACGCCGTAGACGCCACTGCGGATCCGCTCGAGGGCGGCATCTATCTGGTCGACGGCATCACGGGCCTGGGCGCTGAGCGCCAGGTCGAGGTCGCGGGCTACGGCAAAGGTGTCTCCCTCGCCGGACTCCTCGTCGAACTGGACGTCGCCGGGTTCGCGTCCGTCAAGCAGGGAGTCGGCCTCCGCTTCGAGGGTGTCGGCGCTCCGGAGGTAGCGGACCCGCTCCTCCTTGAGGCGTTGTCTCTGTTCGGTGAGGAAGGCCTTGCCGAAGGGGGACTTCGGCTTCTTCGTGGCCGGGGCCTTCTTCGCGGCCGGCTTCTTCGCCGGAGCCTTCTTCGCCGGAGCCTTCTTCGCCACCGCCTTCTTGGCCGGAGCCTTCTTCGCCGGAGCCTTCTTCGCCACCGCCTTCTTGGCCGGGGCCTTCTTAGCCGCCTTGCTCGTCTTCTTCGTGGCCATGGCAATCTCCTGATCGTCTACCCGCCCCGGGAGCCCCGACGGGGCCCCGGATCATCGGATCACCGGATCACCAGTGCACCGAGCGGGAGGCATCGTACCGGGGGGCCGCTCCGCTGCGGGTGATCAAGCGACTCGGGTACCACACCCGGGCCGTGACCGGGTCAGATCACTCGTCGTCGGTGAAAAAGGCGTCCATGGCCGCACCCTCGCTGCCGACCGACTGCCGTAGTTCGTCGAGGAGGCCGCCGCCGGGCACGGCCAGGGTCGGCAGGCCTGCAGGGCGATCCCCGGGCGCCACAGACGCCACCAGGGGCGCCGGGGGTTCCTGGCCGGCGGAATCCTGCACCTCGTCCGGCTCAGCCTGGGTGGGGACGGATTCCGCCCCGGCGGGCTCCGACTCCGCTGGGCGTCGCTCCTCACCGGGGGTCCGTCCCTCTGCCACGGGCCGTGCAGGCGCCATCTCGACCAACTTGCGGAGGTCGCCGAGCGTGCTCAGGAGTCGCTCTCGGTGGGCATCGATATGGCGCTCCATGATGCTGATGTCGTCCCTCACGGCATCGCGTGCCACCTCGAGGACCGTCGTCTCGTCGAGCAGGCGCTGGCGAGCTGCCTCGATGGCTGCCCGGACCTCAGCCTCGGCCGCCGACCGCAGCGTCGCCGCCTCGGCCTCGGCTTCGGCCACGAAGCGCCGCCCCTCGGCCTCGGCGGTGGCGATCTCTGCCTCAGCCGTGGTCCGTGCCTTCTGGGTGGCGTCCAACTCCTGGTCGATGCGCTTCTCGGCCATCTCCGCACGGTCGAGCGCCGCCCGGCGCTCGGCACGGAGTTCGGCGATCTCCCGCGTGGCACGGTCGATCAACGCATCGACCCGGGCGGGGTCGTAGCCACGCAACTTCTGTGGGAACTGGGTGTCCTCGAGTTCTCGGAGGATGTCGGAGCCGTCCATGGACACGAGCGTACCGCCGCGACATTCCCCGATGGGGGCACCCACGACCCTGTTCGATCAGTAGCAGACCAGCCGTTGGAGGAAGATCACCCCGAAGAAGGCGACCAGGGGCGACAGGTCCAGGCCGACGTTGCCAAGGCGGACCGGGGGCAGGATCCGGCGGAGGGGCACCAGCACGGGATCCGTGACCAGCAGGAGGAACCCGACGAATGATGCCGCCGTTCCATGGGGGGAGATCGGGAACCAACTCGAGACGACGCGCAGGAGCAGGATCCACCAGTACAGGGTCAGGACCAGACAGACGATTCCCATGGTCGAACTCCGAACTCCGAACTCCGCCGGCTCAGCCGGCGCTGTCGGGATACTCGAGGAGGCGGCGGTCGGCTGCCGAAACCTCGACGTTCGTGGGTGTGAGCAGGTACACCTGGTTGGTGACCTTCTCCATCTCGCCACCAACGCCGTAACAGACGCCGCTTGCAAAGTCGATGATTCGTCGGGACAACTCGCTCTCGACACCCTGGAGGTTGACGATCACCGGTTGTTCGGAGACGAATCGGTCGGCCATCTCCTGGACGTCCTCGAATGAGGTTGGTGCGACCGTATAAGGGCGCGATGCAACGGGTGGCGGAATCCGCTTGACGGTTCCAGTCGCCACCGGAGCGACCGCCCGCACTGTGCTCGAAGGCCCATCCACGGCCCACAGGGAACGGCCGGCGACGTCGGAGCGGGCTTCGACGAACTCGCTCGAAGAGAGCGGTCCACGCGGCGCCGGATCCCCGGCGTCGAACTCCTCGTATGCCTCGTCGGGCCCGAGGCCGAGGTAGAGCATGAACTTCTTGAGCATCCAGCGGAGCGTACTGCCACCGAAGCCCCGTAGGGGGGCATGCCGGGAGGTTCGGGACCGGCGGCCGGTCTTCCATGTGCTGCTATGTGGTGGGGCGATCCCCGAACAGGGCACGACCCACACGCACCAGCGTTGATCCACAGTCGATGGCGATCTCGAAGTCGTCGGTCATTCCCATCGATACCTCCGGCAACCCCAGGCTTTCGGCGAGATCAGCGACGGTGGTGAACACGTCACGGGTGGCATCGACCTCGCCAGGAGCCCCGACGGTCATCAGGCCTCGTACCTCCAGCCCGAGATCAGTGCCGTGGGCGACCAGCCCCTCGACCTCACCCGGGCTGCAGCCCCCGCGGCCGGGACGCCCCACGGCGTCGACCTGTACGAGGACCTTCGCCGTCGGGTCCCGTCGGGCTACCTCGTCGAGCAACTCGACCCGATCTATCGTCTGCCAGAGGGCCACGATCCCGGCGAGCCGTCGGACCTTGTTGCGCTGGAGGCGGCCGACCAGGTGCCAGGCCATGTCCCCGGGTCCGCCACCGACCGGGTCCCCATGCTTGGCCAGCAACTCCTGGGCGTAGTTCTCTCCGACCTCCCGGAGTCCTGCCCGCCGCACGGCCTCGACCGCTGCGATCGGAAACGCCTTCGTGACGGGGAGCAGCCGGGTACGGCCGGAACTGCGTTGCGCCAGATTGGCCGAGAATGCTTCGATGCGCTCGATTGCGGCACCCGGGTCGAGGGACCCATTCATGGTGCCGCCATCCAGGCCACCATCGCCTGCCGGAGCGTCGAGCCGCCCATGCGATGCGACCAGTACCGCTCGTCGCAGCCGGTGCACACTCCGTCGAACTCGATGTCAACCACCCCACAGCGCTCGAGGTCGATGCGCACGCCGGCCGGCAGGTCGAGCGCAGGCCTGCCGTCGGAGGTCAACGCCCGCACGTCATCGCCGAACTGCCCACAGAGGACCTCTAGGTCCGAGTCGCCGAACTCGTAGCAACAGGCGCGGATGCACGGGCCCACGACCGCCTCCTGGGGTCCTGGCGCCACCCGCGCCAGGAGTTCCGAGGTCCGCTCCAGGACGCCCACCTGGAGGCCTCGCCAACCCACGTGCGCCACGGCAAGTCCCCCGGGTGAGACGAGTGCCACGGGGGCGCAGTCGGCGACCTGAATGCTGAGAGCGGTGTCGGCCTGCACGGTGACGGAGGCATCCGCCTCGGATCCGGCACCGCCACCGGGTTCCTCGACCAGGATCACCCGGTCCCCGTGGACCTGGCGAAGCCAGGTCCACGGTCCGGGCCACAACGCCTCGCGGCGCTGGGAAAGGGCACCGGTCGGACCGTCGACGGCTAGATCGCCGTCGACGACCTCGGAGACCAGCACCCGAACCATCCGCCCCGACGGCCGGCGTCGGCTGACCAGGTTCCGGGCCATCGTTGGTCCGGTCGGTTCGCCGGCGCCGGCTGGCGCGGGAGGTCCCTACTTCAGGAAGCTCGGAACGTCGAGCTCGTCGTCGTCCCCGACTGCGAACGGATCGCTGTCCGGTGCCCGGGGGTCGGAGGTGGCTGCAACCCGGGTGCGCGATGCCGGACGGTCGCCGTCCCAGCGGTCGAAGCCGGCGGCGATGACCGTGACCCGGACGTCGTTCTCCATCTCGTCGTCCACGACCGTGCCGAAGATGATGTTGGCGTCGGGATGGGCGACGCCGTGGATCACCTCAGCAGCCTCGTTGACCTCGAACAGGCCCAGGTCGCTCGGACCGGAGACGTTGAGGAGGATGCCCCGGGCACCCTCGATGGATGCCTCCAGCAGCGGGCTGGAGATGGCGTTCCGAGCGGCGTTGAGCGCCCGGCTCTCGCCGGTGGCCTGGCCCACGCCCATCAGGGCGGAGCCGGCGTCCTCGAGCACCATCTTCACGTCGGCGAAGTCGGTGTTGATGAGACCGGGCGTGGTGATCAGGTTCGTGATGCCCTGGACACCCTGGAGCAGGACCTCGTCGGCCATCTCGAAGGCGTTCAACATCGCTGTCTTCTCGCTCGACACCGTGAGGAGCCGGTCGTTGGGGATGACGATCTGGGCGTCGACCTTCTCCTTGAGGTTCACGATGCCGTTCTCCGCCTGGACGGCGCGGCGGCGACCCTCGAAGCCGAAGGGGCGGGTGACCACGGCGATGGTCAACGCTCCGAGCGACTTGGCCACCTCGGCAATGACGGGGGCGGCGCCGGTGCCGGTGCCGCCGCCCTCTCCGGCGGTCACGAAGACCATGTCGGAGCCCTCGAGCACCTGCTCTATCTCGTCGCGGTGCTCCTCAGCTGCCTGGCGGCCGATGTCCGGATCGCTGCCGGCACCGAGACCCCTGGTCAGGTCACGGCCGACGTCGAGCTTTACGTCGGCATCGCTCATCAACAGCGCCTGGGCATCGGTGTTGACGGCGACGAACTCGACGCCCCGCAGACCCGATTCGATCATCCGGTTGACGGCGTTCACACCACCGCCACCGACACCGATCACCTTGATCACCGCCAGGTAGTTCTGGGGGTTCGACATCATCGCTTCTCCTGGTGTTCTCTGCCGACCCGGCTGTCAGATCGGTCCGGTTGCAGGCTGGGCGACTTCCAACATCAACCTGCACCCTGAAGTGGAGGGTCAGTGTTTGAAGGCTCAACCTCTGCTTGTGGTCAAGAGACTACGCGGAGTAGTCGCCCGACGTCAACCCGGCCACAAGATTCACCTGAGGTCGGTTGCCTCCCAGGCAGCCACAGGCCCCTCAACAAGCGCCGCGCCGGACCACCGGATTGGCGGGAATCGATACATCGACCTCACGCAGGCATGTCAGGACGACCTTGGTGAGCACCGTGGCCAGCGCCCGGACCTGCTCCCGGTAGTCGTCGCTGATTCCGAACTCGGCCACGGCACCGCCGACCAACTCGGCGCGTATGCCGTCCCCCGTCGGCACCAGGGCGACGATCCAGGCACCCAGGTCCGGCGGCACAGCCTCTGCAGCCCGGAGCAGTGGTCCGACACCCGAGACGCGACTGCCGGGAGGCCCGAACCCGTCCACGCGGATGTGCGGCAGATCCGGGTCGGAGGCTGACGCCGGATCGACCGTCTCGAGGACCGCTCCCACGGCATCCAGCAGCACCTGCGCCCCCACCGGGTCGACCGCCACCACCACGGCCGTGCGTTCGAGTATCCGCAGGTACACGGTCCCCGACCACTTGCGTCGCACCGTCGCCTCAGCCACCCATGGCAGTGCCGTGAGCCGCCCGTCGATCGCATCGAGGTCCAGGTCCAGCAGTGCCTGGCCAACCTCGATCGCCGCCACTTCGCGGACAGTCCGCTCCGTGACCCTGATGCCGGCCCCCTCCACCTCGATGCGATCGACATCCAGGAGTGTGGATCGAGTCGATGCATAGCCGAGGACTCCCAGCAACAGAATCCCGACCGGCACCCACAGCCACCAGAGGCGCCTGAGGACGCTCCGAGTCGGCGCATCGTCGTCGCCGCTCATGGGTCGGGCGTATCGAAGCCGAACAGGACCGTCTCGGACTCCAGGACGACACCATGGGCCTCTGCCACGCGCCGCCGAACCTCCTGCATGAGGAGCCGAACGTCGTCGGCGCTCCCACCGACATCCGCCTGGATGAAGTTGGCGTGTTTCGAGGACACCTCTGCCGTGCCGATGCGAAGGCCCTTCGCTCCGGCCAGGTCGATGAGGCGGCCGGCTGAATCGCCGGGCGGATTGGTGAACACGGATCCGGCGTTCGAACCGCCGGGCTGGTTCTCCCTCCTCCAGCGGATGATCTCGGCCAACAGGGCCTCCCCGGCCTCGGCGTCACCCAACTCCAGGCAGAGTCCGGCTGCGGTCACGACCTGCATCCGGGAAAGCGACGAATGTCGGTAGGCGAGGTCCAGTTCTTCCACCCGCAGGCGTCTCGTGGGCCCGTCGGCAAGGTCTACGACATCGACCCAGTCGAGGACGGCCGCCATGTCGGATCCGTGTCCGCCTGCGTTCATCCGAACGGCGCCTCCGATCGAACCCGGTACGCCGACGGCCCACTCGAAACCCGACAGGCCCGACCGCACGGTCAGGCGTGCGACAACGGGAAGGCTGGCGCCACCTCCGGCGACCACGTTCACGGCGTCGTCGACCGCGCCGTCGACGAGCACCTCTTCGAATCCATCGCCGAGTTGCACAGCCACGCCTTCGAAGCCCCGATCAGCAACCAGCAGGTTCGAGCCGCGCCCCACCACGACGACCGGTACACCGGAGCCGGCCAGGACGGCGGCCACCGCCTCCAGCTCCGGGAGATCATGTGGCCTCACATACAGGGACGCTGCTCCCCCGACCCGGTAGGTGGTCATGGGACCGATCGGATGCTCCCTCCGGCATCCCTCATCCAGCCGCAGCCCATCCAACGACCCCCCCAGGTCAGCCAGGAAACCGGAAAGGTCTCCGTCAGGCATCGCGTCGACCCCTGACCTCGTCCGGCACAGAGGTCAGATCGCCTGCTCCCATCGTGAGGCACAGGTCGCCATCCTCCAGATCCGCTGCGAGTGCCTCGACAAGATCGTCGTGGCGCGGGATGTAGTGGACGTCGATATCCGGAGACGACCGCTCGACCGCATCTGCGATGAGTTGCCCCGAGACACCCGGACGCGGGGCCTCCCCCGCCGGATACACATCCGTGATGTAGACCCGGTCGGCTCCCTCGAACGAATCGCCGAAGTCAGACCAGAGGGCCTCCGTGCGGCTGTACCGGTGCGGCTGGAACACAGCCACCAGGCGGCGCCAGGCTCCGCTGGACGCCGCAGCGATGGTCGCCCGGACCTCGGTCGGAAGATGGGCGTAGTCGTCCACGAACTCGATGCCTCCGGAGGTCCCCCGATGCTCGAAGCGCCGAGCCACGCCACCGAAGTTCCCCAGACCCTCGGCGATCGCATCGGGCGGAATCCCCAGTAGTCGGGAGATGACGGCGGCACAGGCGGCGTTTCGGGCGTTGTGCAGGCCGGGCACCGGGAGTGAAAGGGGAAGGCGGTCTCCGTCCGGCGCCAGGAGAGTGAAGCGAACGCCCGCCCACGACTCGTCCACATCGACGATCCGCCATCCGGCATCCACCGCCGTACCTACGCCCACGCCTGCACCTTCGGACTCGGCCACCAGTCGCGCCCCGTCCGGGTCATCGACCCCGACGACCACGGGACCGTCGGTCTCCTCGACGAAGCGTGCGAATGCGGAAAGGAGTTCCCCGTAGTCCCCATGGTGGTCGAGATGGTCAGGTTCCACATTGGTCACGATGGCTGCGGTACGGGGCAGGCGAACGAAGGTTCCGTCGCTCTCATCGGCCTCGACGACCATGAGGTCGCCACTGTCCCAGGCGGCACCGGTACCGATCTCGTTCACGTCGCCACCGATGATGAACGACGGCCGAACTCCGGCCTGCCTGAGGACAAGGGCCAGCATCGAGGCTGTCGTCGTCTTGCCATGGGTTCCTGCGACGGCAATGGTGTTTCGCTGCCCACAGATGGCGGTCAGGACATCGGCACGACTCAGTACCGGAATCCCGGCCTCCAGTGCGGCACGGCACTCCGGGTTCCGGTCGGGAACAGCCGTCGAGCGGGTCAGGATCTCGGCCCGCCCGAGGTTCGTCCCTGCATGGCCCACGGTCACCGTGATCCCCACTGCCTCCAGGCGATCCAGGCCGGCGGAAGCCTTCAGGTCGGAACCGGTCACCTCATGCCCCATCGCCGCAAGCACCTCGGCGATGGCGCTCATTCCTGCACCACCGACGCCTACGACATGTACACGACGAGGCACCGACAGGTCGATGGGACCCTCAGGCATCGGCGTGCTCCCGGATCAGGTCGACAACCCGGTCGGCGGCATCCGGGATGCCCACGCCTGCGGCGGCCTCGGCCATGGCCTGCCGACAATCCACGTCGCCGAGGAGTTCCACCAGTTCGACCCGGAGCCGACGACCGTCGACCTCCTCATCGGCGAGGACTCGGGCCCCGCCGGCATCGGCCAGGAGGTGGGCGTTGGCGACCTGGTGGTCGTCCGGAGCCCCCGGGAGCGGCACCAGGAGGGAGGGCACGCCGATCACTCCGAGCTCGGCCACCGTCGTGGCTCCCGACCTGGCGAGGACCAGATCGGCGGCAACGAGGGCCGTGGGCAGGTCGTGCTCGTACTCGACGACACGATGCTCGACGGTGGCCGATGCAGCATGTCGAACGAAGTCGGGGGCCTTCCAGTCCCTGCTGCCCAGGACATGGTGGACGACGATCTCGCCACCATCCCAGTCCCGCATCGCCTCGAACACGGCCCGGTTGATGCGGCGCGCCCCCAACGAGCCGCCGAACACCACGACGAAGGGCCGATCGTCGAGCCCGTGGGTCCGACGCGCTGCCTCACGCCCGACACCGGCCGCGCGCTCGCGGATCTCCTGTCGGACGGGGTTCCCCGTCACGACCGCCCGTGGCAGCCCCGTGCCATCCGCAGGTACGGCGCACGCCCTGGCGAATCGGCCGAGGAGGCGATTGGCCGCCCCGGGGACTGCGTTCTGCTCGGCGACGACGATCGGAATCCGGAGGAGGGCGGCAGCCAGCCCACAAGGGACGCTGGCGTAGCCGCCCAGCGCAACGACGACCCGGGGTCGCCGGCGCAGCAGGAACACCACGGCACGCACGCAGGCCAGGCCCAGCCCGAGGAGGGCACCGACGTTGGCCAACGCCAGGCGACGCTGGATGCCACGGCCCGGCAGGAGGGTGAGCGGGAAGCCGGCCGCTGGAACGAGGGTGCGCTCGATGCCGCGCCGGCTACCGACGAGGAGCACCGAGTCGGGCCCTTCGACCACGCAACGGTCGACGAGGGCCTGCGCTATGGCCAGGCCCGGGAGGACATGCCCCGCAGTACCACCCCCTGCAATCACCACCCCACGCCGAGGCCGTACGGTCACGGCGTCTGACGGGCGATGTTTAGCAGGATGCCGAATGCGGCCATCGTGACGATCAAGGCCGAGCCGCCGAACGAGACGAACGGCAACGGGACACCGGTGATCGGAAGCCTCCCGAGCACGGCGGCGATGTTTACGAACGCCTGGATCATGATCCAGGTGGTGATCCCCGCCGCCAGGAGTTGGCCGAAGGGGTCCGGGGCGTGCAGCGCCGTGGACAGTCCGACCAGGCCGATGACCAGGAAGCCCACGATCACGAGCCCGGCCCCGACGAGTCCGAACTCCTCGGCGATGATCGCGTAGATGAAGTCGGTGTGTGCGAACGGCAGGAATCCCCACTTGGCACGGCTTGCGCCCAGCCCGATCCCGAACAGGCCGCCGTTGGAGATGGCCACACCGGACTGGATGGTCTGCCAACCGGTGTTGAGTGGATCCGTCCAGGGGTCCAGCATGCCCAACAGCCGCTGTCGTCGATAGCCGGCGCTCATCGTCAGGCCGAACGCACCGAGGGCACCGCCCCCGACGAGCATGGCCAGTAGCCGCAGGCGCAGGCCGGCGAAGAAGAGCATCGCCACGGCGATGGCACCCACGATCATCGAGGTACCCAGGTCCGGCTCCAGCATCAGGAGCCCACCGATGACGCCAACCAGGCCGACGATGGGATACAGCGTGAGCTTCTTCTCTGTGAGCGGACGATTGCTCCGTGACAAGAGGTCGGCGCAGTAGAGGACCAACGCCAACTTGAGGAACTCGGATGGCTGCAGCGAAACCGCCCCGAGGTCCAGCCAGCGGGCCGATCCGTTCGTTCGCAGCCCCAGGCCCGGGATGAGGACGAGTACCAACAGGACGATGCAACCGAAGAGGCCCGGCGTGGCGAGGGGGCGCAATCGCCGGTAGTCGATCCGGATCATCGTCGACATGGCGACCAGGCCGAGCAGGAACCAGAGCACCTGGCGCTTCAGGTGGTGCCAGGCATCGCCGTATGAGCGCAGGTCGTTGACCGACGAGGCGGACAGCACCATGACGACCCCCAACAGGCACAGGATGAGCGCCACGACGAGGAGCACCATGAAGCGAAGGGATCGCTTGCCGGGAGGCCGGCGTGGACCCCTAGCGGCTTGCGCCCTTCCGGCCTTCGCCTGTCCCTCGGACCTCCCGCCCCTGGTCGCCACCGGGCTCATCGAGCCACCTCCTGTTCGGTGGCCACACGGGCGAAGTCGTCACCACGCTCGACATAGGACGAGTACCAGTCGAAGGAACTGCAGCCCGGCGAGAGCAGCACCACCCCACCCTCGTCGACCTCCCGGCGGGCCTGGGCGACAGCCGACTCCATCGAGTCGGCAATCGACACCGGGCAGCGGCCCCTGAACGCTGCTGCGACCTCGTCGGCGGCCTCACCGATGGCGACCACCGCCCGGGGAGCGGAGGCACCCAACGGGGTGAGGTCGAGGCCCTTGTTCCGGCCACCTGCGATGAGGACGGCACCGGGCAGTGCGTTCAGCGCAGACACGGTGGCATGCGGCGTGGTCGCCTTGCTGTCGTCCACGAAGCGGGTTCCGCCCACCTCACAGACCAGCTGCATGCGATGTGGGAGGCCGCTGAAGCAACGAAGGACATCGGCGCACCCGGCGGCTGACGCTCCGACCCGGACAGCAAGCGCCGTTGCAGCCTGTGCATTGAGCAGATCGTGGGGCATACGACGCGAGATCTCCTCGACGGCCAGGACCACGTGTCCGTCCAGCAGCAGTTCTCCGTCCTCGATGCGGCAGGCTGCGTCGGCACTGCCGAATCCGGTGGCCCCCTCGGGTGCATGGGACCGGACCACGGGGTCGGAGAGGTTTGCGACCGCATCGGCCGGGTCGTCGATCGACTCCCAGATCCGCGCCTTGGCGGCCTCGTAGGCGCCGAGGTCGGCATGGATGTCGAGGTGGTCGGGTGCGAAGTTGAGCCATACGGCAGGTCCGAGACGGACCGAATGTGCGTGCCCCAACCGGAAAGAGGAGGCTTCGACCACGAACACCTCAGCCTCTGCATCGTCGATGGCGGCGACCATGGGGGTCTCGTTGTTGCCCGCAGACAGGGCACGGATCCCGGACCGTTCGAGCATTTCGGCGACCAGCGTCACGACGGTGGTCTTGCCGTCAGTGCCGGTCACCGCACAGCGGGGACGTGCATCCCAGTCGGCGGCCAGGTCCGACTCGTCGAACAGCACCACGCCTGCCAGCCGGGCTGCTTCGAAGATCGGATGCGCATCGGGCACTCCGGGGCTGACCACGACGCGGTCACAGCCGTCGAGGAGCCCCGGCCAATCCTCCGCTCCCGGGGCAACGACCAGATCGAGGCCCAACTCCGACACGGCGGCCCGGACCGCCCCTTCGGGGCGATCGTCGACGGGGCGCACTTCCTCGCCCCGCCGGATGAGCGCCTCTGCCACCGCACGCCCTGTCAGACCGAGGCCGAGTACAAGGACCGTGCCGCTCATCGACCCAACTCCGTGACGCCCGCTGCGATCGAGTCGGCATAGAACAATCCCAGGCCCACGGCGGTGCAGAGCCCCGAAATGATCCAGAAGCGCACGATGACCGTGGTCTCCGGCCATCCGCCCAATTCGAAGTGGTGGTGGATGGGCGCCATTCGGAAGACGCGGCGGCCACCGAAGAGGCGGAAGGCGCCGATCTGGAGGATCACCGAGACGGTCTCCATCACGAACAGGCCTGCCACGATCGGGAGCAACAGGTGGGTGTTCGTGGCGAGGGCGAGCGCTGCAAGGCCGGTGCCGATCGCCAGCGAACCGGTGTCGCCCATGAAGATCTGTGCCGGTGCGGCGTTCCACCACAGGAAGCCGAGGCACGCACCTGCCATCGAGGCGGCGACCACCGCCAGGTCGAGTGCGTGGGGCACCTCATAGGCCAGCGGGTACCGGAACTGCCAGAAGGCGATGAAGGTGAACGCGGCAAAGCAGAAGGTGCCGGCACCGGCCGCCAGGCCGTCGAGGCCGTCGGTGAGGTTGACAGCGTTCGAGGAGCCGATGATGAGGAGCACGGCCCAGACGGTCCAGAGCGTGTCGCCCAGGTCTATTCCCGGCTGGGCGACACGGGTGAAGGACAACTCGGTGTGGGCGCTGGTGAAGCCGAGCATCAGCACCGAGAAGCCAACGGCTACCAGGAGGAGGCCGAGCAGCTTGGCCCGCTTGTTGAGCCCCAGGCTCCGCTCCCGTACGACCTTGATCCAGTCGTCGATGAGGCCGACGATCCCACCACCGATGATCGCCAGCATCACGAAGATGCCGGTGCGCGTGTAGATGCCGTGGTACAGGTCGCTCAGGACATAGCCGAGGACGGCACCGATCACGACCGCCAGGCCACCCATCGTCGGGGTGCCGGCCTTGGTTGCGTGGCCCTCGGGCCCGTCGTCTCGGATGGGCTGGCCGATGCGCAGGCGGGACAGCCAGCGGATCAGGATCTTCGTACCGATGAGCGAGGACGACATCGCCACTGCCGCCGCGATCAGCAGGCGGATCACGAACTCAGCCCCAGTATCTCTGCGGCGACCACGCGATCGTCGAACGGCACGAGTTCGGTACCGACATGCTGCATCGCCTCATGGCCCTTGCCGGCAACCAGGACCAGGTCGCCGGACCGGGCGATCCCGATCGCCGTCGCGATTGCAGCGCGTCGATCCGATTCGACGATCACCTCCGAGGCATCCATACCCGAAAGAATGTCCGCAATGACCCCCTCGGGTGGTTCATCCCTCGGATTGTCCGACGTCACCACGACCACATCGGCTCCCGACTGGGCGACTCCACCCATTTCGGGCCGCTTGCCACGGTCCCGTCCTCCACCGCACCCGAAGACACACAGGACCCGGCCGTCCGACACTTCCCGGGCAGCGGCCAGGGCGGCCGTGAGCGCATCGGGGGTGTGCGCATAGTCGATGACCACACGGATGCCGGCCACCTCGGGAAGGGACTCGAAACGGCCGGGTACCGACTGGAGCAGGCCAAGTGCCGCACGGACATCCGCAACCGGCATGCCGACGAGGACAGCAAGCTCGGCGACCACCAGTGCATTCGTCACGGCGAAGCCACCGGGAAGCGCAAGGTCGACCTCCCCGTTCCGCCATGTGAACCGGGATCCGTCCCTGCCGACAACGGCCGATGCTTCTGACGTCGCCACCTCCACTACCTCGAGGCCCGAGCGCCTTCCCGCCGCCGCACGCTGTCTGCCGGAAGCATCGTCCACGACGACAACCGCACGGCTGGAGAACTCCCGTTCGAGGAGGCGCTTCTTGGCCGACGCATAGGCGCCCATCGACCCGTGGTAGTCGAGGTGGTCCCGTGTCAGGTTCGTGTACGCCACAGCGGAGAACCCGATGCCGTCAACCCGGTGCTGCGCCAGGGCATGGGATGAAACCTCCATGCACACGACGTCCACGCCCTCGTCCGCCCAGGCCGCCAAGCGGGCCTGCAGGTCCGGCGCCTCGGGGGTGGTCCGGTCTCCGGTGAGCGTCCCCGACTCTGCAACGTGTCGACCGCTCTGGCGGAGGACCCCGGCGAGCATGCGTACGACGCTGGTCTTGCCGTTGGTTCCCGTCACCCCGACCACTGCCAGCCGACGGGACGGGAAGTCGTGGAGGACGGTGGCGAGCAGCGCCATGGACCGGCGGGCGTCGGGCACGACCACCTGGTCGACGTTCAGGTCGAGTTGGCGTTCGACGAGGAGCGCAGCGGCACCGGCGGCCACCGCCTCCTGTGCGTGGTCGTGTCCGTCGGCAAGGGTGCCCGTCAGACAGCAGAACAGGTCCCCTGGAACAACCCGACGTGAGTCATAGGCGATGCCCGTGACATCGATCCCGGGGGCGCCGATCCCATCGGCACCGAACCCGTCGCCCCACACGTGGCGCGCTGCCTCGAGGAGCTCGCCCAGGTCCATGTCAGTCCCCGGTCGACGCCGCGGCGACCTGGTCGGAACTCCGCTCGGCTTCCTCGCGTGCCAATGCCTCCGCTGCCTCGAGGGCCGCAACCTGGGCAGGCGTCGCCGCCATCACCCGGCCTGTCTCCTCGAGGCCGATGCGCTCGGCTTCGGATGGAATACGGCGTTGCCGGACCGCGAACTGTGCGAACTCGGCGAAGATCGGCGCCGCGGCCCTGCCACCGGAATAGGCGCTCAGCGCTGGCTCGTCGACGACCACCAGCACCACGAGTTCCGGATCCTCTGCGGGAAGCATCCCCACGAAGCTTGCGACGTAGTCGATGTTTCCGGTGCCCTCCCCGTATCCGCCCTCGGGACGAGGCTTCCAGGCTGTGCCGGTCTTGCCCGCCACCCGGTAGCCGGGCACCTGGCCCCTCGTACCGGTACCCGACTCGACCACCCGCTCGAGCATCCCGAGGAGTTGTAGGGCCGACTCCGGATCGATGACCTGCTCTGTGGTGGCGCGATCAGCGGGTTGGAACACACCCGTAGTATCCCGCGTTCCGAGGATCAGGGTGGGCGCGGGTCGGTGCCCCCCGTTGGCGATCGTCGAGAACGCCGTGACCATCTGGACCGGTGTCACGGCGACCCCCTGTCCGATGGCGATGGTCGGGAGGGAGGTACCCGACCACTTGCCGACGGCGGCCAGGATGCCGGATGCTTCTCCGGGGAAGTCCAGTTCAGTGGACCGGCCCAGTCCGAAGTCGAGCAGGCGCTCGTAGAGGCGGTCTTCGCCGAGGTCGACCGCCCAGAGGATCGTTCCGACGTTCGAGGACCGGTGGAGGATGTCGGCTATCGACCACTGTTCCTCCTCGTGTGGGAAGGAATCCCGGAAGTCGCTGTCATGGACGTGGACCCAACCCGGCACCTCACGCACTGAGGACGGTGCGCCGAGACCGCTGTCGAGTACGGCGGAGAAGGTGAGCGGCTTCATGATCGAACCGGGCTCGTAGCTCCAGGTGGCGGCACGGTGTTCGCTGGACGGGCGCACCTCCCCCTCTTCCCGCACGACTGCAGCCGAGGCCAGGATCTCGCCGGTCTTCGGATCCATGGCGACGAGGATCCCCGCCTCGCCTCCTGCCGTCTCGACTCCTTCGGCAAGGAGGCGTTCTGCCTCGAACTGCAGCGACCGGTCGATCGACAGGACGAGGTCGTTGCCGAGGGCCGCCTGCTCGATCTGGTACTCACCGCCAGGGATGGTGGAGCCTCGTGCCCCCGTTTCCACGATCAGTTCGCCCGGGGTACCGGAGAGCACTTCCTCGAAGACGTACTCGAGCCCGCTGACCCCGACGTCGTCGATGTCTGTGCGGCCGAGGAGAGCGATCGCCGAGTCCTCCCCCGGTCGCACCCTGGCCCGTTCCTGGATGGAGAAGACGCCGTTGAGGTCCAGGGCCAGTGCCGATTCAGCCACGTCCTCGGATACCTGTCGCTCGACGTAGACGAAGGCCTTGCCGTTGCCGAGCCGCTGCTCGAGGGTCTCAACGTCGGTGTCCACGATCTGGGCGAGGGCCCGGGCGGCGCGGATCGGGTCTTCGATGAGCCTGGGGTTGGCGGCGACGGTCTGGAGTGGCACCGAGAGTGCGAGGTCCACACCGTTCCGGTCGAGGATGGCACCCCGGGCCGCCGGAAGTTCGATCGTGCTGATGCGCTGCCTGGCTCCGTGGGCGAGGTACCGGTCGGGCTCGAGGATCTGGAGTGACACGAGGCGCCAGACGAGCGCTCCGGCGATCAGCACGAAGGTGAGGCCGGTGACGGTGCAGCGCCACCAGAGGCTGCGGGCCGTCTTGCGGAGGGGGACGACGCGCCGCGACCCCCGACCACGAGTGGCGACGGGATCCGGGCGTCGGCTCATCGGTGGAGTGTCCCGAACGGGTTCCCGACGGGTGCCGGGATCGGATGAGCCGGGTCACCGGGAAGGACGGTGGGGAGGTAGACCCGCTCGGGTGGTGGCACCATTCCGAGACGCCCCTGGGCGACGTGGAGGATCCGTTCAGGGCTCTCGAGGCGGGCTACCTCCATGCGGAGTACCTGGGACTGCTCCCGTCCGTCGTCAAGTCGACGCTGGAGGCGGTCGACCTCGAACTGGGTGTCGACGAGGACGCTGTGGAAGCCCGCGAGCAGCAGGGCTGCCATGAAGACTGCGATGACGCTGAAGATCGCCAACGGCCCGATCACTGCACGGGCATCGGTGGCGATGCCCGCATCAGGAATGGACGTCGGGGTCGAGACGGGCGTTCCGGATCGCGGGGAGGGCGCCTGACGGCGGAGCGGGCGGGGCAGGCGCAGGACGGCGGTCATGGTCGCTTCTCCGGATTCGTCCGCTCGAGTACTCGGAGGCGGGCGCTCGCTGCCCGTGGATTGCGGACCTGTTCCGCCTCGGAGGGCCTACGGGCACCACGTCGGAGGGTCCGGGCGGTCGCCAAGGCCCCACATCCGCAGGGCAGTCGGGCTGGACACGTGCATCCACCGGTTGCCGCCTGGTCGAAGCGCTCCTTGACGATCCGGTCCTCGCCGGAGTGGTAGGCGAGTACCACTCCCCGACCACCGGGAACCAGGCATTCGATGGCGACATCGAGGGCGTCGGGCAGTTGGGACAGTTCACCGTTGACCTCGATGCGCAGGGCCTGGAACGTGCGCTTGGCCGGATGGCCGCCGCGGCGTCGGGCCGGTGCCGGGATCGCTTCACGGACAAGGTCCGCCAGTTGGAGTGTGTCGGTGATGGGGCGGGATGCGACCAGCACCGCTGCGATCCGGCGGGCGTACCGCTCGTCTCCGTGGGTCCGGAGCGCCGCTGCGAGGTCGGATTCTGTGTAGCCGTTGACGACGTCGGCTGCGGTCATGGCCTGACGGCGGTCCATCCGCATGTCGAGCGGACCGGGCTGCCGGTAGCTGAACCCCCGATCCGGACGGTCGACCTGGGGCGAGGAGACACCGAGGTCGAACAGGAAGCCGGCAAGGGGCTCGCCGTCGAGACCATCGTCGAGGAGGCCAACGAGGTCACCGAAGGCTGCGTGTACGAGTTGGACCCGGTCACCGAAGGAGGCCAGGCGGCGGCCGGCAGATTCGAGGGCGGTGGCGTCGCGGTCGATGCCGAGCAGTCGGCAGTCGGGTCGGGCCTCCAGGAGGGCGACGGCATGGCCACCGCCTCCCAGTGTGGCGTCGAGCAGGGTCCCGGCCGGGGCCGGTGCGAGGGCAGAGACGACCTCGTCGAGCATGACCGGAAGGTGCGAGAACCCGTCGTCCGGGGTTTCGCCGGCGTTCTCTTCGGGAGTGGACATGTTCATGATCTCGGCGTTGCAGGAGTGGCGATGCCCCCTCCGTCCCTCGACAGTCCCCCGATCAGCGGGCGCACGCCGGGATTTCTCTCCCGGGCGGGCTGGATGGCAAGCGGGCGGAGTAGGGACCTCCCATCCTGCCGATCGGGGGACTGTCGAAGGACGGCAGGGTTCGCCGTTCCTCGTCCTCGTGGTCGAGTTGCGCCGTGCCACCTCCTCTTCCCTCTGGCTCAGATTCCGATGCCCTGGCGGTACGCCTCGGCGACGACGGTGGCGCTTGCCTGTTCCACCTCGCGCCAGGTCGATGCCGCATAGATCTGGATCGTGTCGAAGGCTCCGATGAGGACGACCTCCCGCTCGAGGGAGGCAAGCCCCTGGAGACGTGCCGTCAGGGTGATGCGGCCCTGGGCATCCGGTTGCACGTGGACGGATTCCGACCCCAACGCCACCCTCACCTTGGGGTCGACCTCGCCGGAGCGCACCTCCGCCTGTACGCGTTCGACCATTCCCTCGAACTCCGCTCGCGTCCGTAGCACCACGCAGCCGTCGGCAGGCGCGAGGTACGCTCCGTCGGCGAAATGGGACCGGAACTTGGCGGGCAGTACGATGCGTCCCTTGTCGTCAAGCGTGTGCTCGAAGGTTCCGACGAAGAAGTCGAAGGCCATGTCGCTCTCCCCTCCTCTCCGGATCGTGGTGTCGGCTTGTCGGCTCGAGGTGGAAGACAGGGGACAATCGATTCCCCCTTTCACCCCACTATCCACCACTCTATGGGTAATCGCCCCCCAGACACAAGTCAATGCCCCACAGGGCGCGATCGTTCGTAGATCCCCCGGTCGAAATGCCGGGGCCCGGACGGATCAGGTGGTTTCCAACAGGGCAGCCACGAAGGCCGAGGCCAGGGCATCAGCGCTCGGCGAATCCCCCGCCAGGAGGTCGACCAGGCCGACGGCACATGCCTCCAGTTCCGCAGTCACCTGATCCACCGGTTCGAGGCCGAGCAGGTCGACCATCTCCCGGGGTCGCCATTCCAGGAGAACCGCACACTGGAACCAGGCGCCCTCCCGGGTGCGGCGCTGGCTGGTGCCAACCAGCTTGCGACCACCGACTGACACCTCGCCCGGACCACGGCCGGCGAAGCACACCGCCTCGGACCAGGCACCTTCGACGAGGTGTCCCCGGTGCACCTCGGCGTCGAGGCCGAAGCCGCCCAACACAGCCGCCCAGACGTCGCCCAGCCACAGGCCCGAACGGGCCACATCGTCGTCCCAGAGGTCGTCGCCACGCGGAAGGATGACATCCACCCAGAGCACATGGCCCGGACGGAGGAGGACACCACCGCCACCGGAACGGCGCCTGACCAGGTTGCATCCGGTGGCCCGGAGTCGACCTTCGTCCGGTACCCACCGTCCGTCCCTCTTGGCGCTGCCGAGCACCAGCGTCGGATGATCGACCTCATGGATGAGAACCCGCCGGGTGGCGAAGCGGGGATCCCGGAGAAGGCGCTCGGCGACATCTCCGAGGGGCCGATCGCACTCCCAGTCGTTCACGCCGTCTGGCCGGCCACCAGGTCCAGATAGGGCTCCCAGGACCGGGGGACGGAACCGGCCATCATCACGAACCAGGTCGAGAGGCGGGGCACCCGCGGTTCCCGATGCAGCCACAGGCCGGACTCGGCAAGGGGCCGGTCGCTCTTGCGCGTGTTGCAACGACGACAGGCGGCAACCACGTTCTCCCAGTCGTGGGCGCCCCCGCGGCTCCTCGGCACGATGTGGTCGACGCTCTCCGCCCGCGAGCCGCAGTACTGGCAGCGATGCTCGTCGCGGTGGAGGACCGCCCTCCGACTGAAACCCCGACGCCGATAACGGGGGACGTGCACGTAACGCGACAGGCGAACCACGGAGGGCTCGTTGATCTCGAGAAACTCCGAATGGACGACCCGCCCGGTGGTGTGGACCGCCTCCGCACGCTCTTCCAGCACGAGGACGATCGCCCGCCTGGTCGACACGATCGAAAGCGGCTCATAGGTGGCATTGAGGATCAGCGAGTTGGCCACGTCCGAACCCTACCGGTCGCCCCTTGCGCCTTCGTCGCAAGTTCCGGCAGCGACCGCCGCCGGAAGGGACCGGCACCAGTCGAGCCACACCAGGACGTCTTCGACCTCCGGGGGGTGGTCGGGGTCGCCGTACTGGGTGACCTGCCGAAATGCCGAATAGCCACGATCCGGGAGCGGCAGGAACGGTGGTCGCCGCCACCATCCCCGGGGCGCAAGCCGATGGGCCTGTCGAAGCGCTGTAGCCCAGAGGTGTGGACGGACGAGAACCGCTGCAGTGATCCGAGCCAGCAGGCCGGCACTCACCGCACGCCCTCCAGGATTCCCAGGCCGCGAAGGCCCACGGCCGCCGCACCAACCAGCGGGCCGTCGACCCCCAGCCCTGCCGGGATGATCCTGGCCCCCACTGTGAACTCGAGGCCACACCCGGCTGCCAGTTCCTCGCGTGCTGCCGAGAAGAACACCTCGCCGAAGCCGAGCGCAACCGATCCGGCCACCAGCGCCAGTCGCAGGTCGAAGAGGTTGACCACCGCCGCTACCGCACGTCCGACATACCGTCCCGTACGTTCACGGATCTCGGTAGGGGCCTGCGCAGCCGGATGGCCGAGTTCCACGGCCAGGGCCGACCCGGACGCCACGGCCTCGAGGCAGCCGTGCACGCCGCAGGCGCAGAGGGGGCCGCCCGGCTCGACGACGACATGCCCGATGTGCCCGGCGTTACCGGCCGCGCCGTCGAGCAGGCGTCCGTCGAGCACTATCCCTGCACCAACCCCCGTCGAGACGACCATGGCGAGGTAGTCGCGCTCACCGACAGCGGCACCCCGCCAGCCCTCGGCGAGCGCCAGGGCCTTGGCATCGTTGTCCACGAAGGTCGGCAGGCCGAAGCGATCGCCGAGACGGCCCTGCAACGGGAAGGCCCGCCACTCGGAGATGTTGAGCGGCGAGACCTCGATGCCTCCGGCAAGCATGGGCCCGCCGCATCCGACACCGATGGCGTCGGGCCGCACGGAAGACGCTTCGAGAACCCCTTCCACCAGGGTGGCGACGCACCCGAAGAGGTCGTCGCCGGCACCCGCACGGGTGGGGATCCGAGACCGGACGAGCACTTCGCCGGACCCGTCTACGACGCCGGCATCGATCTTGGTACCACCGATGTCGATGGCCAGTACATGGGCCACGATGGAGCCCGATCTGGAATCAGTTGCGGCCGGATTCACCGCGCTCAAAGCGCTCGCGCATCTTCTGGCGGGTGCTCCCGAGGGCGTCGCGAATAGAGGCTGTCTTCTGGGAACGGCGACCCTGTTCAAGGCCCGCCTTCCCGAGGCGGCGAATGCTCCGCTCCAGGACCAGCGCCGACCCCAGCATCCCGAGGAAGCCCACGAACGCCAGGAGGTACGACGTCGACAGGGTGACGACCATCAGGGCCACTCCTCCCACGAAGCCGAATATCGACCACTTGAGCCGGTGCAACGCGTCCGTGTAGATGGTCGTCTCTGACACCTCGCGCGCAAGGCGGGGGTCGGATTCGTAGAGTTGCTGCTCGATCTCGCTGAGGATTCGTTCCTCATCCTTGGACAGTGGCACACGGCCCTCCGGCTCGACACTGGTGGCGTTCAGCATCGCACAGCAGGCGCGCTACCACAACGCGCGCCGGAACGGATCAGGCGCCTTCAGGCCCCGTCGGGCCCCCACGGACGGCTTCCGGCGTCGGGCCGGGGTTCATCCGAGGAAGGAAATGCCCTCCCCGGCCCGATGATCTCCTTCCCGAAGCGCTTCCTGATCTCGTCGATGGTCCGCTCCGCCTGACGCTGCGTCCGGGTATCGAGGTCCTCGAATCGGAGTTGCCGGACCGAGGCATCCTGGAGGCCGCTCACCCCCACTCCCAGCAGTCGCACACCAGGGGTCGGGTCGAGCCCGGCAAGGAGTTCGTCGGCAGTCTCCAGGATCTCGGCAGCGACATCGGTGGGATCAACCCGGGTATGCGATCGCGTAACGGTCGTGAAGTCGGCGAACCGCACCTTGAGGGTCACCGTGCGCCCGGCGATGCCGCCTGCCCGAAGTCGCCCCGCCACGGCATCTGACTGGCGGACCAACTCGCGACGGAGATCACCACGGCTGATCAGGTCCACGGGGAAGGTCTCTTCATGGCTCACGGACTTGACCGACTGCTCCGGGTCGACCGGGCGTTCGTCGATGCCCCGCGCAAGCCGCCAGAGGTGCCGCCCGAGCACTTCGCCGAAGAGTTCGACCAGGGTGTGCTCAGGGACCTCGGCCAACTTCCCCACCGTCCGGACGCCCAGGCGCTGGAGGCGCTCATCGGTTCGGGGGCCCACACCCCAGATCGCAGAGACGGGCAGTTGTTCGAGGAAGCCCTCGACCTCCTCGGGTCGCACTTCGAGCACCCCGACACCGGCTTCCAGACCCCGCTCGCCGACCCGCGGCTTGGCCTGCTCGCTGGCGAGCTTCGCCAGGTACTTGTTGGGGGCGACGCCGACGCTGCAACCGAGCCCCTCCTCTGTGTTGACGAGACGACGGATCTCGGCCGCCTGCTCCACTGGCGTGCCGAGGAGAGCAACCGAGCCGGAGACGTCGAGAAACGCCTCATCCAGCGAAAGCGGTTCGACCAGCGGGGTGAACCGCCGGAAGATCGCCATTACGCGTTGACTGACCTCCCCGTAGTGGGCATGGTCACCGGGAAGGAACACAGCGTCGGGGCACAACCGCCGCGCTACGACCGACGACATGGCCGAGTGGATGCCGTAGACGCGTGCCTCGTACGAGGCCGCTGCGACCACACCCCGCTCCCCTGTTCCACCGACGAGCACCGGCTGCCCGCGCAACTCCGGGCGACGCACCAGCTCCACCGACGCGAAGAAGGCGTCCATGTCGACGTGCAGGATCCTCGCCGATTCACCTACCGCCGTTGCGGAAGGTCCAGGTGAACCCGTACCGCTCACCGCCGTGTGACGTCGAGATGCCCGGGGTGTGTGCCTCGAACGAGGAAGTCATAGCCGGCGCCGAGGGATGCCCGACCGGCCAACCAGTCACCGACCGGCTCCGCCACCCAGCGCGGCGCCGTTTCGAGGAGAGTGCCTCCGTCCTCCTCATCCACGAAGACCCCGTCCTCGACTATGCCGTCCGGATCCTCGAAGATCAGGTCGCCGGACCACAGTTCCGCCCGGAAGACCTCGACCCCCAGGCGCATTCCCCTGTCCGGGAAGTCGACGGATACGCGATAGACGAGGTCGGACCACGACGCCACCTCCAGACCCGTCTCCTCACGTACCTCCCGGACGAGCGCCTCGAGGCTGGTCTCACCGGGATCGATGACCCCGCCCGGTGGCGTCCATTCGATGCGACCGTCCCGGCGACGGTTCGCCACCAGTAGAAGACGGTCGTCGCTCAAGATGAGGGCCCCGGCAACGGTCCAGTCTCGCATCCGACCATTCTCGCGCCCAGAACGCCCACCGGGAACGGGCCGGGGCCCGTTGGCAGGGACAGGTAGCCTCTCCTTCGTGGGAACAACGTCCTCAGATCCCCCGGAATCGGCCGCCCCCCCGGCCGGCGCCCGAGTCCTGGCGTTCATCGCCGTGCTCATCGCCGGTGCCTGTGGTGGCCTCGTGGGCTACGCCGTCACCGACCTCCAGTGCACCGACGGTTGCACGACACTGGCCGGTTCCCTGGGTGTGCTCGGTGCCGTGGGGGCAGCAACCGGGGTCGGCATCGTCGCAACACTCACCCTCCGGGCAACGGCCGAATGGCGTACCAGGGAACTCCAGCAGGCCGCTCGGGACCACCATCCCGTCTCCTGAGGTCGGGCTCCCGTGGCTGATCCGACGACATTGCGCGACCTCGCCCTCGAGGTGACCCGCGCAGTGGCTCCGGAACTCCGCCAACTCGCCGGCAGGACCCCCGCAGAGGACACCAAGAGCTCTGCCACAGACCTGGTGACCGCCGCCGACCGGTGGTCCGAATCGCAGATCGTCTCCCGACTGCTCGATGCCCGACCGGGAGACGGAATCCTGGCCGAAGAGGAAACCTCGTTGGAGGGAACGAGCGGCGTTCGCTGGATCATCGATCCGATCGACGCCACCACGAACTTCGTCTACGGCCTCGCCGGCTATTCGATCTCCATCGGAGCGGAGATCGACGGCGAACCTGCAGTCGGCGTGATCGTCGACCCGGCGAACGGCGACGAGTTCGCCGCCGCGCTGGGTGCCGGCGCCACCTGCAACGGCGATCCGATCCGGGTGAGCGGCCAGGTGGACCTCTCGCAGGCGCTCGTGGCGACCGGGTTCGGCTACCAACCGGACCGTCGTCGCAACCAGGCGATCGGGCTCGTCGAGGTGCTGCCCCGGATCCGCGACATCCGTCGCGGCGGTGGAGCGGCCATGGACCTCGCCAACGTGGCCGCCGGACGCCTCGACGCCTACTACGAACGCGGCCTCGAGCCCTGGGACATCGCTGCGGGAACGGTCCTCGTCAGCGAGGCCGGCGGCGCTATCGGGGACCTCGACGGCAACCCGACGGACGGCGGCTTCGTCCTTGCAGCCCCCCCGGGGCTTCGTGATGCGCTCGCCGAACTGCTCCGATCGGTGGAGGCCGACCGGGCCTGACCGGTGCACACGAGCGCCAGGGAACGGAATTTCCGTGCGGAGTTCAGCATCGGTGGCACAAATAGGGCACGATGATGCACGTGGGAACTCGGATCCTGACCGTCGAGGACGATGAACGCATCCGCACAGCAGTCCGCCTCGCCCTCGAGGACGAGGGCTGGGAGGTGGAGGAGACGGCCAGTGGCGAAGAGGCCCTGACGGCCTTCGCCCGGACACCCGTCGACGTCGTACTCATCGACATCATGCTTCCGGGCGTCGACGGCTTCGAGGTCTGTCGCAGCATTCGCCGTACGAGCGCTGTGCCGATCGTCATGGTCACGGCTCGGTCCGACACCCACGATGTTGTCGCCGGGCTTGAGGCAGGCGCCGACGACTACCTGACCAAGCCGTTCGCCCCGAAGGAACTCTCGGCGCGTATCCGTGCACTGCTCCGCCGATACCGCTCCTCCGAGACGATGCCGGAAACCATGCTCTTCGACCAACTGGAGGTGGCCCCCGAGGAGGGGGTCGTCCGCCTGGGCGGGATCGAGGTCCACCTGACCCGGACCGAGTTCCAACTGCTGGTCGAACTGGGACACCAGGCCGGCAAGGTCCTGAGTCGGGAGGACCTCCTCGAACGCGTCTGGGGGTACGACTACTTCGGGGACGGCCGCCTGGTGGACGTCCACGTCCGGCGCCTGCGGACCAAGATCGAGCCCGATCCCGCCAACCCGCGATTCGTCGTGACAGTCCGCGGCATGGGGTACAAGCTCCAGCCCTGACATGGCCGCCGCCGAGCAGAGATCCACGTTCACGCCCATCGGGCTGCGGGCACGCATCTCGTTGGCCTTCGCCATCGGTGGCCTCGTGCTCTCGGTCGTGCTCGCCGGCGTCACCATGGTGCTGTCGCGCGAACAACTCATCTCGACACGCGAGGAGAGCGCTGCCGCGGTCGCCGTCAACAACGCCGTCCGCCTCAACAACCAACTCACGCCGGACACCGCCTTCGAGGACCTTCCCTCCATCGTGGACTCGCTGACGAGCCTCGAGGGCAGCCAGCCCCTCGTACGCCTCGGGGACGAGTGGCTCCTCACCCCCGAACTCGGTCGCGCTGACCTCCCCGGGATGCTCACGGCACGCATTCAGGATGGACAGCCGGGACAGATGCGGACGTACGTCGCCGGCCAGCCCCAGTTGGTCATCGGACTCCCGCTCCCCTCGTTCAACGCCGCCTACTACGAGGTGGTCAACCTCGACGGTGTCGCCGACACCCTCGGCTCCATTCGCTTCATCCTGCTTTCGGCCGGTGCAGCGACGACCATCCTGGGAGCGATAATCGGCTGGTGGGCGAGCCGCCGCACCCTGCTCCCCCTGCGCCGGGTCCGTTCGGCCGCCGAGGCCATCACCGGCGGGCGACTCGACACCCGACTCGAGCGTCAGGCCGACCCCGACCTGGACGCCCTGGCCGATTCGTTCAACGGGATGGCCGAGGCGCTCGAGGCACGCATCCGCCGTGATGCCCGCTTTGCCTCGGAGGTCAGCCACGAACTCCGAAGCCCCCTGATGACCCTCACGACGACCGTCGGCGTCCTCGAGGCCCGCCGCGACCAGTTCTCCGAGCGTTCCCGGACCGCCCTCGACCTCCTCTCGCAGGACCTGTCCCGATTCAGCCGTATGGTCGAGGACCTGCTCGAGATCTCACGCTTCGACGCAGGCGCCGCCTCGTTGGAGTTGACCGAGATCAACGTCGCCAACTTCGTCCACGCCTCCCTGGGCGCCGCCCACCTCGGAGACGTCTTCGTGGAGGACCGCCTGGGCGGCCAGTCGGTCGTGATCGACGGTGACAAGCGGCGCCTGGCCCGTGTGATGGCCAACCTCCTGGGAAACGCGACCAGCCACGCCGGAGGCCCCACCGGGGTCTTCATGGAGCAGGAAGCCGGTGTGGTCCGCATCGGTGTCGAGGATGACGGGCCGGGCGTGGCACCAGGCGACCGGGAACTGATCTTCGACCGCTTCTCCCGCGGGTCCTCGGCCGGCCGTCGGGGCGGGGGTTCCGGGGCCGGCCTGGGACTCAGCCTCGTGTGGGAGGACATCCGCCTCCACGACGGGCGGGTCTGGGTGGAGGATCGCGGCGACAGCGGTCGCGGCGCCCGATTCGTGGTCGAGCTGCCACTCCCCGGGGACGACCCCGAGTCGGTGACCGTATGAGCCGTACGAGACTGCCCATGGCCGTTGCGGCAATCCTCGGACTGTCGCTGTTCGCCACCGCCTGTGGCGTCACCGTGGAGGGGCGGCCGCGGGCGGTCTCGGCACCCATCCCCGATGCGCTGCAACCGGATGCCTCGACCACGACGACACTGCCCTCGCTGGACGCCGAGCAGGTCGAGATCTTCCTTGCACGCAACGTCGGCGATCGGCTGCGGTTGGCCAAGGTGATGCGTGACATCGACCCCGATGGCACGGTCAACACGATCCTCGATCAGGTGCTGATCGGCCCGAACCCCGAAGAACAGGAGGAGGAGTACATCTCACCCTTCATCGATGGCAGCACGATCATCGGCACGGCCCTGAACGGGACCCTGCTCGAGATCCACCTGGACAGCCTCAACGGCTTCCCGCAGGACGATTCGACGAGCAACCACCTCGCCTACGCCATGCTCGTCTGTACCGCCACCGAACTGATCATCGGAGCAGAGATCCAACTGGTGAAGATCCTGGTGGAACGCGACGGCGAACTGATCCCGATCAACATCCCGGTGAGTGACGGCGACCCGACCGAGGAGGGTGCCCCCGTCTACTGCGCCAACTACGCCACGTTCGACCCGCGCTACCAGGAGCCCGAAGGGGGCTGACCAGCCGGGTCGGGTCAGGCGAAGAAGACGCGGGCGGTCTCCCAGAGGTCGTCGTTCAGGGTCTTGAGGTGGTCGACGGCCTCCTCGAGTGGGATCTGGACGATGTCGCCACCACGCAGTGCCGACATGGTCCCGAAGTCGCCGGCGGCGACCGCGTCGGCGGCAGCCACACCGAGGCGAGTGGCCAGGACCCGGTCGAACGCCGTCGGGGTCCCACCGCGTTGGACATGGCCGAGGATCGTGACGCGGGTCTCGAAGTCGGTCCGGGCCCCGATCTCGGCCGCTATCCGATTGCCGATTCCTCCGAGTCGTACATGCCCGAAGCGGTCGAGTTCGGGTTCGGGAAGTTCGATCGTCCCTGCTGCCGGAACGGCGCCCTCTGCAACCACGACGATCGAGGCATAGCGGCCACGGTCGTGGCGTCGTCGGACCCGCTCGCAGACCTCTTCGATGTCGAAGGGTTCCTCGGGTACCAGGGTGACCGTGGCCCCACCCGCCAGGCCCGCCCATGCGGCTATGTGTCCGGCGTGTCGGCCCATCACCTCGACCACCATGACCCGGTCGTGCGATTCGGCCGTCGTGTGGAGGCGGTCGATGGCCTCGGTGGCGATCTCCACGGCGGTGCCGAACCCGAAGGTCAGGTCTGTCCCTGCGATGTCATTGTCGATCGTCTTGGGGACCCCGACGATGGGCAACCCCTCGTCGTGCATCTGGCGTGCACAGGAGAGGGTGCCCTCGCCCCCCACGACCACCAGCGCGGTGACAGAGCGCGCCCCGAGGATGGCGCGGCATGCCTCGACGCCCCCCTCCACGCCGAACGGTTGGATACGCGAGGTGCCCAGGACGGTTCCGCCCCGGGGAAGGAGCCCCCGGCAGGCCTCCACGTCCAGGTCGACGGCGTCGTCCTCGATGACCCCGCGCCATCCGTCACGAAAGCCGACAACGGTTCCACCATGGCCTCGCTCCACACGTCGGACGACGGCCCGGATGACGGCGTTGAGGCCGGGGCAGTCACCACCTCCCGTCAGGATTCCGACGTGCATGTCGCTCCCTCCTCAGGACAGGCGGTCCAGGCAGCTCCGCAGGTTGCGTACAGCCTGGGCGATCCGTTGCTCGTTCTCGATGAGGGCGAAGCGAACGTGATTCTCCCCGCCCGGTCCGAAGCCCACGCCCGGCGAGACCGCTACGTCGGCCTCTCGCACCAGGTGGCTGGCGAACTCGACGGAGCCCATCCCGAGGTACGGCTCCGGAATCGGCGCCCACACGAACATGGTCCCCTTGGGCGGCTCGACAGACCAGCCGATTCGGTCGAGTCCCGAGCACAGGGCGTTGCGCCTGGCCTCGTAGATGGCACAGGCCTCCTGCGGATGATCGGGCGCCTCGTTGAGCGTGACCGTCGCGGCGATCTGGATGGGCTGGAAGGTCCCGTAGTCGAGGTACGACTTGAGCTTCGCCAGGGCGGCGACGGTAGGCGCATGGCCGACCATGAACGCCACGCGCCAGCCGGCCATGGAATAGCTCTTCGTCATCGAGTACAACTCGACCGCCACCTCGTCCGCCCCGGGTACCTCGAGGATCGACGGGGGCATGTAGCCGTCGAAGCCGAGGTCGGCATAGGCGAAGTCGTGGACCAGGAGGACGTCGCGTTCCCGGGCGAATTCGACGACCTCGGTCATGAAGTCGAGGTCCACGCACGCCGTGGTCGGATTGTGGGGAAACGAAAGTATGACCACGCGGGGCTTCGGCCAGGAGTAGTCCCAACCGTCCCGCAGCGCTCCGATGAAGTCACCGTCGGTCGTGAACGGCATCTCACGGACGTCTGCACCGGCGAACAGCGGCGAATAGCGGTGGATGGGGTACGACGGCGACGGCACGAGCGCCGCGTCGCCGGGCTGGAGCATCACCCACATGAGGTGGGAGAAGCCTTCCTTGGCGCCGATGGTCTGGATGACCTGCGTCTCGGGGTCGAGGGTCACCCCGAACCGCCGGTGGTAGAGGTCGGCGGCGGCCTGCCGCAGCTTCGGGATGCCGCGGCTGGACGAATACCGGTGGTTTCGCGGGTTGCGGACGGCCTCGGCCAGCTTGTCGACCGCAACGTCTGGCGAGGGCAGGTCGGGGTTGCCGAAGCCCAGATCGACGACGTCCCTGCCGGCCCGTCGTGCCTCGACCTTCAGGGCGTCGATGATCGTGAAGACGTAGGGCGGGAGTTCGTTGATGCGCCGGTACTCCAAGGATCGCAGCGTACCCGACGCAGTGGGGGTGGTTGTCGGAGTTGTTCGGACTGAAGGGGACCCGATGTTCAACGCCTGGCGGCCAGCGCCTCGATGTGGGCCTTGAGGTCGTCGATCGCCGTGTGGACGATCTTGGCCTCGAGGCGTCGCTTCACGAAGCCGGGCAGGCGGACCAGTAGGTCTACGTCGAGGTCGTAGTGGATCTGGGTGGCGTTCGGATCCCCCTCCACGGGGACGAACTCGTATTCGCCGCTCATGCGACGCATCACGTCACCCTCGATCAGGCGCCAGGAAACGCGCAACGGGTTGGAGCCGTAGGTGTAGCGCAGCGTGTAGCTGCTGCTGCGACCCATCGCCGCCGCCCGGAACTGCACGTCACCGGCCCTGCCCTCGTCGTCCTGCACGAGGACGTTCGCCTCCTTGATGTCGACGGCCCACTCGGGGTACCGCGCGACGTCGAGCACCGTGGCGAAGCACAGTTCGGGTGGTGCCTGAATGTGGGAGTGCTGGCTGGCGTGGTCGCTCATCGCCTCCGACACTACCCGAGCACGTCACCCGAAGGCGTGAGCCATGAGCGGTATCTCACCGACGGGGCGCTGTCACCGGGCGGGGCGAAGAATGGCGGCGTCCATGCCTGCCCGGAGGCGGTCGGCCAGCACGTCATAGGAGAACTCGTGTTCGGCACGCAGGCGCCCGGCCTTCGCCATCGACCTGCGGCGGTCCTCGTTGGTGAGCAACTCGCCGATCGTCTCGGCAACGGCCACGGAGTCGGTCGGGTCGTCCACGACGAGGCCCGTCTTCCCATGTTCGACCGCTTCTGTCGCTCCCCCGCTGCGGCCGGCCACCTGGGGGACACCGGCGGCGGCCGCCTCGAGGAAGACGATGCCGAACCCCTCCTGCTCGAGGCCGCCCAGGCGGGTGCGGCAGGGCAGGGCGAACACGTCGCCGGCCCCGTAGAGGGCGGGCAGGAGGCGTTCGTCGACCCGTCCGAGCAGGAACGCCGGAGCGCCGGTGTGCTCGATGAGCGCCTCGAGACGGGCATGCTCACGACCCGCGCCGGCTATCGCCAGGACCACGTCCGGCTCGCTGACGGCGAGGCGGGCCACCGCCCGGACCAGTGTGTCCATGCCTTTTCGGGGGACGAGTCGGCTGACGCTCACCACCAGGGCAGCGTCGATCGGCAGGCCGAGTTGGCGACGCACCGACGCCCGTTCGCCGTCGTCGAGGGGAACAAACCGGTCGGTGTCGACGCCAGGCGGAACTATGAGGCTCGGCAGGGGTTCACCGGCGGCACGCTCGGCTTCGGCAGCGGGATAGCCGCCGGCGCTGATGACCAACGATGCGCCACGCAGCACGCGCCCCAGGAGGGGTCGCAGGATGGGCAACCTGCCCGGAATCGTGACCTCGGCGCCATGCAGGACGACGGCATATGGCATGTCGACCCGTGGTGCAGCGAGTCCGACCGGAATTGCCGGATCCCAGACCACCAGTTCGGCACCATGATCCCGGGCGAGTCGGCCCACCCGTCGGGGCAGCCACGGGTACGGAAGCAGCCACGGTTCACGTGAGCGGGTGATGGCGAACCGCTGCTCAGCGTCGAACGCCGCAGATCCCTCGTAGGGCGTTGCGTGGACCGCCACGTCGTCGGTCGGAAGGCGACGCCACAACTCCCAGAGGTAGGACTGGATACCCCCTACCTTGGGTGGGAAGTCGTTGGTTACCAGCAGGTGGGATCTCACGGAGTGGCGCTCCTGCTGCATGGCTGCCCGACCCGGGAGCGATTCACCAGGGCCCACTCGGCGTGTCCCCGCAGCATCGGGTCCGGGGACTCTGCGTAGCCGTGGAGCATGGCATCGATTTCCGGGACCCCGTCCGTTGCGTTGCCGAGGACGACGAGTGCGTTGCGCCGAAGGTAGCGGGGATCGCGTTCGGCGATGTACCAATGACCGAAGCGGTCGAGGAGGTCCGCGTCGGAGGCCTCGAGGATCCAGGTTGTCGATTCGACTGCACCGGTGGTCGTGCCCGGATCGTCGTCGCGCTCGCCATGACCGACCGGGCAGACCTCCTGACAGTCGTCACAGCCGTAGAGGCGATCACCGACCGCCTGACGGAACTCGACCGGAATCGACCCCGGTGCCTGCACCAACCAGGCCAGGCAGCGGCGTGCATCGACGACACCCGGTTCGACGATGGCGCCTGTCGGGCAACCGGTGATGCACCGGTCGCAGGTTCCGCAGCCGTCACGGACGGATTCGGTGGACGGCGGTAGCGGGGTGTCGGTGACGACGGAACCCAGGACGAACCAACTTCCGCGTCCCGGAAGCAGGACGTTGGCATTCTTGCCGTACCAGCCGATGCCGGCCCGGACGGCGGCCTCCCGGTCGACGAGGGCGTTGTCGTCGGCGACCACCCGGGCCTGCCGGCCATGTTCCCTCAGGCGTTCGGCGATTCCTTCGAGCGAGCGCCGCAGTTCCCCGTAGTGGTCTTCGCGTGCGAAGGCCGCGACCCGAGCCTCGTCGGAGGCCTGGGGCCCGGTCCGTGGCGCAGGGATGCGAAGCGCACCCACGACCAGCGATCGGGCTCCGACAAGTATCCGCTGCGGATCGGTGGAGCGCTCGGGGTTGCGGTAGGTGAACTGCATGTCGGCGGCAAACCCCCGTGAGCGACGCTCCTCCAGGTGGCGGAGGGTGTCGGTGAACGGGGAGGCTTCGGCAATGCCCACGGCATCGAGACCGGCCCGGCGGCCCAACTCGCACAGTTCGTCGGCCAGCGCAGCAGATTCCTCGATCGATCCCAACGGCGTGCCCTGATCCATGGTGCCATCGTCGCAGGTCTCGCGACAATCAGCGCGCCCTGTGGGCGAGGGGTGGCGCTCAGCCACCCTCTTGGCGATGACGCAAGGGCGGCGCCAGGCCGGCGTCGGCGAGAATGCGGAGGCTGCGGTGTTCCTGGAGGTCGACCACGAGGGCCTCGCCGGGTCGACGACCCAGCAGGAAGCTCACGACACAGTCATCGCAGGTCGTGGTGTACTGCTCGCTGCAGGTGGAGCAGTCGATCACCAGCGAGTCGCCGGGGTCGACAGGTGGTGCCTGTGGGAATGTCATGGGAATCCGTGGTTTGTCCATGGAGACATTCTCCTCGAGGGGTGTGACAGCCACCCCGAACACGTACCGAACCATGCTTGACAGGCGAACACCTGTTCGATTCACTGGAGGGGTGCCTGTCGCCGCCCACGATCCACCCCTCCAGCGCTCCTTCGACGACCTCGGGACGCCGCTCTCCGACGTCACCTTCTGTGTCATCGACCTCGAAACCACCGGCACCTCCCCGGACAGGTGTGCCATCACCGAGATCGGTGCCGTCAAGCTCCGGGGCGGAGCCTGTCTCGGCACCTTCCAGACACTGGTCGATCCGGGCTGCGGCATTCCACCCCGTGTCACCGTGCTGACCGGCATCACCGAGGAGATGGTGCACGATGCTCCCCCTGTCGACGCCGTGCTGCCCACCCTCCTCGAGTTCGTCGGCAATTCGGTCATCGTCGGCCACAACGTCCGCTTCGACCTCTCCTTCCTGCGGGCTGCACTCGAGCGGGCCGACCGACCTCCCCTCGCCAACAGGTCCGTCGACACATGTGCCCTGGCACGCCGCCTCGTGCGCGACGAGGTCCCCGACTGCAAACTCGGAACCCTGGCTGGGTATCTGCGCCTCGACCACTCCCCCAACCACCGTGCCCTCGACGACGCCCTCGCCACCGGCGAACTACTGCACCTCCTACTCGAGCGTGCGGCGACGCTCGGGGTCACCGGCCTCGACGACCTCCTGGTCCTGCCGACGATGGCCGGCCATTCCGAAGCCGGAAAGCTGCCCCTCACCGAGACCCTCCCCCGCCTGCCCGGGATCTACATCTTCCGCGACCGTCGTGGCGAGGTCCTCTATGTAGGCAAGGCCACCAACCTGCGGTCCCGTGTCCGCAGCTACTTCTCGACCGACGGGCGCCGCAAGGTCCAGCGCCTCCTCCGCGAGACCGAACGCATCGACCACCGGGTGTGCTCGAGTCCGCTCGAGGCAGCGGTCATCGAGATCCGGCTCATCCACCAGCACCAGCCCCGCTACAACCGCCGGGGGACCGGCAGCGGACGCTACGTCTACCTCAAGCTCACGCTCGGCGAAGCCTTTCCCCGACTGGCCGTCGCCCGCGTGGTCAAAGACGACGGCGGCCTCTACGTCGGACCGGTCCGATCCACCTCGTTCGCCCGACAGGTGATCGGGGCAGTCCACTCGGTCGTCCCGCTGCGGCGCTGCACGGGGCGTGCCCCCGGGGATGGCAGCAACTCACCATGTACGGCAGCCCAGTTGGGGGCCGCCGCATGCCCCTGTTCCGGAGCGGTCGACGAGTCGGACTATGCCGACATCGCGGACCTCGCACGCCGGGGCCTCACCTGCGAGCCCGAACTGCTGCTCGAACCCCTCGCCGATCGGATGAAACGGCTGGCGGCCGCCGAACGCTTCGAGGAGGCTGCCGACGCCCGCAACGATGCCGAGGCACTTGCCACCACCCTGCAGCGCCAACGCAGGATCGACCTCCTCCGAAGCGCCGGCAGGGTCCGGGTTCGGGTCGTCGGGCACGGCGGCGCCGAGATCGACCACGGCAGGTTGTGGCTGACCTGGAGGGACGGCGACCCCGAACCATCCGACGAACCCACCCTCGCCGGCTTTGCACCACCGGAGGGACCCGTCACCCGGGACGAGGCCGACGAACTGAACTGCGTGGCAACCTGGTTCGATCGGGAGGTCCACCGTCTCGAACTGCTCTCCGCCGAGGGCACGCTGGCGGAGCCCATCCGTCCGATCCCCCGGTTCACGCCCCGCTCGCCCCCCGCCTGAGCCGGGCCGCGGACTTCAGGCTCGCAGCGCCTCGAGCACCGCTGCAGCCGACCCGTCGTCGACCGAAGCCGTTGCGGCCTCGATGCCGGCGTCGAGGTCGTCGGCTACGCCCGCCACGACAAGGGCGGCGGCGGCGTTGAGCACGACGATGTCACGGGCCGGGCCGCGCTCCTCCCCGGCGAACAGTGCGGTGGCGATCGCGGCATTCTCCGCCGGATCGCCCCCGGGCAGGTCGTCGGGTTCGACGATGGCGATCCCGTGTGCCGCTGGGTCCAACTCGAACTCGCTGATCTCGCCCCCTCGGAGTTCGAGGACCCGGGTCGGACCGGTCACTGCGATCTCGTCGAGGTCGTCGTGGCCGGTGACAACCCATGTGTGCACAGAGCCGGTGGCCCTGAAGACCTCGATCATGCGGTCGCCGAGCGAGCGGTCGCCGCATCCGACGAGTTGGCGCCGCACACCACCTGGAGGTGAGAGGGGCCCCAACACGTTGAACACGGTGGGGATTCCGATTCCAGCCCGGACCGGACCTGCGAAGCGCATGGCCGGGTGGAACGTCCGGGCGAAGGCGAACCCGAGATGGTGCTGGGCCACCTGCTCTGCCACCTTCTCGGGCGCAACGTCGATGTCGAGCCCCAACTGGTCGAGCAGGTCGAAGGCCCCGGAGGTCGAGGAGGCCCGCCTGTTGCCGTGCTTGCACACGGTCGCACCCGCTCCGGCAGCCACGAAGCACGCCATGGTCGAGACGTTGAGAGCCTTCTCACGCCTTCGGGGCGAGCCCCCGGTACCGACGATGTCGATCGTGCCTTCCGGCAGATTCAGGGGTTCGGCGGCCGCCAGCATCGCCCGGACGAGGCCGACCGTCTCATCGGCGGTTTCGCCCTTGACCTTCAAGGCGACCAGGAATGCGGCTATCTGAACGGGCTCGGCGCCACCGGAGAGGATCTCGGTGAGGACAGCCTCGGCTTCGTCGCTCCCGAGGTCCTCGCCGGCACAGATTCGGTTCAGCAGGCCCGGCCATCCGCCGAGGCCCTCGAGTCCCATCGAGGCGGCCCCTCAGGCCGAACGGCGGCGCCGACGCAGGATGCGTCGACGGTCACGCTCGGTCGCACCACCCCAGATACCGGTGTGCTCCCGCAGCGAGAGAGCGTGTTCGAGGCAGTGCTCCCGCACGTCACAGCCTCTGCACACGGCCAGTGCCCGGTCCGTGCCCAGTTCGTCGTCGGGGTCCGGGTAGAAGATCGTGGCTTCGAGGCCCCGGCATGCGCCCCGGTCCTCCCAGGACAGCGCCGCGTCGCTGCGACCGTCTAGGCCGACGGACGGAAACATAGAGGTGGCGGCGGTTCGGGAAGTCTGCATCTCCGGCGTAGTGCTAGTCGGGGCACGCGTACGTTGCAAGTCCCAATTCCTTCCGGGAACGATTCGTCACGAAGGCGTGGAAATGTGATTCCCGTTGCTCCGGGTCCCCGGGCCCGCCACACTGGAGGTGACGGTGAGCCAGCCGGGTGACCGCGGCGTCTCCCCCCCGGGGGTTTCGCTGAGGAAGGTCGGGGCTCCACAGGGAAGGATGCTGGCTAGCGGCCAGTCGGGGCGACCCGCAGGAAAGTGCCACAGAGAACAGACCGCCGATGGCTTCGGCTTCCTTAGGGAATCGGGGCACAGGTGAGGGTGAAACGGTGCGGTAAGAGCGCACCAGCGGCCGGGGCGACCCGGTCGGCTAGGCAAACCCCATCCGGAGCAAGGCCGAACAGGGAGAGGGCGACCCGTCCGTGGACACTCCCAGGTAGGCCGCACAGATGGATGGTCACCCATCCGGATCCCCGCAAGGGGCCGGTGGACAGAACCCCGCCTACAGGCCGGCTCACCGTCGCCCTCCCCAGAGTGGGCTGGTGGCCGTGAACGCCGTGGTCGATCAACCACGAGCGACCCCTACTGTGGGAAACGCCTAGGCTCGCGCCGGTGGAGATCAACGGCTACGAGATCGAAGCCGGCGCCGACCTGGCCGGCGCCGACCTGACAGGCGCCGACCTCCGCGCCACCGACCTCTCGGGTGTCTGGCTGGGTGGCGCGATCCTCAACGGCTCCGACCTCTCCGATGCCCGACTGGTGGGCGCCTCGCTGCGGCACGCGATCTGCCAACACGCGGTGCTGGCCGACGCCGACCTCCGGCTCGCCAACATGTGGCATGCCGACCTCACCGGGGCCCGCCTCGGAGGGGCGATCCTTTGCCGCTGCTGGCTGGGGAGCGCACGACTGGTCGGCGCCGACCTCCGGTCGGCAGACCTCGGTGGAGCCTGGCTGACGGGCGCCGACCTCACCGGGGCTCTCCTCGGTGGCGCCACCCTTGCCGGTACCACGTTGTCCCGCACCTGCCTGCACGAGGCCGACCTCACCGGGTCCTTCGCCATGGGTGCCGACTTCCGGGGAGCGGTGCTCAACGGTGCGATCATGCGCTCCGCCAACCTCTCGGGTGCCGTATTCCGCGGGGCGTCCCTGATCGGCGCGGACCTGTCGTTCGCCGACCTCGCCGGTACCGACCTCACCGACGCCCAACTCGAGTCGGCCCGGCTGGACGGGATCCGCCATGACGACTCGACCGTGTGGCCCGAGGGCTTCGATCCACCCTCCTCCGGGGGGCTCGGAGACCACGAGTAGCAGGAGCTGGTTCTCGGAACCAGGTCTACGCGAAGCCTTCGGTCCCCTACAGCCCGTGCAGGTGGCCGGTGTCGTTGAAGCCGCGGAGCGAGGGCCCGCCACGACCGGTGCCGATGCTCGTCACGGATGCCGTCTCGACGAAACAGCGCCAGGCGACCTCGTCGCCGACGCCGAGGGCCCATGCCATTGCGGTCTTGACCGGAGACACGTGCGTCAGGACCACGATGTCGCGGATCGCCGCTTCGTCCAGGAGATCGTCACAGGCCTGCCTGACGCGTGCGCCCAGTTGCCGGTGGCTCTCCCCTCCGGGTGGTGCCCAGTCGAGGTCGTCGCGCCAGGCCGCCCAGGTCTCGGGGGAAACGTCAGCCACGGGCCGACCATCGAAATCCCCGTAGTCGAGTTCGATCCAGCGGTCGTCGAGTTCGATGTCCGAGCCGAACTCCTCTGCCGTCTGGCGCGCACGCAGGAGCGGGCTCGACACGATCCGGTCGACAGGGCCGATCGCTTCGGCAGTTGCCCGGGCCTGGAGGAGGCCGAGTTCGTCCAACGGGGGATCACCACGACCGAGGAGCAGCCCGGAGGCGTTCGACTCGGTCCGACCGTGGCGGACGACATAGAGCATCAGGACCGCACCCCGGTGAGGCGACCTTGTCGCACGAGGGCATCCCGGCTGGAGGGGTCGCTCAGCCCGTAGCGCCGCCATATCCACAGGGCGACCAGAATGCCAACCACCTCGAAGGCGAGACCTTCCGGCCAGCGGCTGAACTCGGGCACCGAGGAGCCGCCGAGTGAGCCGATGCCGGCAAAGGGCCACCAGAACACCTCCGTCCTGGTCCAGGTCCCGTCCAGCACGAGGTGGACGAAGAGGCCGATCGGTACACCCAGCCAGCGTCGCTGTGCGAGGCGCCGCCCCCGGGCGACCAGCATCACGGCGAACAGGGCGACCACGCAGAAAGGGAGCGTGTGCAACAGCCAGGGTCCCCCCACGGTTCCTTCGGCCACGGGCAGGACCGCACCGAGGACGACCACCCGGTAGTCGAGGTTGGGGCTGTCGAAGACGAGCGCCACGAGAACAAGCGAAAGGGCGGCGAACCAGAGGAGCACCGGTCAGCGGGCCACCAGTCGGCCGCACTCCGTGCAGTCGGTGAGGGTGCCGGCCTCGAGGTGCTTCACCCGGTCCACCTCAACGGCCGGCATCGCCGAGGGGCAGCCCCTGCATCCGGAGCCGTCGAATCCGACAACGGTGCTGGAGCCGAACATGCCCCGCAGCCTGTCGTAGCGGTCCCGGACGTCGACTGAGACCCCGGCGGCGGCTGCATCGCGGCGCTCCAGGACCCCGGCCAGGTCTTCGGCGAGACCCGCCTCGGTGGCGTCCAGCACTGTCTGCGCCTCGGCTATGGCCTCATCGCCCGCTTCGGCCCTGGCGTCGAGTGCACCCAATCGGGCATCGACCGGGTCGATCTCCTCGAATACCTCGAGTACGCGCTCCTCGAGGTCGTCCTGACGGGGCTTGAGGCGGTCGATCTCTTCCTGGATCTCGCGTGCCTCCTTCGGGGAACTGATGCCACTTCCGTAGAGGCGTTCATTCAACTCCTGGATGCGAGTGAGGACGGCCTCGACATCGGCCTCGGCCCTCTTCTGGCGACGGTCGAGTTCGAGGCGTTCGAGGCGTAGGGCGTCGCGACCGGATTCGGTCGTTTCCCGCTCGGCGAGCGCCGCTTCGAGGGTCGCCCGCTCGGGCAGGTTGGCTAGGCGATGCCGGATCTGGTCGGCAGTGGTGTCCTCGTGTTGCACCGCCAGGAGGTCGTCCACGACGGACATGCTAGGAGGAACCGGTGGCAGGTCCGGACGAAAGCATCGTCGGACGCCTACCTTTCAGAACGTGCCGCCCAACTTCGTATGGTCCCAGGAGACGACCTTCTCGGGGACGACCACTACGGCGGTCCGCTTGGCCGCCATCTGGACCGCCGCTGCGGGTACGTGTTCTTCGGGGATCTCCGGCTGGTTCCGCCGTATCACGGCCTCGGCGACCGGCACCACGTCGCCGTCGTCCGAGTACAGGTTGGCCCGCCCCTTGATCATCACGCCTCGGAGCGTTTCGTAGGAGTCGCCATCCTCGAGCAGGACGGTGATCCGGTCGTCGCGCTGGAGGTTCACGATCTTCTGCGACCGGGTGTAGGTCTCGAACACGATGCTGCCGTCGATGATCCCGTACCAGAGGGTGGACAGGTGGATCGAACCGTCGCGCTCGATGGTCCCCACCTGAAGGCTCATCTTCGCCGCAATGAAGGCCTCGACCTCGTCGACGGTCATGCGGATGAGTTCCCTACGCGATTGACCCATTGGCTCGAGCGGCTCCCCATTCGGTTCTGCTGTCGTCGGAACACTAGAAGGCCTTTCCAGATCTCGCAGAGGCGGACCGGGACACACGAAAAATGGAACGTCCCGCCCAGGGGGGGGGAGGCGGGACGTTCTCTGGCTCTCAGCCGTCTGATCAGGGGGGATGATCTGGGCCGGAGGCTCAAGGTTCAGAGAGGGATGTCTCGAACCGTTGTGGAGTCCAGAATAGCGATCGCGTGACCGCCGAATCCGCTTCTACGGCATCGGATTTCGTGACTTCCGACACGTTGACTCCTATCGCTCGGATAGACCGCTCGGATAGTGTCGGTCATCGTGGAGGTTCCTTCCTGCGAGCAACGACGATGACCCGGCCCAGCGACGAGCAGCGACGCCAGATGCTCGTGGACATGGTCTCGGCTCGAACCCAGTCGCGGCGGATGTGGAACCTCCAACGCCAGGGACAGATCGGCACCATGGCACCCATCGACGGCCACGAAGCAGCGATCGTGGGGGCCGTCCACACCCTCGACCCCTCCTGCGACTGGGTGCTCCCCCAGTACCGGGAACCGGTGGCGCTCTACCGCTACGGGCCCGAGATCCTCGAACACGTCATGCTCTACAACATCGGGCACCCCTCGGGTGGTCACATTCCGGCGCCGATCCGGGTGCTTCCCCACCAGATCTCGCTGGCCACCCAGATCCCACATGCCGTTGGGCTCGCCTGGGGCCTGACCCTCCAGGACGATCCCGGCGTGGTGCTCGTCTTCTTCGGGGACGGCTCGTCGTCCGAGGGCGACTTCTACGAGGCAGGCAACCTCGCTGGGGTGCTGGGGGCTCCCGTGATCTTCCTGTGTGTCAACAACCAGTGGGCGATCTCGACGCCAACCCATCTCCAGACTGCTGCCGAGTCATTCGCCGCCAAGGCTGCTGCGTTCGGCTTCCCCGGAGTGCAGGTCGACGGAAACGACGTCGACGCCGTCTTCGACGCTGTCCACACCGCACGTGAGCGGGCGCTCGCCGGGCAGGGCCCCACCCTGATCGAGGCGACGGTGTACCGACTCGGCCCCCACACCACTGCCGACGACCCGACCCGATACGTACCCGTCGAGGACCTCGAGGCGGCCCGACAACGTGATCCGATCGCCAGGCTCCGAGCCGAGCTCGAGGCTTCCGGCCTCTGGGACGACACCGTGCACGCAGATGTCGAGGCGGCGGCGATCGCCGACATCGACGCCGCCTTCGAGAAGGCGAAGTCCACACCCCTGGAACCCGACGCCATGCTCGACCACTGCTACAGCCAGGACACCCAGCGGCTGGCACGCCAGCGGGCCGGGATGCTGTCAGGCCTGGGGGATCAGGACGCCGGAGGTCGGATCTCGTGACCGAGTTGAACATGCTCGAGGCGATCAACGAGTGCCTCCATGCCGAGATGGCCCGCGACGACCGGGTCGTCGTGCTCGGTGAGGACGTCGCCCGCACCGGTGGGGTGTTCCGGGCCACCGACGGCCTCTTCGAGAAGTTCGGCGAGAATCGGATCTTCGACATGCCGCTGGCCGAGGGGGCAATCGCCGGTGCGAGCGTCGGCCTGGCCATCGCCGGCCTGGTGCCCGTCGCCGAGATGCAGTTTCTCGGCTTCGCCTATCAGGCGATGCACCAGATCGCCGGACAGGTTGCCCGTCTCCGCTACCGCACCCAGAGTCGCTTCGATCCGGCAATCACGATCCGGGCCCCGTTCGGTGGCGGTGTCCGGACACCGGAGTTGCACTCGGATTCGCTCGAGGGGCAGCTCGCCAACGTGGCGGGCCTCAAGATCGTCGTTCCCGCCACCGCCGCCGACGCCAAGGGGCTGTTGGCCTCCTCCATCCGGGACCCCGATCCGGTGGTGTTCCTCGAGCCCCTCCGGGGCTACCGGGGCATCCGGGGGGAGGTGCCCGATGGCGAGCACCTGGTCCCGCTCGGGTCGGCTCGCACCGCCCGACCGGGAACCGATGCCGTCGTGATCGCCTGGAGCCACCAGGTCGAGTTGGCCTGCCGGGCGTCGGACCGCCTCTCCGAGGAGGGGCTCTCGATTCGTGTCCTCGACCTGCGCAGCCTGGTGCCCCTGGACCTCGTCGCCATCGCCGAGGCGGTCGATTCCTGTGGCCGGGTCGTGGTGACCGAGGAGTCACCCCAGACCGGTGGCTTCGGCGGCGAGGTGGTCGCCACAGTCGTGGAGGAGTCCTTCTGGTCGCTCGAGGCGCCTGTCGTGCGCGTCTCGGGATTCGACGTGCCATATCCCGTCGGCATGGTCGAGGACAGTTACGTCCCCGACGAGGACCGGATCGCCGCTGCTGTGCGTCGGGTTCTGGAAGTGGCCTGAGCCCCCACCATGCCCTTTGTCTTCCGACTCCCGGATATCGGCGAGGGCCTCGACGAGGCCGAGATCGTCGAGTGGCTGGTCCAACCCGGTGACACGGTCGCACGTGACCAGGCACTGGTCGAGGTCCTGACCGACAAGGCCAGTTCCGAATTGCCGTCGCCCGTGGCCGGCGTGGTCCTGACGCTTGGCGGGGCGGAAGGCGATCTCCTCCACGTGGGCGACGTGCTGATCGAGATCCAGGACGGGTCGTCGGGTGAAGCGCAGGCTCCACCCACCGACCCGGCCAGAAACCCGGACAAGGCACCCGGCAACGCTCCCGTCGCGTCTCCTGCCATCGAGCGGCCTGCCTCCGGGGGCCGCCCCAAGGCGTCGCCGGCTATCCGGAAGTTGGCGCGGGAACTGGGCATCGACCTTGCCGCTGTTACCAGCACCGGACCCGGGGGGCGCATCACCGCCGCAGATCTCGATGCAGCGGGTCCTGAATCCACTGCATCCCCCACGACTCCCGCTCCCCCGCCCGCTGTCTTCGAGAGCTCCACGCTCGGCCAGATGACGCCGGGTCGCCACGCCCTGCGTGGCGTACGTGGGGTCATCGCACGCAACATGGCGCAGTCGTGGAGCGAGATCCCCCACATCCACACCTTCGACGAGCTCGACGCCTCGCTGCTACTCGACTTCAGGACCCGGATGCAGGGCATGGGCCGCACGGTCACGCCGCTTGCCGTGGCGCTGGTTGCCTCGGCTCGGGCACTTCAGCGCTACCCGCTGGTCAATGCGTGCGTCGAAGATGACGAGATTCTCGTTCACGAGCGGGTGAACCTGGGGGTGGCGGTCGCCACCGAGGGAGGCCTGGTGGTGCCCGTGCTCGAGGACGCCGACCGGCTCGACGTCTTCGCCACCACCGCCGCCGTGGGCGAACTCGCCGAACGGGCACGCTCCGGGTCTCTCGCTGCAGCCGACCTTCGGGGAGCCACCTTCACGATCACCAACTACGGGTCCCTGGGCGGCCGTTGGGCGACGCCGATCATCCCGCCCGGGCAGGCGGCCATCTTCGGCATGGGCCGGATCGCCGACCGGCCGACCGTCGTCGACGGAGCCGTAGTAGTCCGTCCGGTGCTCCCCTTCGTGTTCGGTGCCGACCACCGCCTGGTCGACGGCGACCTGCTCGAGGCGTTCAAGCGCTCGATCATCAACGACCTGACCGAGCCCCTGCGCCTCCTTGTCGGGGCCTGAGTGGATGGGTCCTGAGGCGTGGTCGTAGGAGAGGTCGCCTCCCCGGTCGACCTCCTCGTAATCGGCGGTGGACCGGGCGGGTATGCCGCTGCGCTGCATGCCGCACGCCTGGGTCGCCAGGTCACGCTCGTGGAACGGGAGTCGCTGGGTGGTGCCTGCCTCAACGTGGGGTGCATCCCCTCGAAGGCGCTGATAGAGGTCGCCGACGCTGTTGCCGCCCCCGGCCGCATTGCGGCATGGGGGGTGAAGGCCACCGCGGCCGTTGACATGGTCGGCGTCCACGATCATCTCCTGGCGGTCGTGGGCGACTTCACCTCGGGTGTCGCCGGCCTGTTGGAGGGGGCCGGGGTCCGGGTCATGTCGGGCACCGCAAGGTTCAGCCGACCCAACCGGGTAGCCGTCGAACTCGATGAACTCGTCGAACACCTCGAGTTCCGACATGCCATCGTCGCCACCGGGTCACGTCCGATCGAGCTTCCTGGGCTCCCGCTCGACGGCGAGCGGGTCGTGGGATCGGCTGAACTGCTGTTCAGCACCGAGCTTCCCGACGAGCTCGTCCTCGTCGGCGGCGGTTACGTCGGTGTCGAGTTGGCCTGTGCGTTCGCCAAGTTGGGGAGCCGAGTCACGATCGTCGAGGCCGAAGACCGCGTCCTTCCCAGCTTCGGGAAGCGGATCGGCAGGACCGTGGAGAGGGGGTTGCGCGACCTCGGCATCGGGCTGTGCCTCGGGCACTCGGCGACCGGGGTGAACGACGACGGGCTGGCCGTCTCGGGACCCGACGGCGACCTGGTGCTTCACGCCGACCGGATAGGCGTGGTCGTGGGGCGTCGACCCAACAGCGACACGGTCGGGATCAGCGAGGCCGGCGCTTCCCTGGATGAACGGGGCCTGGTCCTGGTCGACGAGCAGCGGCGGGCCACCGACCGGGTGTTCGCCATCGGTGACCTCACGGACGGTCCGGCGCTGGCCCACAAGGCGACCGCCGAGGCCGAGGTGGCGGTCGATGCCGCCTGCGACCGGCCGTCCGCCTTCGACCCCACGTGCATCCCGATGATCGTGTTCGGCGACCCGCAGGTTCTCTCCGTCGGGCTCGACCGCGATGCGGCCGCCGCAGTGGGCCTGGAACCGACCTCCTCCCGGTTTCCGTTCGCCGCCTCCGGCCGGGCACGGACCCTGGGCGACACCGGTGGCTATGTGGAGGTCGTCGCCGACGAGGCCGGCACGGTCGTCGGCGTGCAGGCCGTAGGTGCCCACGTGGCCGAGTTGGCCGGCGAGGCGGCGCTGGCTGTCGAGACTGCGGCAACGGTCGAGGACCTGGCCGGCACCATCCACGCCCACCCCACGCTCGGCGAGTCGATCATGGAAGCAGCCCTCGGGCTCGCTGGGCGACCTGTCCACCGTGCCTGAGCGGGCTGCGCCGCATGCTCGTCGCATACGATCGCCCGATGCCTGACACCCTCTCCACCGACCTTGCTAGTGCCGCCGTCGTCGACCGGGCTGTCCGACGCGCTTCGGGCCTGGTCAAGTGGACGAAATACGACGACGACGTGATCCCGGCCTGGGTTGCCGAACACGATCTCGGGCAGCCACCCGCCGTCCACGAGCGCCTGCGCCAACTCGTCGACGCCGGCGCATACGGCTACCACGCCGTGGACGACGAGTTGGTCGAGGCGTTCTGCAACTGGGTCTTCCGCCGGCACGGCTGGTCACCGGATCCGGACCTGGTGCGGCCGACGAACAACGTGGTTCAGGGGGTCTGGGCGAGCGTGCAGGCGTTCACCCGACCAGACCAGAAGATCATGTTCTCGGATCCCGTCTACTACCCCTTCCAGTCCCTCGGATCAACGACGCACCGCGATGTCGTCAAGTGGAACCTCGTTCGTGATGATGCCGGCTGGCACTACGACCTCGAAGACCTCCAGACACTCCTGGAGGGCGATCCATCGATCCGGCTGCTGCTCCTCTGCCACCCACATAACCCGACGGGCCGTGTCCTGACCTCCGGGCAACTCACCCGCATCGTCGAACTCGCCCACGAACATGACCTCATCATCGTGTCCGACGAGATCCACTACGACCTCGTCCATCCGGGCGCCGAACACGTCCCGACCTTGACGATCCCTGGTGCCTCGTCCTGCACGATTGCCACCACCTCCGGCATCAAGACCTTCGGAATCGGTGGCCTGTGCTGTGCGGTCACGGTGTGCGGTGACGAGCAACTCCATGCCGGACTGGCGGAGATTCCCGAGAACCTCCTGACCGCTCCGAACCGGTTCGGGTGTGAGGCCTCGATCGCCGCCTGGAACACGGGGGACGCATGGGTCGACGACCTCAAGGCTGTACTCGACGCCAACCGCCATCGTCTCGTCGACCGCCTCCACGCCGAACTCCCGGAGGTGGGCGTCCACCTACCCGAGTCCACGTTCCTCGCCTGGCTGGACCTTTCGGCCTTCGAGCCGGGCGACCGCCCATCGACCTGGCTGCGGGCGCAGACCGGGGTGGCCTGCGAGAGTGGGCCCAAGTTCGGCATCGGAGCCGAGGGCCATGTCCGTCTCAACTTCGGCACGTCTCCTGCCCTGCTGGACGAGATCATCGACCGCCTGGTGGCCGGACTGGCGCACGCCTGACCCTCGTATAGCGGTTGTGCGTCCTACGCTCGCGTCATGAGGGCCGAAGAGCGGTTTCGTGCGCTCGCCGACGGGTTCCTCGCCGCGGCCATCGCCCTCTCTGTCGGCCAGTTCGGCTCGAGCCTGTCGAGCCGCCTCCTCTCGCCGGTCGTTGCGGTCGGCGAGCTCGTCGTCGACCTGACCCCCGGGTCGGTAGTCCGGACGACGATCGACACATTCGGCACGATGCAGAAGCCCCTGTTGCTCGCCGGGATCGTCGTCGTGTCGCTGCTGCTCGGGGCGTTGTTGTCATGGCGTGCACCATCGAGGCTGCCGGTTGCCCTGGCTGCCTTCGGCGCCGTGGGCGGCTGGGCCATGGCCCGCAGCCCGCTCACTTCGGCCGCGACCAGCTGGTCACTCGCCGTCATCATGGTCGGCACCGGCCTGGTGGTTGTGCGTCGGGCACCAGCGTCCCGATCCGACGATGCTGTCGAGGGCGACACATTCGAGGACCCCCGGATCAAGTACGCCGACCGCCGCGGCTTCCTCCTCTATTCGGGCGGCCTGTCGGCCACGGCTGTCGCCCTGGTTGGAGCCGGACGCGTCATCTCGGACCGATCGGCCCAGGAGGCCCGCTCACGGTTTGAACTGCCCACGACGACCACATCTCCGCCCGAAACCACTTCCCGGCCCACCTCGTCCACCCCACCGTCCACCTCCCCGCCCGCCATCCCACCCACCTCGGACCCACCTACCACGACCACCCCGCCCACCACCACGGCCCCGCCGCCTTCGCTTCCCGAAATCGACGGGCTCGATCCCTGGATCACCCCGAACGCCGACTTCTACCGGATCGACACCGCCCTGACAGTGCCGATCGTGGACCCCGTCGGTTGGTCGATGAGGATCGATGGGTTGGTCGAGCAGCCCATCTCCCTCACGCTCGACGACCTGCTGGCCCTGGACGTACTCGATGCCACCATCACGATCGCCTGTGTCTCGAACACGGTCGGGGGGTCGCTGGTCGGCAACGCCACCTGGACCGGGGTCCTGCTCACCGACGTTCTGGACCTTGCCCAACCGCAGGAAGGGGCCGAGCAGGTCATGGCCTGGTCGGTCGACGGGTTCTCCGCCGGATTCCCCCTTGAAACGGCGACCGACGGTCGAACTGCGCTCGTCGCCTTCGGCATGAACGGCGAGCCGCTACCCCTCGACCACGGGTTTCCCGTCCGGCTCATCGTTCCGGGGCTCTACGGATACGTTTCGGCGGTGAAATGGCTCTCCCACCTCGAACTCACCAACTTCGACCGGGACGGCTACTGGATCGACAAGGGATGGTCCAAGGACGCCCCGGTCAAGATCGCCTCACGCATCGACGTGCCCGCAACGAGGCGGGTTGAAGCGGGAACCGTGCCCGTGGCCGGCGTGGCCTGGTACCCGGACATCGGTGTCGCTGCGGTCGAGGTCTCGATCGACTCCGGCCCGTGGCAACCCTGCCAACTCGGCGAGGCTGGTGCCTCGCAGGGTGGCAAGCCGGCGAAGACCGGCGAATCCTGGGTGCAGTGGCTCTACCTGTGGGAGGCCACGCCTGGCAGGCACCGGATACGGGTGCGGGCGGCCGGCTCGGACGGCACGCTGCAGCCCGGGCTTCCTGTCGCCCCGGCACCCAACGGCGCCGAGGGCTACCACGAGATCAGCGTGACGGTGGCCTAGCGGAGGAACCCTGAACGGGATTCACGGCCTGTACTACTCGGTAGCAGCCGTGGTGGTCGTGGTCTCCTCGGCAGCAGCCGTGGTGGTCGTGGTCTCCCCGGCAGCAGCCGTGGTGGTCGTGGTCTCCCCAGCAGCAGCCGTGGTGGTCGTGGTCTCCCCAGCAGCAGCCGTGGTGGTCGTGGTCTCCCCAGCAGCAGCCGTGGTCTCCGGTGCAACCGTGGTCTCCGGTGGCTGGTTCGGGACGTTGTCGGTGGACAGGCCTCGGGCCTCGAGTTCGGCGACGTGGGCCGCCTGCGTGCCCGGGCCGTACCAGCCGTCGGCGGTGATGCCGAGCAGCGTCTGGAGCAGAGCGGCCTCCTCGCTCGGACCCCACTCGTAGACGAAGGCCAGAACGGCTTCCTCGTCGACGGCCGGGGTGGGAGCCTCGGTAGCCGTTGGCGCGGTTGTCGTGGTGGTGTCGGAGGACCCGGCTGCCTCGGTGGTAGTTGTGGTGTCGGAGGTTCCAGGGGCTGTTGTAGTGGTCGTGGTGGCGGAGGAAGGAGCGGTCGTCTGCGGTGGTGCCGAGGCCAGCACGGAAACTTCCAACTGGAGGTCGATCATGTCCTCGCGGAGTTGGATGATCTCGGACCGCAGCTGTTCGATCTCGTCGTCGTTCGTCTCGAGCAGGCCGCAGCCCGAGGCCCCCAGGGCCAGTGTCGCCACGAGGGCCGCCGCAGTCACCATGTGTCGTCGCATCGCCGCAGTCTTTCAGATCGTGGCCGTTGAGTGGTAGCGCCCGACAGTATCGGCAGGCACCGCTGAAGGGTACCCGCGTTCCCTGCCGGCTCGCATCGTCCCGACTCGGAAGCGCTGTCTACGCTCTGATCCTGGACCTGGCCCTTTCCCCAACTCTTTGAAACGAGAATCCTCGATGCTGGAATTCGCTCGGTTCACGGATGGCCTCGACTTCGGCGAGGGTCCCCGCTGGCACGACGGTCGCCTCTGGTACTCCGACTTCTACCAGCACCGGGTCTACGCCGTGTCGGCTGATGGAACACGCGAGACGATCCTGGACCTGGGCGACGAGCAGCCGTCCGGACTGGGATGGCTACCGGACGGAACGCTCCTGATCGTCGGAATGACCCGACGTCAGGTGCTGCGGATGGACGCCGATGGCGACGTGTCGCTCCATGCCGACCTGTCCGAGATCGCCGCCTGGCACTGCAACGACATGGTCGTCGATGCTCGCGGCAACGCCTACGTGGGCAACTTCGGGTTCGACCTCGAGAAGCGTGGGCAGCCCAGCGACGCCGACCTGGCGCTGGTCAGGCCCGACGGCAGCGTCGCGGTTGCCGCCGAGGGCCTCGGGTTCCCCAACGGGTCGGTCATCACCCCCGATGGGTCGACCCTGATCGTCGGCGAGACCATGGGGCAGCGCTACACGGCGTTCACGATCGGTGACGACGGTGCCCTTTCCGAGCGCCGAACCTGGGCCGAGGTGCCGGGTACGGCGCCGGACGGCTGCACCCTCGATGCGGAGGGAACCGTCTGGTTCGCCAACGCGGCAACCCCGGAGGTTGTACGGGTAGCCGAAGGTGGCGAGATCCTCGAACGCCATGCCACACCTCAGAACGCCTACGCCTGCATGCTCGGCGGCGAGGACGGCCGGACGTTGTTCGTCCTCACTTCACCCGGGTTCGGTGCGGACATGGTCGACACCGCAGGGGGTGCCATCTGGTCGACGCTTGTCGCGAGCCCGAGGGCCGGCCTGCCGTAGGCGGACGGCTCAGATGCCACCGATGGCGACGTACTTGGTTTCGAGGTACTCGTCGAGGCCGTGGTGGGAACCCTCCCGCCCGATGCCCGACTCCTTGAAGCCGCCGAACGGCGCCACCTCGGTGGAGATGAGGCCGGTGTTCACGCCGACCATGCCGTACTCGAGGCCCTCGCTGACCCGCCAGGTGCGCCCCATGTCGGCGGCGTAGAAGTAGGCGGCCAGGCCGTACTCCGTGTCGTTGGCCATGGCGACGGCCTCGTCCTCCGTCGAGAAGCGGAACAGGGGAGCCACCGGGCCGAAGATCTCCTCGCCGTGGATCGCCATGTCGGGTGTGACATCGGTGAGGACAGTGACCTCGTAGTAGGTACGCCCGAGGGCGTGGCGCCGGCCGCCGGTGAGCACTCCGGCACCCTCGGCGAGTGCGCCCTGCACGAGTTCCTCGACCTTGTCGATGGCGTCCTCGTTGACGAGGGGGCCGATCTCGCTGCTCTCGTCGATGCCGGGCCCGACCTTGAGGTCGGCGACGGCCTCGGCGAACTTCTTGGCGAACTCGTCGTAGACGCCTTCCTGGACGAGGAAGCGGTTGGCGCACACGCATGTCTGGCCGCTGTTGCGGTACTTCGACACGATGGCCCCCTCGACGGCTGAGTCGACGTCTGCGTCGTCGAACACGATGAAGGGGGCGTTGCCGCCCAGTTCCATGGACGCCTTCTTGACGGTGCCGGCGGCCTGGCCGAGGAGCAGCTTGCCGATCGGCGTGGAGCCGGTGAAGGAGATCTTGCGGATCGTCGGGTTGGTGGTGAGTTCCCGGCCGACGGCGGGGCTGTCCGTTGCGGGGATGACGTTGAGCACCCCGGGGGGCAGGCCGGCCCGGTCCGCCAGTTCGGCGGCGGCGAGGGCGCTGAGCGGGGTCTCGCTGGCCGGACGCACGAGGCTGGCGCAGCCGGCGGCGAGGGCCGGGGCGACCTTGCGGGTGATCATGGCCTGCGGGAAGTTCCAGGGCGTGATGGCTGAGACCACGCCGATGGGCTGCTTGAGGACGAGCAGCCGCTTGGTCGGATCGTGGGTGGGGATGACCTCGCCATAGGCCCGCTTGCCCTCCTCGGCGAACCAGTCGATGAAGTTGGCGGCGTAGACGACCTCGCCCCGGGACTCGCCGATGGGCTTGCCCATCTCGCAGGTCATGATCAGGGCGAGGTCCTCCTTGTGCTCGAGGAAGAGTTCGTACCAGCGTCGTAGGACGGCCCCGCGGTCCTTTGCGGTGCGTGCCGCCCATGCCTTCTGGGCCTCGTCGGCGAGGTCGACGGCCCGACGGGTCTCGTCGACGCCGAGGTCGGCGACGGTCGCCACGACGTCGCCGGTGGCGGGGTCGGTGACGTCGAAGGTGGCTCCCGAGTCGGCATCGATCCACTCGCCGCCGACGTACGCCCGGGTCCTCAGAAGGGTCGGATCCTGGAGTTCCACTGCGGGTTCCTCTCGTGTCGTCGCCGAACGCGCCGCAGCGTAGTGACGGCAGGTCGCCGATCACCCACGGAACACACGTTCCGGCGCGAGACTCGGTGCATGTCGACACGCGTCAAGGGGTTGCTCGCCGTCCTCCTGGGACTGGGGATGGCCGCTTCGGGCGTCATGCACTTCGTCGACCCAGGCTGGTTCGAGCCACTGGTTCCCGATCGCTTGGGAAACGCCACTGCCTGGGTCTACGTGAGCGGCGTCGCCGAGATCGGCATCGGAATCGCCCTGCTGGTGGACCGGGGGCACCGCCGCCAAGCGGGCACCGCCCTCGCCGTACTCCTCGTGGTCCTCTACGTCGGCAACCTCAACATGTGGGTCAACGACATCTCGATCGGCGAGACCGGCCTGTCGGCCACCGGCCACCTGATCCGGGCAGGCGTCCAGGTGCTGCTCATCGCCGCCGCCCTCTGGATCGCCGGCCACCTCCCGCGGAAACGTCCTGTCTGAGGCGTCCGGAGGGCCGTTGTCGGAGGCCCTTCCCGTGGACCGCCAGCACCTCGGATGGTAGACCGACTGTCACGACAGGCAGATCGAAGAGACAAAGGTGGTAGCACGATGGCGAGTCCCGAGGCTCTGGCGATCAAGGAGCAGCTGAGGCTGCTCGGCGAAACCGTCGGTGGGACCCAGTCGATAGAGGAGCAGCGGGCCCAACTCGATATGGCGCTCGCGATGATGAGCGCCCCGCCCGAAGGGGTGACCTGGACCGAGGTGGACGCCGGGGGCGTACCGGCCATCTGGGCCGATCCCGAAGGCGGCTCGACCGCCCACGTCGTCATGTACGTGCACGGCGGCGGCTACACGATCGGCTCGGCCACCGGCTACCGCAACTTCACCGGTCAGTTGGCGAAGGCCGTTGGCTGCCGGGTCCTCAACGTCGACTACCGCCTCGCTCCCGAGCACCCGCATCCCGCCGCAGTCGACGACAGCACCACCGCCTACCGCTGGTTACTAGACCAGGGATTCGACGCCGACAGGCTTGCCGTCAGTGGCGACTCCGCAGGCGGCGGACTCACCGTGTCGACGCTGCTCAAGCTCCGCGACGACGGCACCCCCCTGCCGGTGGGCGGCGTGCCGATCTCACCGTGGGTCGACATGGAGGGCCTTGGCGAGTCCATGACGACGAGGGCCGACGTCGACGTGTTGATCGACGGGGCCCGCTTGAAGGAAGGGGGCAAGGTCTTCCTCGCCGGTGGCGACGCCCGCGACCCACTGGCGGCGCCCCTCTACGGCGACTTTGCCGGCATCCCGCCACTCCTCATCCAGGTCGGCGACGAGGAGACCCTGCTCGACGACTCGACCCGCCTGGCCGATGTGGCCGAGAAGGCCGGAGTCGAAGTACGCCTCGACGTGTTCCCCGAGATGCAGCACGTGTTCCAGCTGTTCACCGGCAACATGCCCGAGGCCGACGAGGCCGTAGCCCAGATCGGCACCTGGCTCCGACCCCGGCTGGGACTGGGCTCCTGAGCACCGCGAGCCTGGCCGACCGGCATGCGCCCCTCGACGAGGAGGTCGTCGACCCGGACCTTGTGATCGTCGACCCGCACCACCACCTGTGGCGAAGCGACGACCACGGGTCCGAATACCTCCTCGACGACCTGTGGGCCGATACCGGGTCGGGACACCGGGTCGAGGCCACGGTCTTCGTGGAGTGCGGAGCCCAGTACCGGACGGACGGACCCGAGGAGTTGCGTCCGGTCGGTGAGACGGAGTTCGTGGCCGCCATCGCCGCCGACAGCGAGGTCGGACCGGGATCACGGATCGCCGGCATCGTGGCCCATGCCGACCTGACCCTCGGAGACGCCGTCGAGGAGGTGCTCGCAGCCCACGAGGAGGCCGGCCGAGGTCTGTTCCGGGGCATCCGCCATGCCGGTGCACACGCCGAACACCCCGAGGTCCTGATGATCCCCGGTGGAGCACCGCTGGGACTCTTCGCCGACGAGGCCTTCCGGAGCGGCGTGCGCCACCTGGGCAACCTGGGCTACACGTACGAGAGTTGGCACTACCACAACCAGATCACGGAGTTCACCGCGTTGGCCCGGGCCGCACCGGACACGGCCATCATCCTCGACCACTTCGGCACGCCCCTCGGCGTAGGGCCGTACGCGTCGCAACGGGACGAGATCTTCGCCGCCTGGAGGGAAGACATCGCCGAACTGGCCCGGTGCCCCAACGTGCTCGCCAAGTTGGGTGGCCTGGCGATGCCCGACAACGGCTTCGACTGGCACCTGGCCGACCGTCCGCCCACCTCCGACGAGGTTGTCGCCGCCCACCGGGACCACTACCTGCACACCATCGACTGCTTCGGCCCCGAGCGATGCATGTTCGAGAGCAACTTCCCGGTCGACAAGTTGTCGGTGTCGTACCGGGTGCTCTACAACGCCCTCAAGAAGATGGTGGCCGACTTCTCCTACGACGAACGCGCCCGCATGTTCGCCGGCACCGCCACGGAGGCCTACGGCCTCTGAGCCCGGCTCGGCGGGCCCCTAACGGGTCCCGGCCCGGAGGTGCTTCTGTGTTTCCTGGCGGTTGAGCACGTAGGAGTCCTCCGGGTCGAAGCCCTCCTCCCACCCGTCCTCGACCCATTCGGGCATGACCCAGTAGGTGTAGCCGTCGGGCAGGTCGACGTACTTCCAGACCCGCGTGCTCCCGAGGAACGGTCGGACGACCCCGGTGGTGGCGATGAGTTCCCGCATGTCGAACCACAGGGAGGGATAGTCCTCCCGGAAGTGGGTCATGACGTACTGGTGCTCGAGCGGCCCCGTGTACTCGACGGTGGTGCGGAAGTCGGCCGCCGCCAGGCGCCGCATGAGTTCTTCGGGGATCACCATGTCGGAAGGTTCGGGGGGTGGAGGGTCGGGTTGTCGGAGCCAGGGCCTGAAAGCCTGCCAGAAGCGCCGGGCCTCGCGCTGGTTCGATCCGAAACCCCTGCCCTGACGGCATCCCGGCTGTCCTCCCGGCGTCGGGAGGGTCCCACAGGACTGATACACGGTCAGGGAGTAGGGTCATCCCACTGTGGCAGCAAGCCGTGTGCACGACTGCTGGCACCCGAGGTAGGAGGAAGAACCGTGGCTGAGTCGTTGATCGGAACCGTGGTCCACCAGTGGCAGAAGGCCGGTGCGGCCCTGTTGGCACTCTCCGGAGGTGGTTTGAGCGTCGGTGACACCATCCGCGTCAAGGGCCACACCACGGACTTCACCCAGACGGTCCGGTCGATGCAGATCGACCACGAACCGGTCGACTCGGCCGGTCCCGGCGACGAGGTCGCTGTCGGGATCGACGGCCGGGTACGGGTCAAGGACAGCGTGTACCGGGTGTCTGCCGACTCGATGCCGGGGCCTCTGGGTTTCCTGAAGCGCCTGTTCGGTACCAGGTCCTAGAACCCGCTCATTTGCCGGGCGACAGGGGCAGGCCGGCAGGAGGCCGCTCTGGCCCCAGCGGGAGCGTTCTGGCCCGATCGGGTCGGGAATCCGGGAGGTAGGGGTCGGTTGGGCATTCCGGCACTGTGCTTTCTAGGATCTTGCCGTGGCCGCCGCTGACCGCAAGTCGTTCTGGGCGTGGTGTATGGAATCGGAGGAGCCGACCGACGCCGAGCGCGCGGAGTTCGCCAAGCACCTCTCGGAGCGGTTCGGGACCTCGGTTACCGCAAGGCCTGTGCCGAGGGCCGAGGACGCGGAACTGCGACCCCCTCGCATCCAGGTTCCCGACTCGGTTGCCGGCTGGTGTTCGACCTCCACGTACGACCGGGCGAGTTACGCCTACGGTGCCCATTTCACCGAACGGGTTCGCGCCTTCAACCTCGATTTTCCGAACCCTCCGGACGTCGTGGCCCACCCTCGGACCGAAGAAGAGGTCGTCTCCACACTCGAGTGGTGCGATCAGAACGGGTATGTCACCGTCCCCTATGGGGGCGGGTCCTCGGTCGTCTGGGGCCTTGCCCCCTCTGAAGATCGAGGACCGACCGTCGTCATCTCGCTCGGCCTGCTCGACCAGGTGCTGGAGATCGACGAGGTTTCACGCGCCGCCCGGATCCAGGCCGGGGTGTTCGGCCCCCACCTTGAAGACCAACTCCGGCCACACGGTTACACGCTTCGTCACTTCCCGCAGTCCTTCCGATTCTCGACGCTTGGCGGGTGGATCGCCACCCGTTCGGGCGGCCACTACGCCACCAACCACACCCACATCGATGAGTTCGTCGAGTCCACCAGGATGATCACCCCAGCCGGCTGGTGGGAGTCACGTCGCCTCCCCGGGTCAGGTGCCGGTCCGAGCCCCGACCGGATGGTGATCGGTTCCGAAGGCATCTACGGAATCATCACGGAAGCCTGGATGCGGATCCAGAAGCGACCGACCTTTCGGGCGACGGCGGGGATCACCTTCCCGACCTGGGCAGCCGGCTGCGAGGCGGTTCGCCAGATTGTGCAAGCCAAGTTGTGGCCGGCGAACCTCCGGATTCTCGACCCGGACGAAGCCGGCCGTGCTGCGGGACTCGATGGGAAGAACTCACTGGTGATTGTGGCGTTCGAAAGTGCCGAGCTCACCCAGCGCCACAACATCGCCCAGGCTGTAGAGATCGCCCGGGACGCCGCCGGGGAGGTTCCCGACGACGAGATCCAGGTCGACGACGGCACCGGAAACCCGACCGGGCGCGGTGGCGCGGTCGGCGCCTGGCGCGACTCGTTCATCGGAGTCGGCAACGGGGTGGAAACATCACTCGGACTGATCAATGACACGTTCGAAACGGCGATCACCTGGGACCGCTGGCCGGCGTTCGACGCGGCGGTCAGAGAAAGCGTCGGCGCGGCACTTGCGGAGACATTCGGTGAACACCACTCGCTGTCCTGTCGCTTCACGCACGTCTACCCCGACGGACCCGCCCCCTACTACACGTGGTTCGGGATGGGCACCCAGGGCAGCGAGATCGCACAGTGGCAGACCATCAAGGAAGCCGCGAACGAAGCGGTCGTTTCAGCCGGAGGCACTTCGACCCACCATCACGCTGTTGGACGAATGCACCGGCCGGGCGCCTACGACGTTCAGCGACCGGAACTGTTTGCCGAGTCGATCCGAGCGGTAAAGAAGCGACTCGATCCAAACGGCATCCTCAACCCGGGTGTCCTCATCGATCCGTGACCGCCCGTCCCGACCAGCAGGACAGCCGGGAGGGCCATGTCTCGGACCACCGCTGGTGATGAAAGGTACCGTCCTCCACGGTTCTACTGTGGATCCGGAATTGGCCTAGGCGCTCCATTGGACCCAAAGACACGACAGGTGTTCCGGCAGTGACTTCCAAGCCATCAGCCTCCTTGAAAGCCCGTGCTTTCCACGTCATGACCAAGCCCAACGGGCCTATGTGCAACCTGGCCTGCACCTACTGCTACTACCTGGACAAGAAGGGCCTGTTCGCCAAGGGTGAGCAGTTCCGGATGTCTGATGATGTGCTTGAGGCCTACATCAGGCAACACATCGGGGGCCAGGACGTCCCAACTGTCGAATTCGCTTGGCAGGGAGGAGAGCCGACCCTGTTGGGAGTGGACTTTTTCGAGAAGGTGGTGGACCTCCAGGCCACCTATGCCAACGGAAAGAAGATCACCAACGCCATACAGACCAACGGAACCCTCTTGAGCGATGAATGGTGTGAGTTCTTTTCTGAGAACAGGTTCCTGGTCGGGATCAGCATCGACGGTCCAGCCCGTCTCCACGACCGACACAGGGTTGACCGTCACCAGCGGCCGACATTCCATTCCGTGATGCGGGGCCTGGACCTCCTGAGGAAACATGGAACCGAGTTCAACACGCTCACCGTGGTGGGTCGGAAGAATTCCCGGGAGCCGATCACCGTCTACCGGTTCCTCAAGGAGGTCGGCTCTCGATTCATGCAGTTCATCCCCCTTGTGGAACGCGAGGCTGATGCTGCGGCGAACGCATTGGGCGTGGACCTGGCCTTGCCACCAGACCCCCGAGGCACCGCCCACCCCAACCCGCCAGTCACCTCCTGGAGCGTCGGAAGCGAACGGTACGGGACGTTCCTGGTGGGGATCTTCGACGAGTGGGTGCGAAGCGATGTGGGTTCGTTTTTCGTGCAGGCCTTCGACGTCGCTCTCGGCAGCTGGCTCGGCGAGCCACCGGGACTGTGCACTTTCGCACCGGTGTGTGGAGGAGCGATGGCCCTCGAACACGACGGAAGCCTCTACTCGTGCGATCACTACGTTTACCCGGAATACAACCTGGGCAACATTCTCGACGTGACCGTCGCAGAGATGGCGAACTCCACCCGGCAGGTCGAATTCGGCACCGACAAGTCGAAGACCCTCCCCGGGTATTGCCGCGAATGTGACGTGCGGTTCGCCTGCAACGGTGAGTGTCCCAAGCATCGGTTCGTTGAAACTCCCGACGGCGAACCAGGACTCAACTACCTGTGCCCGAGTTACAAGAAGTTCTTCCACCACGTGGATCCCTACATGCGACAGATGGCCGAGTTCCTGCGCCGAGGCCAACCTGCTTCCCTGATCATGGACGTGCCCTCTGGGGCCACCTGAACCCGACCGGGGGAACACGAAAGAGCGTCGGGGTGCATTGCCCCATCAGCAGCGCGGCACCCCCGGCAGTCGCACCTTGGTATCGAGGCTGACTAGCGGTGTGGGGGTGGCTGTGCTGTTGGTGTGGGCCAGGGGGGGGCGTATGCCTCGAAGCGAAACGTCTGCCATGCCGGCGCATTGCAGGAGCATCCCTTCCATGGGACTGCTGACGTCGGCCCTTGCGGCCAGACCGGTCAGGTCAGCGTGTGGCATCGGGGTCTACCGTCGGAGTGTGGCGTGACGGACGAACGAGGGGGACTCCGGTGAGGTAGGCACCCGGGGAATCTGCTGGAATCAGCCAGGTAGGCGAACGGAGGTACGCAATGTCGGGTGACCAGGCGATGCGGGATCTGGCAGCGGGCATGCCGGTCCCCGAGTTCGAAACGACGGCCTTCACGACTCCCTCGGTGCCGTTGGGCGAAGCCCGGGTGGCCATCGTCACCTCGGCAGCCCTGCACCGTCCTTCAGACGACTCCTTTACGGCCACCGACACGTCTTTTCGCACCTTGGCGGCCGGCGACCGGGATCTCATGCTGGGCCATTGGAGCCCCAACTTCGACAGGGCGGGGCTCGCCATCGACCTGAACGTGGCCTACCCGATCGACCGCCTCCAGGAACTGGCCGACGAGGGGGTTGTCGGTGAGGTGGCCCCCCGGCACTTTTCGTTTGCTGGTAACCAGCCTGACACGGTTGCTGAGATTCGCCTGGACAGTGGTCCGGCTTGTGCCGCCGAACTGGTCGCCGATGGGGTGGACGTGGTCCTTCTCACCCCGGTCTGACCTCTCTGCACGCGTACCGTGAGTACGCTCGCCCACGTTTTCGAGGCAGCGGGGCTGGCCACGGTGGTGTTGGCCTCCATGCGTGACGTCGTTGAGAGAATGCTCCCGCCCCGGGCGTTGTATTGCGAGTTTCCCCTGGGTCGGCCACTGGGGAAGCCGGCTGACCCGGACTTCCAGCGGGACGTTTTGATGCATGCCCTGGCCCTCCTTGAAGCCGAAGCGCCTGTCATTGCCGACTACCCGGAGGTGATCGTCGCTGAGGAGGTGCCGATGGCCTGCCCGGTGCCCGCTCTTCTCGACGGTGATCTGCCGCCCTGCGTCGAGGAGGCTCAGGGGTTGCGGGCCGCATACGACCGGGCCCTGGCCCGGCGGGGAGTCACCTCTGTGGGTCGGGTGATAGACGCCGACGGGGTGCCGGCCGCCCTGGAGGTCCTTCACCGTTGGGGCAGGGGTTCAACCTGGACTGAGGATCCGCTACCAGGCAAGAACACCATCGCGGTGTGCCTCGACATCCGTACCTACTACGAAGAAGCCGCGCTGGAGTTGGTTGACGGCCCGCCGCCGGGTGGGCGCCAGGTCGAAACGTGGTTCTATGAGGAGACTGAGGGCGGCCGGACGCTCATGGCGGCTCGGGGGGCCTTGCGGGATCAGGAAGCACCATTCCCCTTCTGGTTCTACATGGCGCCCGGGCACCGCTGAGAAGGGAGTTTCGTACTCAGCAGCCAGCCATGGCTTCCAGGGTGTGCCCCTGGGGCAGCGGCCGCTAGGAGGTTCCCCTGCCGGGTCAGGTCTCCAGTTGTCCGGCCAACGACTCGGCGGACTCGATGAACTCCTCGACCATGTCCATCACCACCCGACCGGCGGGACGGGACTTGTTCATCGAACCCACGATCTGGCCGACCGGGTAGGTCACCAACTTCTCGGCGCCGGAGCCCGAATGGTGGGCGGCCCGGTTGATGCGGGCCATCGCGCCGTCGATCAGCATCGGCTGCAACGGCATGCCCAGGGGGTCCGGGGTGTCCTCCCGGTTCCACTCGTCGGTCCAGGCGCTGCGCAACAGTCGGGCCGGCTTGCCGGTGTACGACCGGGAGCGGAGGGTGTCCCCCGACCCGGCTTCGAGCAGTTTGGCCTTGGCCACCGGGGGGGTCTCAGCCTCTTCGGTGGTTAGCCAGACCGACCCGCACCACACACCGGCCGCCCCCAGGGCCATCGCCGCGGCCATCTGCCGTCCTCGGCCGATGCCGCCTGCTCCCAGCACCGGGACGGGATCTACAGCGTCGACGATCTCGGGCACCAGCACCATGGAGGCCACCTCACCGGTATGGCCGCCGGCCTCGTAGCCCTGCGCGATGACCAGGTCGACCCCCGCGTTGACGTGCCGTTCGGCGTGGGCCCGCGCACCGGCAAGGGCCGCAACCATGATGTCGGCCTCGTGGCACCGGTCGATCAGGTCACTGGGCGGCGAACCGAGGGCGTTGGCCACCAGTACGGGGTTGAAGGCAAGGGAGATGTCGAGTTGCTGGGAGGCACGGCTCGCCGAGAACGGTGCGTCGGCGTTCTTCGAAGTCCATCCGGCCTGCGACTGGTCGTCGGTGGCCTCGGGAACCTCGTAGCGTTCGAGCAGTTCGGTTACGAACTCCCGGTGCCCGTCGGGGATCATTGCCGAGATGTCCGAGGCCTGCAGCCCACCCTCACCATCGCCGGTGTACTTGGTGGGCACGACGAGGTCCACTCCATAGGGGTGATCGCCGATCTCTTCTTCGATCCAGGCCAGGTCGACTTCCAGTTGGTCGTCGCTGAGGGCCACTGCACCGAGAACACCCATGCCACCGGCCTGCGACACGGCCACCACCACGTCCCGGCAGTGGCTGAAGGCCAGAATCGGGAACTCGATACCGAACATCTCGGTTATTGGCGTACGCATCCTGGTCTGCTCCTGGCTAAGGCCTCTGGCCTGCGGTTGTTGGGTGGGCGCGGACGGACTTGAACCGCCGACCC
>Ga0208278_1000005_pt1 | contig 99751 bp, 101 predicted proteins | sample ETN01SmetaG_FD_185794 | JGI IMG/M metagenome (GOLD analysis project Ga0208278, IMG submission 185794) | Marine microbial and viral communities from oxygen minimum zone, Eastern Pacific Ocean - ETNP2014F12-01SV259 (SPAdes) (version 2) | ecosystem: Environmental > Aquatic > Marine > Oceanic ...
AACGCGACAACGGGCCAGGGGTGTTTCACGGAAACACCACCTGACCTGCACTTTGCTGGCTGGCCGGGCAGGTCTCGAACCTGCAACCTCCTGATCCAAAGTCAGGCGTTCTGCCAGTTGAACTACCGGCCACCACTGCTCCCCCGAGCGTAGTGGGCGGTCGCCATCTAGCCCTTGCGGACGATGTTGTGCTCCGGGCCGTACGGGAAGCCCGTGATGTTGGTGGCGCCCTCGTCGGTGATCACGAGGATGTCGTGCTCCCGGTAGCCGCCGGCGCCGGGGAGCCCCTCGGGCAGCATCAGCATCGGCTCCATCGACACGACCATGTTGGGCTCGAGCACCGTGTCGATGTCCTCCCGCAGTTCCAGGCCGGCCTCCCGGCCGTAGTAGTGGCAGAGCACCCCGAACGAATGGCCGTACCCGAAGGTCCGGTACTTCAACAGGTCGTACTCGGCGTAGATCTCGTTCAACGCCTGCGCCACCTCGCCGCACACGGCGCCGGGCACCAGCCTCTTCTTGCCCTCGTCGTGGACCAGGCAGTTGACCTCCCAGATGCGGAGGTGCTCGTCGGACGCCTCCTCGCAGAACAGGGTCCGCTCGAGGGCCGTGTAGTAGCCGGCGATCATCGGGAAGCAGTTGAGGCTCAGGATGTCGCCCCGCTCGATCCGCCTGGAGGTGACCGGGTTGTGGGCGCCGTCCGTGTTGATCCCCGACTGGAACCAGGTCCAGGTGTCCATCAACTCGACATGGGGGAACGTGCGGGCGATCTCTCGGACCATCGCCTGCGTCGAGTGCAGCGCCACCTCGTGCTCCGGCACGCCCTCGGCGATGGCCTCCACGCAGGCGGCGCCTCCGATGTCGCCGATGCGGGCGCCGTGGGTGATGACGGCGATCTCCTCGTCGGACTTGAGCATCCGCAGGCGCATGCAGTCGGCGGAGACGTCGACGACCTCCGTGCCGGGCAGGGCGGCCCCGACCTTTCCGAGCAGCGCCACGTTGATGTGGTCGTGCTCGACGCCGAGGCGGCCACCGGCCGGCACCAGCGACTGCACGGCCCGGACGTAGTTGTCACGCCGCCAGTCGGTGAACACCACGTTCTCGCCGAACGTCCGACGCCACGGCTGTCCGGCATCGATGTTCGCCGAGATCGACGTCGACGCCTCCTGGGTGACCACCAGCCCGTAGGGGCGGCCGAATGAGCAGTAGAGGAAGTCGGCGTAGTAGTTGACGTTGTGGATCGACGTGAACAGCACCGCGTCGACGCCCCGGTCCGCCATGACCACACGCAACCTGTCGAGTCGGCCCTGCATCTCGACATCGGAGAACGTGCCGCGCACCTTCTCGCCGTTGGGGATCTGCTTCAGGTCGGGCAGGTCGCCGATCATTCGGACCTCGTCTGACATGGCGGACTTCCTCCGGTGCAACGGTTGACCGGGCGAGCCTAGGGCGCACCCGTCAGCGGCGGTCGTTGACCTCGGCGTCCGGATCCGGCGCCTGGCCACGGCGACCGTGGAACACCTCGATGCGGCCCTCCCGCTCACGGGCCGCCCACACCCTCACCCTCGCCCGTTCCGGGATCGGGTCCCCCGCCGGGATCTCGACGCACACGCCGTCGGGACCGAACGTCCACCCGTGGAACGGGCACACGATGCAGCCGTCGATGATCCGCCCACCCTGGCTGAACAGCCCGCCCACGTGCGGGCAGAGGTCCTGGGTCACCCGGACCGCACCGTCGTCATCCCGACCCATGACCAGGTCACGGCCGAAGGCGTTGAACGCCACCAGATCGGGCCCCGGCACCTCGTCGGCGTCGGCGACCACGTACCAACCCTTCGGGAACGGGGGGACATAGCCGGCGTCGGACACCGGGGCACGATACGAGGCTCCACCGCGACGGTGCCGCATCCACACCCCGCTGCGGTACGGTGTCGTCCGCCATGGGATCCCTGATCAAGAAGCGCCGCAAGCGCATGCGCAAGAAGAAGCACCGCAAGATGCTCAAGCGCACCCGCGCCAAGCGGATGCGGGGTCGGTAGCCGCCCTCAGGCCGACGGCACAGGTGGCGGAAGCGTCCGCACCACCCGCCGTTCCCCTCCCGGGTACTCCCCTTCCACGAACCACGTACTGCCACTCCCCGCGAGCCGAGGCCGCTGTCCGGTCGCGTCCGCCATCTCGTCACGCCACCACAGGAGTTCCGGCACCAGGTCGACGGCGGCGGGTTCCAGGTCGTTGCCATGGTCGCCGACCGGCCCACCGAGCTCATCCCACCGTCGATACACCGCAGGCGTCGGACAGGCCACGGGGGGCGTGAGCAGCGTGAACCTCCGCTCCTCGAACGGCAGCGGCTCGACCACCTCGCCCATGCCGGTCACCCGGGCCCGACCGCCCACGAGGCAATAGGCCACATCGGCTCCGATCGACGCTGCGGCAACCAGGTCGTCGAAACCGGCCCAGCGCAGGATCGCCGCTGCGTCCGACGAACCACCCCCCAGGCCCGCACCTGCAGCGACGGCCTTCTCGATCCGGACACGGGCCGTCCTGCCCGCCAACCGCAGGGCCCGAACCACGAGGTTGTCGTCGGCATCGACTTCGAGGCCCACCACCTCCAGGCCCACTCCCTCGGACACGACCAGCCGGTCACCGAAATCGAGGCTGACCATCTCAGCCTCGATCTCGTGGAAACCGTCCGGACGTACGCCGACGACCCGCAGCGACAACGTCAACTTCGCCGGTGCGAACAGCTCGGTGCTCACCGTGTGACGCCCCCTGCGATGGCCGACCACTGCGCAAGGTCGAGCTCCTCGGCACGCAGCGTCGGATCCACGCCGGCTGCGACGAGTCCCGCCTCGTCGACGAGACCCCGTAGCGCCCCGCGCAGCATCTTGCGCCGCTGGCCGAAGCCCGCCCGCACCAGTCGGAACAGCACCTCCGGGTCGGCGTCGACGGCCGGCTCCGGGAGCCGCACGATGTCGACGAGTGCCGAATCCACACGTGGTCGGGGCAGGAATACCGATGGCGGCACCCGGCCGACCTTCCTCGCCTCGGCGTGGTATGCCACCTTCACCGACGGAAGGCCGTATGCATCGTCGCCGGGTCCGGCGACGAGACGGTCGGCGACCTCGAGTTGCACCATGACCACGAGGCGCCCGATGGCGGGCACGTCGTCGAGCAGGTCGCAGACCAACGGCACCGAGACGTTGTACGGGAGGTTCGCCACCAGCGTCCACGGCCCGTCGCCAAGAAGCGTCCCCCAGTCGACCTCCATGGCATCGGCGTGCACGATGCGCAGGCCCCCCTGGTCGCCAGCCACCTCGTCGAGCACCTCCACCAGCACATCGTCGACCTCGACGGCCGTCACCTCGGCACCCGTCTCGAGCAGCGCCAGGGTCAGCGCCCCCACGCCGGGGCCCACCTCGACCACACGGTCGCCGGGGCCCACCCCTGCCAACTCAGCGATGCGACGGACCGTGTTGGGTTCGACGACGAAGTTCTGGCCCAACGAACGCTTGGGCCGGATGTCGTAGCGGTCGAGGAGGCTGCGTACCTCGGTGCGGGTGAGCGTCACGCAGCCGAGGCTACGGGAGTGCGGCTAAGGCAGGTAGCGACCACACACCGGCCACTGGCCCCGACCACGCAGGTCGTAGAGCGCCTGCGCCATCGCGTCCTGATCGGCCGGCGCCACCTCGGCAGGGTCGAGGCCTACGAGTCGGTCGTGGTATATGCCGGCAACCCAGTCCCAGGTGACCCGGCTGAACTGGTACGCCCCCCTGTAGTTGCCGGTTGGACTGACCGCACCGTAGTTACCGGTCGCCTCGCAGAAGCGCAGAGCCTCCCACTGCTCAGCGGTAGGCCCAACCTCGGCAGGCGCCGTATCGGCGGGGATCGTGGTGGTCGGCCCTGGCGTGGCGATCGCCTCCGCCCGTCGGTCCTCCTCCTCTGCCCTCAGGCGTGCCCGTTCCGCCTGGCGGTCCACCTCGGCCTGCTTGGCCTCCAGGAAGGCAACGAGGGCCTGGCGGGCGGAAAATTCGGCCTCAGCGATCTCCGCAGCGAGGGCCAGCGCCTCCGCCTCGAAGCGCAGTTCCTCCCGCCTCATCGCCTCGTTCTCAACCGGATCGGCTTCCGGAAGGGTCGTTGCCGGCGGCGATTCGGCAACCACCGGCGCTACCGGTTCGTCAACGACGGATACGGCTTCGACGGACGCATCTTCGATGAACGCATCGACGACCAACTCGATGACGACCTGCTCCGGGGCGCGTTCGGGCGCGGCGGCGGCGACGACCTCGGTGGCCGCTCCCGGCGAATTCGGGTTTTCGAACACGAACATCGGCAGTGCCGCAATCGTGGCAAGGACCACGATGAGCACACGCCACCGTTCGATGGTGGGTTCGGCTTCCAGAGCTCCTGTCCCTTTCCCCTCTGGTGGCGACCGTCGTCGGCCGCCAGAGCCAGGTGGAAACCTAGGAAGGCACCCACGGGTGGCGCAACACCAAATTTGATAACCGCGCGAGACCCGCCACGCAGCGCGCGAGGCCAACGGCGAAACCCCGCTATCTACGCCAGATCGATCCCGTAGAAATCACACGCAGTGGCAAGAGTCACGTCTGCAACCTCACCAACCGAACGGCCCATCGCCTCGGCGACCGCTGCCCCGACATGGGCGACGTTGGCCGGCTGGTTGGTCCGTCCCCTGTGGGGAACGGGCGTCAGGAAAGGCGAGTCCGTCTCCACGAGCACCCGATCGATCGGACAGCCGGCCGCTGCCGCCCGGACATCGTCGGCCCCCTTGAACGTCACGATCCCCGAAAACGACAGGAGCGCCCCCCGCTCGAGACAGGCCGCCCCTTCGTCAGGGCCGCCCGTGAAGCAGTGGAACACCGTCCGCTGGGGAACCCCCTCGGCGTCGAGCACGGCAAACGTCTCCTCCCACGCCTCGCGGGAATGGATGACGAGGGGCATTCCCCGTTCGTTGGCGAGCGCCACCTGAGCGGCGAACACATCGGCCTGCACGTCTCGTGGCGAGTGGTCGTAGTGGAAGTCGAGTCCGGCCTCGCCGACGGCAACGACGGCCTCGTCATCGAGCAGCTCGACGATGCCGTCGATGCCGAAGCGCGCCTCATGGGGGTGCACGCCGGCAGTCGCCCACACGCCGTCGAACCGGCAGGCCACCTCGATCGCCGTCCGACTCTCCGCCAGGTCCGTCCCGATCGTGACCATCCCCGCCACCCCGGCATCCCGGGCCCGCCCGACCACCTCGTCGGCGTCGCTGCCGAGATGGCAGTGGCTGTCGAACCAGCGAAGGTCCGTGGCGACGCTCACCCGGGCTCGCCGGATTCGAGTGCCTCGAGGTCCACCTTGGCGAACAATGGTGCCGGCTTGTCGATCGGTCGACCCGGCGACAGTTCCGACCGACGCCAGCCCTCCACCGGCCCGAGGACCTCCTCGAGCACGGACGACGAGAACGGCAGGTACGGAGAGAACGCCACCCGGACCCCGTTGACGGCATCCAGTGCCGTTCCGAGCACCACACGGGCCCGATCAGGATCGGTCCTGGCCAGCTTCCACGGCTCGGTGACGTTGAGGTAGGCGTTGACCTCCGCCGCCGCCTCCATCGCCGTCCTCAGTGCCGCACGCAGTTCGACCCGGTCGATCTGGTCCGCAGCCGTCACCAGGGCAGCATCGACCCCTGCCAGAAGTGCCAGGTCGACGTCGGTGCGGTCGCCGGGTTCCGGCACGACGCCGTCGCACATCGCGTTCACCATCGACAGCACCCGGTTCACGAGGTTGCCCCAGGTGGCGACGAGTTCGTCATTCGTACGCCGGGCTATCTCCTCGACCGAGATGTCGGTGTCGCTCTGCTCCGGGAACGAAGCCGCCAGGGCATAGCGAAGGGCATCCGGTTCGAAGAGGCGCAGGCCCTCGCCGATCGTCAGACCCACCCCCCTGCTGGCCGAAGCCTTGCCGCCCTTGAACGTGAGGTACTGGTTGGCCGGCACATCGGTCGGCAGGTTCAGGTCCCCGTATCCGGTGAGCATGGCGGGCCAGATGATCGTGTGGAACGGGACGTTGTCCTTGCCGATGAAGTACACGGACCGGGCGTCGTCACCCTCCCACCAGTCACGCCACGCCTCGGGGTCGCCCTGCCGCCGTGCCCACTCCTTCGCGGCGGAGAGATACCCGATGACCGCCTCGAACCAGACGTAGATGCGCTTGTCGTCGCCAAAGCCGTCGACTGGCACGGTGACACCCCAGTCGAGGTCGCGGGTGATGGCCCGGTCCTGGAGGCCCTCCTCGATCCAGCCCTTCGAGAAGTTGAGGACGTGTCGCCGCCAGCCCTCGCGCCCGTCCAACCAGGCCCCGAGCGACTCCTCGAAGTCGGTGAGCCGCAGGTAGAAGTGGTCGGTGGAACGCACCTCGGGCTCGGCGCCCGTGATCTTCGAACGGGGACCAAGGAGTTCCTCCGGATCCAGGGTGCGACCGCAGTCCTCGCACTGGTCGCCGCGCGCCTCCGCATAGCCGCAGTGTGGGCAGGTGCCCTCGATGTACCGATCCGGCAGGAAGCGACCGGCCTCGACATCGAAGAACTGTTCGCCGGTCCGCCGGTCGATGTGACCCTTCTCGAGCAGCCTCAGGAACATGTCGTGTGTCACGGCTCCATGGTTCTCGGTGCCGGTCGACGTGTAGCAGTCCCAGGTGATCGCCAGGCGTTCCCAGGCGTCCAGGAACTCGGCGTGGTAGCGGTCGGCGATCTCAGCCGGCGTGACCCCCTCGGCATCGGCCCGCACCGTGATGGGGGTGCCGTGGACGTCCGAGCCGCTGACCATCAGCACCCGGTTGCCGGCCAGTCGCTGGAACCGGGCGAATACGTCGGCCGGGAGGTAGGCCCCGGCGAGGTGCCCCAGGTGGCGGGAACCGGAGGCGTACGGCCACGCCACGGCGACGAGGATCGGGACAGGAGGTGTTGACATCGCCTCCGAGACTACCGGTGCCCTTCAGTCGGGCCGGGTCTGTTTCGCTCCGGATCAGCCCTCCAGGGCCAGGCGGTAGGCGCGGCGCCTGTTCACCCCGAGCAGGTTCGCCGCCTCCGCTGCGGCGTCCCGGGTCGATGCACCCCTTGCGATCGACTCTGCCACCGCCGCCCGGATCCGGTCGTCGTCGGGCCCCCCGGCGGGCGGTGCACCCCCCACGACTACGACCACCTCGCCCTTCGGCGGCTGCCTGGCCCAGTCGGCCAGTTCTGCCAGCGTGCCGCGTACGTACTCCTCGTGGAGCTTCGTCATCTCGCGGGCCACACATGCCCGGCGGTCGTCGCCCAATGAACCCGCCATGTCGGCCAACGTGGCCGCCAGGCGGTGAGGCGACTCGAACAGGACCATGGTGCGTTCCTCGACGGCCAACTCAGCCAGCCGACCTGCCCGGGCGGCACCCTTGCGGGGAAGGAAGCCCTCCATGCACCACCGATCCGTGGGCAGGCCGCTGGCCACGAGGGCCGCAACGGGCGCCGAGGGCCCCGGCACCACCGATACCCCGTATCCGGCCTCGACCACCCGCCGGACCAGGCGCTCGCCCGGATCGGAGATCCCCGGCGTGCCGGCATCGGTCACCACGGCCACGACCTGACCCTCGGCGAGGCGGCGCAGCACGTCACCGGCGGCCCGGTCCTCCGTGTGGGCGTCGAGGCGCAGGAGTCGGGCGTCGGTGACACCCGCATGCTTGAGCAGTCGTCCGCTGTGGCGGGTGTCCTCACAGGCGACCGCGTCGGCGTCGGCCAGCGCCTCGACCGCCCGCGGTGCCAGGTCGCCGAGGTTCCCGATGGGTGTGGCAACCAGCACCAGCCGTCCAGTCCCGGACGAGGCGTTCACTCCCGCACCGTCAACTGGTCGCCGACCCCCAGGCCCCATTTTGCGAAGGAGCCCGACTCGGCCTCGAGGACCATCCGTGCTCCCCTGACACGTCGACCGATGCGACGGCGCTCCATGGTCACGGTGCGCAACACCGTCAGGTCGGCGTCGAGGTGCGCAACGTCGATGGCGAACCTCATGCCCACCGTGTGTACCCAACCTGCCGGCTTCAGGAGGATCGTCCCCTCGATGCCGTCGCGGCCCAGCAGGCCCCGTCGGCGGGTCTGTGGCGAATCGGCCAACTCCAGGCTGGCCAGCACCCGATCACCGCAGACCAACCAAGCCATGCGGCCAGCGTAGATGCCGTTGCCACCGCTCAGGAACAGGCAGCGAGGATCTCCCGGCACCGTTCCCCGGAGGGGAAGGAGGTCTGCGTCCCGGGGCGGGTGACGCTCTCCCCGGCACAGGTAATCCCAAGTCGCAGGGCCGACATCTCGTCCAGGCCGGCGGCCAGACCGGCCACGAAGGCACCGACGAACGCGTCGCCGGCACCGGTGGTGTCGACCGGCTCCACCAGGTCGGCGGGAAACCTCGACACCTTGCCCTCCGCCTCCACCAGGGCGACCCCGTCCCCGCCCAGGGTCACGAGAAGGCGGGTGCCGGTGTGCTCCGCATAGGCAACGAGGGCATCGTCGTCGGGTTGCGCTCCGCCTGCAAGGACCGAGAACTCGACCTCGTTGGGGATCAGCCAGTCGGTCCCCCTCAGCAGCTCGGGTTCCAGAGCCGCTGCCGGCGCCGGGTTGAGGACCGTGGGCACCCCCCTGCGACCCGCTTCGGCGAAGGCCGCTGCCGTCGCCGCCTGGGGAACCTCGAGTTGGCCGACGACGACGGACAGGTCTGCGAGCGACCCGACGGCTTCGACGGCCATCGCAACGGTCAGCCCTTCGTTGGCGCCCGGGACGATGATGATCCTGTTCGTCCCGTCCTGCTCGACCCAGATCGGTGCGACGCCGCTCGGCCCGGGCACGGCATGGACGTGACCGGTGTCGATCCCGAACGATCCCAGGTTCTGCAGGGTCATCTGCCCGTAGGAGTCGTCGCCTACGGCTCCCGCCATCGTCACCCCCGCGCCGACAAGCGAAGCCATCACCGCCTGGTTGGCGCCCTTGCCCCCGAAGCCCATCTGGAACCGGTCGCCCACGACCGTCTCGCCCGCCTCCGGGACCCGCTGCGTGTAGGCGACGAGGTCGATCATCGTGGAACCGACGACGAGCACATGGCCGGCTGCTGAATCCGAACCCACCACCGTGTGTCCTCCCGGTCCTCGACTGACTCGACCCCTGACGCTACCTAGTGCGACGACCGCTACCGGGAAGCACCCATCTCGTCGTCGACACCTCCACCGGGCGACACTCGAGCCCGAAGCCGACGACGAGCGGAGGACCACATGCCGAGAATCAGCGCCTGGGAGGGCCCGGTCCTCCGATCGGTGGTACCGGTCGTCGAGGCGTCCCGACATGTTGGAACCTCGCGGGACGCCGTCGACCGGGTGGCCCGCTGGATGGCCTACGAGGACTTCGCCCCACCCGACGGGTCGATCGAAGGGCCCTTCGACTTCGGACCCCGACCCGATGCGATCATCGACGCCACCCTGCTCATTTCATCGCTCAACTTCGCCTACACCGACTTCGAATCGGGCGAACGATTCGAGACCGACTACCTGGGCCGCACCTGGGCCGACGCCGAGGCCCTGTACGCCAGGATCCACCAGGCCCACCTCGGAGACACGCCCATCTTCGACGGCGGCTTCCTCGCCTCCGTCTCCCGACCGGAACTCGGCCTGATCTTCGAGGGCAGCATCGAGATCCCGATGCTCGACGAACGCGTACGGATCCTCAACGAGATCGGCGCTGTCCTGGTCGAGAGGTACGACGGCTGCTTCCACAACCTCGTCCGCTCGTGCGAACCCGCTGCCTACGCCGACGGCAACGGGCTCCTCGAACGGCTGACCAGCGAGTTCCCGCGGTTCAACGACGTCAGCGACCACCACGGCCGAACCGTCGTATTCAACAAGCTCGGCCAACTCTGCCTCTGGTCGCTGCACGTGGCGCTCTCCGGCACCGGAGTGTTCGCCGTCAGTGACCTCGACCACCTGACCGCATTCCCCGACTACATCCTGCCCGTCGCCCTCGAGGCCATGGGCATCCTCGAATACACTGACGACCTCTCCTACCGCATCGCCGGACAGGAGCTCATCGACCGGGATTCCGACGAGGAGATCGAGATCCGGTCCCACACCATCTACGCCACCGCCCTGCTGACCGACGCCATCAACGCCATCCGCCCCGTCGACCGGCAGGTGGTGATACCGCAGGTCGACTTCCGACTCTGGAGCACGTACCACGCAGCGTTCCCCACCCTGCGCCCCCACCACCTGACCCGCACGACCATGTACTGAGAACCAGGTACCCGGCGACCTCACACGTTGAAGCGGAACTCCAGCACGTCCCCGTCGACCGGCAGGTACTCCTTGCCCTCGCTGCGGACCAGGCCGGCCACGCGGGCCCTGGCGTACGAACCGGCCTCGAGGAGGACATCCCAGTGGATCGTCTCGGCCCGGATGAAGCCCCGCTGGAAGTCGGTGTGGATCCGGCCGGCACACTCCGGGGCCGTCGAGCCCGCACGGAACGTCCACGCCCGGCTCTCCTTCTCGCCGGTGGTGAAGAAGGTACGCAACCCCAGGCGGTGGTAGGCGGCGTGGATGAAGCGGGGCAGCGCCCCCTCACCCAGGCCGAGGCCCTCGAGCATCTCGCAACGCTCGTCACCCGGCAACAGCGCCGCCTCGGCCTCGAGTTGGACGCACATGCCAACCACGTCGGCGCCGTCCAGTTCCGTGATCACGGGTTCCAGGACCGGGTCAGGATCCTCGACCTGCTCCTCGTCGAGGTTGACGACGGCCACGACCGGCTTGTCCGTGAGCAGGAAGAACGGTGTGAGCAGGTCGCGTTCGGCGGGGCCCATGCCACTTCGGTAGATGGGTGTGCCCTGCTCCAGGTGGGCCTGTGCGGCCTCCAGGGCGGCAACGGAGGTGGCCAGGGAGCGGTCGCCCTTGGAGGCCCGGCGTTGCCGGTCCACCTGCTTCTCGACCGTCTCGAGGTCGGCGAGTGCCAACTCGACCTCGAGGATCCGCAGGTGCTCCAACGGATCGGTCGACCCCGGTACGTCCCCGTCCCGGAACGCACGCAGAACGAACACGATTGCGTCGGCCTCCCGGATCCCGGCCAGGAACCGGTTGCCCAGGCCCTCTCCCGAAGCTGCACCCTCGACGAGGCCACCGATGTCGGTGAACTGCACGCTGGCCGGCACCACCCTGGCCGAGGCACTCATGTCGGCCAGCAGGTCGAGGCGGCGGTCGGGCACCTTGGCAACGCCGACGTTCGGGTCGGTCGTGGCGAAGGCGTAGGGGGCCGCCAGGGCACCACCACCGGCCAGTGCGTTGTAGAGGGAGGACTTGCCCGCATTGGGCAGCCCCACGAAGCCGAATCGTTCCACGGTCGCTCCTGCGATCAGGCGGCCCCGGGTGGGCCGGCGGCACAGGCTACGGGGCGAGGCCTCCTGCCCCCTGCGGCACCTGCCACAACCTGTCCGGGGCGGCGATCGACGATGCCGCCGTTAGCCTCATGGCCATGTCGAAGCGCACCAGCCGCCAGAAGGCCAACGCCCGCCGCAAGAAGGCGAACCACGGGCGCAAGCCCAACTTCGGCCGCAACAGCTGACCCGACGCGGCTTCCACCCGCCAGCCCCTCCCCTCCCGTGAACCAGCCCGTCCTCGGCAGAGCAGATGCGGAACCGGGTCCCCAGATCGACACCTTCCCCGTCGACGCCTCCGTCCAACTGGTCCGGTTCCATTCGACCGAACTGACCGCCCTCTGCCCGGTCACGGAGCAACCCGACTTCTACACGATCGACATCGAGTACACGCCCCTCGATCTCTGCATCGAGTCCAAGTCGCTAAAGCTCTACCTCCGGACCTTTTCCGGCACCGGGATCTTCGCCGAGCACCTGGCGCCCCGCATCGCCGACCACCTCGCAGCAGCCGTCGGCACCCCCGTGACCGTCACCCTCGAGCAGGGCATCCGCGGCGGCATCACCACCACCGTCAGCGCCACCTCGAACTGACCCGGGAGGGTTGCCGAGGCACCCGGCGGGTCGGCTACGGTGCCCCGGTCCCGTCGACCACAACCCTGTGTCGGCACGGACATCCCGACTGGAGCGGTGGATGTCGATCCCTAGAACCGAATGAACCTGCTCCGGTCCGCCCTCATTCCGCTCCTGGCCGTCGTGCTGGCGATCGCCACAGGCGCTGTCATCATCGAACTATCCGGGCTGAACGCCCTCGAGGCCTACAGGGCCCTGTTCGACGGCGCACTCGCCGACCGCAAGGGCATCGGACGCACCCTGGAGAAGGCCACCCCCCTCGTGATGGGCGGCCTCGCCGTCGCCTTCGCCTTCAAGGCCGGCCTGTTCAACATCGGCGGCCAGGGACAGCTCGTCATCGGCGCCCTGTTCGCCGGCGCCGTCGGCTACGGGGTCACCGGCCTGCCGTGGATCATCCACATGCCCCTCGCCCTGCTCGTCGGAGCCATAGGCGGCGCCCTCTGGGGAATGATCGCCGGCGTCCTCAAGGCCACCCGCGGCGCACACGAGGTGATCACCACGATCATGCTCAACTTCGTCGCCCTCAACATCACCGACTGGCTGACCTCCAAGGTCTGGCGCGAGCCCGGCGTCATCGTCCGGACCCCGGCCATCGAACCCAGCGCCGAGATCCCCCGATGGAGCGAACTCCCCACCGGATTCGCCCTCTCGGTCGCCGCGGCATTCGCCTGCTGGTACCTGCTCGAACGCACGACCTTCGGCTTCGAGATCCGCTCGGTCGGCCTGAACCCCGAGGCCGCCCGCTACGCAGGCATCTCGGTTTCCCGGATAGTCGTCACCACCATGGCCATCAGTGGCATGCTCGCCGCCCTCGGAGGAGCCATCGAGACCCAGGGCGTCGTCGGCCGCTACGAGCCCGGCTTCAACGCCGGCCTCGGCTTCAACGGCATCACCATCGCCCTCCTCGCACGCACCCACCCGCTCGGCGTCATCCCGGCAGCGCTGCTCATCGGCGCCATGGAGGCCGGCGGTTCGATGATGCAGTTCAAGGCCGACGTCGATGCCGAGATCACGGAGATCATCGAGGCCCTGATGCTGCTGTTCGTGGCCACGCCCATCCTCGTCCGGTGGGTCCTGCGCCGCCGTGAGACCAGCGACATCTCTGTCGGAGCCCACTGGGGCGACGCATGAGCACCCTCACCCGCTACCGCTGGTGGATCCTCACCGCCGCCTTCCTGGTGGCATTCACGCTGTTCACCGCCGAGTTCCAACAGCCGCAGACGACGGCGGTCCTGGCCGCCACGCTGCGCCATTCGACACCGCTGGTGCTCGGTGCACTCTGCGGGATCCTCTGCGAGCGGTCCGGGGTCATCAACATCGGCATCGAGGGCCAGATGCTCATGTCGGCCTTCGCCGGGTTCTTCGTGGCGTCGTCGACGGGCGACCTGCTGGTGGGCGTCGCCGCCGGCATCGGCTGTGGAATGCTCATGGGTGCCTTCCTGGCATTCCTCTCGGTCAGCCTCCGGGGCGACCAGATCATCGCCGGCACGGTGCTCAACATCGCAGCCATCGGTCTCACCAGCTTCTTCTTCCAACAGGGCCGCACCCTGCCGTCCGGCAAGACAAGTGTGATCAAGTTGGGGCCGCTAGCCGACCTGCCGGTGGCGGGTCGGGTCTTCTTCTCGAACCGGCCGATCACCTACCTCACGCTGCTCCTCGTACCGGTGCTCTGGTACGCGCTGTTCCGCACCACCTGGGGCCTGCGCACCCGTGCCGTCGGCGAGCATCCCAGTGCGGCCGAGACGGTTGGCGTGTCGGTGGTCCGGGTGCGCTACATGAACCTGATGCTCGGCGGCGGGCTCGCCGGGCTGGGCGGCGCCTACCTCAGCCTCGAGTCGGTCGGCTCCTTCGAGCGACTCATGACCAACGGCAAGGGCTTCGTCGCCCTGGCCGTGATGATCTTCGGCCGCTGGAACCCCATCGGCGCCTGGGGAGCCGCCCTGCTGTTCGGCTACGCCAACGCCGTCCAGACCCAGTTCCAGTTCCGGGGCTGGATGGCCGACGATCCGCAGTTCATCGGCATGATGCCGTTCATCGTCACCATCGTCGTCGTGGCCGGATTCGTGGGCCGGGCCCGACCACCGGCCTCCATAGGCCAGCCCTACAGCCGGGAGTAGCAGGCATGGACGACGCGACCCCTCGAACTCCGGCCCTCGAGGCCATCGGCATCGGCAAGCGCTTCGACACCGTCGTCGCCAACCATGACGTCAACCTCCGGGTCGAGAAGGGCCAGATCCATGCCCTGCTGGGCGAGAACGGCGCAGGCAAGAGCACCCTCGTGAACATCCTGTTCGGCCTGTATCGCGCCGACGAGGGCGAGGTGCGCGTCAACGGCGAGCCGGTACGCATGGACAGCCCGCACGACGCCATCGACCACCACATCGGCATGGTCCACCAGCACTTCCAACTTGTTCCAGTCCTGACCGTGGCGGAGAACATCGTGCTGGGAAACGAGCCCACCAGGGGGCGCGGCCTGTTGGACCTTGACCGGGCCGACGACGAGGTCACCGAGCTGGCGGAGCGATTCGGCCTCGCCATCGACCCGCGGGCCACGGTCGAGGACCTGCCCGTCGGCATGCAGCAGCGGGTCGAGATCCTGCGGGCGCTCTACCGCAAGGCCGACGTCCTGATCCTCGACGAACCGACCGCCGTGCTGACCCCCCAGGAGACCGACCACCTCCTCGAGGTGCTCCGGGGCCTCGCCGCCGAGGGTGTCGCCATCGTGTTCATAACCCACAAGCTCCGCGAGGTGCTGGCGATCGCCGACCGGGTCACCGTCATGCGCGGTGGCAGGGTGGTCGGCACCACCACGCCCGCCGAGACCGACCAGGCCGGCCTGGCCGAGATGATGGTCGGACGCAGCGTGGTCCTCCGTGTGGCCAAGACCGAGGCACACCCCGAGGACGGCGTCCTCGAGATCCGGGACCTCCACGTCCGGGACGACCGCGACCGGCCCGCCGTCGACGGCCTCTCGCTCGAGGTCCGCGCCGGCGAGATCTTCGGCATCGCCGGCGTCGACGGCAACGGCCAACGCGAACTCGTCGAGGCCATGACCGGCCTGCGAACCATCGACGCCGGCACCGTCCTGCTCGACGGCACCGACATCACCGGTCGCACGCCCCGTGAGATCAGCGAACTGGGGGTGGCTCACGTTCCAGAGGACCGTGAGAAGCACGGCCTCATCGGGCCACACTCGATCGCCGACAACCTCGTGCTGAACCGCTACTTCCGCCACCCCTACGCCCGTCGGGGGCTCCGCCAGCACGACGCCATCGACAGAGACGCGGAACGGCTCGTCGCCGAGTACGACATCCGGACGGAATCGATCGGGTCGCCGGCGCGCTCACTTTCCGGCGGCAACAAGCAGAAGGTCATAACCGCCCGGGAACTGTCGCACGAAGCCCGCCTGCTCGTCGCCTCGCAACCGACCCGGGGCATCGACGTCGGCAGCATCGAGTTCGTCCACCAGCAGATAGTCGGCCAACGCGACAACGGGGTCGCAGTGCTCCTGGTATCGGCAGAACTCGACGAGATCCTCAGCCTCTCCGACCGGATCGGCGTGATCTTCAAGGGCCGCCTGGTCGCGATCACCGATGCCGGCGACATCGACCGTGCAGCGATCGGCCGCCTGATGACGGCCGGCGCCGACGCCGCCTGAGTATTCCTCCCGGTCGCCCTCAGCGCCCGAGTGCCTCGGCAATCGCCGGACCGAAGGGCGCTCTCAGCACCCCGACCTCGGTGATGATCGCGTCGACCAGGTCGGCGGGCGTCACGTCGAATGCCGGGTTGTGCACCACCGCACCGACCGGCGTGATCGCACTCCCCCGGTACTCTGCGACCTCGGCGGCCGGGCGCTGCTCGATCTCTATGGCCGACCCGTCGGGGGTGTCCGGGTCGATCGTCGACAGCGGGGCGGCGACGTAGAACGGCACACCGTGGTGGCGGGCCACCACCGCCAGGCCGTAGGTGCCGATCTTGTTGGCGACATCGCCGTTGGCGGCGATGCGGTCCGCTCCCACGATCGCTGCTCCAACGCTGCTGCCACGCAGGACCGAGGCCGCTGCACCGTCGGCGATCACCGTGCAGGCGATCCCGTCCCGGCCCAACTCGAATGCCGTGAGTCGAGCCCCCTGGAGCACCGGGCGGGTCTCGTCGGCCCAGACATGGAGGGCCGGATTGTCACGGTGTGCCGACCGAATGACGCCAAGCGCCGTTCCGTAGCCGACCGTGGCGAGGGCACCGGCGTTGCAGTGCGTGATGACCTCGTCGACGCCGTCCAGCAGCCCCGCTCCGGCGTCCCCGATGGCCCGGCAGGTGGCGAGGTCCTCGGCGGCCAACCGCTGCGCCGCGGAGGCGACCGCAAGTCGGACATCCTCGGCGGAGCCACCGGATGCACGGGCCTCGGCGAGGACCGTCTCGACCGCCCAGACCAGGTTGACCGCAGTCGGCCGGGTGGCTACCAGGGCCTCCGCCACACCCGCGAGTTCGGCCAGGAGGTCGTCGGCCGAACCAGAATCGGAACAGTCGGCTGCGAGCGCAAGGCCGAAGGCGGCAGTGACGCCGATGGCCGGAGCGCCGCGCACCTCGAGGTCGACGATCGCCTTCGCCACCCGCTGCCAATCCTCGCATCGCACGTACCGTTCGACCCCGGGCAGGGCAGCCTGGTCCAGCAGCACGACGACGCCATCCACGTATTCGACGGTCAACGGGTACGGATCCGTCCGATTCCCGGTCACCTGACTACCCTCGCTCGCATGTTCCAGCCTCGCTCCCACGACCGTGCCCCGCTCCGGGATGGCAACGATCCTCGCACAGGCACCGAATCAGCGTCTCACGGGAGCCGGTGATGGGCGACGACAGCCTCCGCCTCGAGGGTCGTGTCGCCCTGGTCACGGGAGCCAACAGCCCGATCGGCGCCGCCATCGCCACGACGTTGGCCTCCCACGGCGCCGAGGTCCTGCTCGGCGTCCACCGCGACACCGGCCGCGCCGCCTTGCTGGCCGACAGGCTCGGCGCCCGCTGCATCACCTCCGACCTCGCCGCCGACAGCGGACCGGAGGCACTGGTCGACCACGCACTCGAAGCCCACGGGCGCCTCGACATCCTCGTCAACAACGCCGCCCTGCAGACCGTCGAGCCCCTGGCCGACGTCGACGCCGAAGCATGGGACGCCGTCCTCGACGTGAACCTGCGCGCCGTCCACCTCCTGATCCGCGCCTCTGCCGACGCCCTGGGCCGGGAGTCGAGCGGGTCGATCGTCAACATCGCCTCCATCGAGGCACACCAGCCGGCACCCGGACACGGCCACTACGCCGCCGCCAAGGCCGCCCTCGTGATGCTCACCCGCTCCGCCGCCCTCGAATACGGTCCACGGGGCATCCGAGTCAACAGCGTGTCGCCCGGGCTGATTGACGACGGGAGCCTGTCCGACCGCTGGCCGGAAGGCGTCGAACGCTGGCTGGTGGCCGCCCCCCTCGGTCGACTCGGCACTCCGGAGGACGTTGCCGGTGCCGTGGCGTTCCTCGCCTCGCCGCAGGCCTCCTGGATCAGCGGCACGGACCTGGTGGTCGACGGCGGTGCCTTGACCCGCCCGACCTGGTAGCCGGAACCAGCGGCTACCCGCGGGTCAACTCGGCGATCCGGTCGGCCGCCGACGGCCAGTCGGCAACGAGGTCGTCGCGTCGGCCCAGTTCGAACCCCTCGTCCGTATAGGGCGGTGCCATGGTGGTGCCCAGCAGGGTCCACTCCCCACACGTCGAGGAGCCCTGCCACACGCCGGCCGGGACGACCGCCTGGGGCCGCTGGCCCGCCTCCAGGTCGTCGCCCAGGATGACCTCGGCCGCCGAGCCGTCGCCGAACAGCAGCAGCAGGACCGCCGGTGACCCTGCGTAGTGGTGGTACACCTCCGGACCGTCGAGCCGGTGCATCGCCGAGAAGTCCCCGTCGGAGAGCAGGTAGTGGATGGCGCTGGAGTTCCCGTCATGGAGTGTGCGCGCCCAACGCCCGCCCTCGTCCGGCAGGGGAACCAGTCCCAGGAGGGCAGCTACCTCATCGGCCCCGAGATGGTCGCTCATCCGGCTGCCAGCCGTTCGGCCCGCTGCTGCACCTCGACCCGCGCCCGCTCCTCGTCGACGTGCAGCACGATGCCGTCGGCCACCACCGGCTCGCCGGCGACCCACACGTCGCTGACCCGACGGTCGCCACCCGACCAGGCCACGTGGGCCAGCAGTTCGGACGGCTCCGTGACCGGGACGAAGGCATGGTGGTCGAGGTCGAGCCGCTGGAAGTCGGCAGCCCAACCGGGGGTCAGGCAGCCCACGTCCTCGAGGCCCACGGCCCGGCCGCCCCCACGCGTCGCCATGTCGAGCACCTCGGCGGGTCCGACCAGGGTGGCATCGAGTCCTGTGACGCGTGCCAGCAGCGGGGCGATCTTGACCTCCTCCCAGAGGTCGAGGGTGTCGTTCGACGCAGGCCCGTCGGTGCCCAACGCCACGGTCACGCCGGCCTCGAGCATGGCCACCAGCGGTGCGACACCCGAACCCAGTTTCATGTTGGACAGGGGGCAGTGGGCGACCGCGACGCCGTGGTCGGCGAGGATGCCGATGTCGTCGTCGTCGACCCAGACGCAGTGGGCGGCGAGCACCTTCCCGCCCAGGACGCCATGGTCGGCGAGGATCCGTACCACGCTGGAGCCGTACCGGGCCTCGAGTTCGGCGCTCTCCTGCGTGGTCTCTGCGAGGTGGACGTGCAGGACCGCGTCGAGCCGTCGGGCCAGGTCTGCCAACTCGGCGATGCGCTCGACTCCGAGGTCGTAGGCGGAGTGCGGGGCAACCCCGACGGTGATCCGACCGGCGGGGTCGTGGTGTCGGGCGTGGAAGGCCTCGACCTCCTCCGGGCGTCCCTCGCCGTGTCGCACCGACAGCACGCCGGGGGTCATCACCAGCCGTGCGCCGGATGCCTGCACGGCCTCCACCACGGCCTCCTCGTGGAGGTACATCTCGCAGCTCGTGGTCACGCCGGAGCGAAGCATCTCGGCAGAGCCGAGCGCCATCCCCCACCAGACGTCCTCGGACGTCAACCGGCCCTCGCGGGGCCACATTGCCTCCGTCAACCAGCGCCACAGCGGCAGCCCGTCGCCCGCCCCGCGAACGAGGGTCATCGGGGTGTGGCAGTGGGCGTTCACGAGCCCCGGCATCACCAGCCCGCCGATGTCGCGCACCGTGGCCCCTTCCACCTCCGGGGCATCGGCTGCGGCACCCACCCAGCAGATCCGACCGTCCTCTACGTCGAGGGCACCCGGGGCGTGCACCGTGCCCGCCTCGTCACACGTCAGGACCGTGTCGGCCAGGTATCTGGTGCGCCCCACCGACCGGACGCTAGTTCGCACAAGCGGCGCTTCCCGTGCCAGCGGCGCTCCGGTAGCCTGCCCCATGGAAGCGGCATCGACGGCCCCGGATCCGGCCACCATCCGGCGGGCACCAAAGGTCGTCCTGCACGACCACCTCGACGGGGGACTCCGCCCGGCCACGATCATCGAGTTGGCCGACCTCCACGGCTACGACGGCCTTCCCACCACCGACGTCGACGAACTGGCCGCCTGGTTCGTCAGCGGCGCGGACCGGCGTGACCTCGGCCTCTACCTGGAGACCTTCACCCACACCGTCGGAGTCATGCAGCATGTCGACGCCTGCCACCGGGTCGCCGCCGAGTGTGCAGCCGACCTGGCCGACGACGGCGTCGTCTACGCCGAGGTCCGCTATGCGCCGTCTCTCCTCACGCAGGGGGGCCTCGCCCTCGAACAGGTCATCGAAGCGGTACAGGCGGGGTTCGCCGAAGGTTCGGCCGGCACGGGCCTCACCGTCGGCACGCTCCTCACCGCGATGCGCACGGACACCGACTCCCTGCAGATAGCGGAGGCGGCCGTGCGCTATCGGGACCACGGCGTGGTCGGGTTCGACATCGCCGGACGCGAAGCCGGCTACCCGCCCACGATGCACCTCGAGGCCTTCCAGTACCTCAAGCGCGAGAACTTCCACTTCACGATCCACGCCGGCGAGGCCTTCGGTCCGGCCTCGATCTGGGAGGCGATCCAATTCTGCGGCGCCGAGCGGCTCGGCCACGGCGTCCGCATAGTCGATGACATCACCACCGACGCGGACGGCACCCACCGACTGGGGCGCCTGGCCGCCTTCGTCCGCGATGGGCGCATTCCGCTCGAGCTCTGCCCCACCTCCAACGTGCACACCGGTGCCGCCGCCTCGATCGCCGACCATCCGATCGGCGCCCTGCGGGCACTCGGATTCCGGGTCACCGTCAACACCGACAACCGCCTCATGAGCGGTGTGTCGATGAGTTCCGAGTTCAAGGCCCTCCGGGACGCCTTCGGGTGGGGGCTCGACGACTTCCGCTGGCTGACCATCAACGGCATGAAGAGCGCCTTCGCCCCGTTCGATGAGCGGCTCGCCCTCATCGAGGACGTCATCAAGCCCGGGTACGCGGAGCTGGCCGGCACCGCCGTATAGCGCACGCCCCACCTGACGCTCGATCACCGGCGCGTGCTAGGCACTCCCGATGCCCACCCTTTCCGAAGCCGCCTCACGCCGAATCGTGGAAGACGCCGGTGTGGCCGTATCACCGTGGGCGACCGCCGCTGACGCCGGATCGGCCGAGGAGGTCGCTGCCTCGCTCGGACTTCCCGTGGTGGCCAAGCTGTGCGGGGGCGCCATCGCCCACAAGACCGAACGCGGGCTGGTCCGCCTGGGGCTCTCATCACAGGACGAGGTCGGGGCAGCAGCGGCCGACCTGCTGGCCGCCGCCCGACCTGAGGACGGAGACGTCGAGTTGCTCGTCAGCACCATGGTGAGCGGCAATCGTGAGCTCATAGCCGGACTGGTCCGAAACGAACAGTTCGGACCCTGCGTCATGCTCGGCCTCGGCGGCATCCTCGCCGAAGCGGTCGCCGACGTGGCCTTCCGGCTGGCGCCCCTCGAGCGGGACGACGCCCTCGACCTCATCGACGACCTCGGTGCCCAGCTCCTGCTCGATGAGTTTCGGGGCGAACCGGCCGTGGACCGCGAAGCCCTCGCCGACACCCTTATGGCGCTCTCCCGCATCGCCGAGGACCCGGAGGTGCTGTCGGTCGACCTGAACCCGCTGATCGTCGACGACGGACAACCGGTCGCCGTCGACGCCCTGGTCGAGACCGCCTGATGCCCCGCGACCTCACCCCCCTGTTCGAACCCCGGGGCGTCGTCGTCACCGGCGTGTCGAGCCATCCGGGCAAGTTCGGCTTCGTCGCCCTCCACAACATCCTCTCCTGCGGCTTCTCCGGCCCGGTGTTCGCCGTCGGTCGCGAAGAGGGTGAGGTGCTCGGCCACCCGGTCCTCGCCTCCATTGCCGACCTGCCCGACTCCGTTGCCGACCTGCTCGTCCTGTGTACGCCGGTCGGCGCCAACGAGGAGATAGTCCGTATCGCCGCCACCCGCGGCGTACGAGCCGTGTTCTGTGCCGCCGGCGGCTACTCCGAGGCAGGACCCGAGGGCGTGGAGGCCGAGGCGCGGCTGGTGGCGCTGGCCGCCGAACTCGATCTGGTCCTGGCGGGCCCGAACGGACAGGGTGTGGTGTCGACGCCGGCCGGCCTCTGCGCGCAGATCGTGGCGCCCTACCCGCCACGGGGCCGCATCGGCGTGGCCTCGCAATCAGGCAACTTCGCCTCGGCATTCCTCAACTACGCCGGACAGGCCGGCATCGGCATCAGCCGGGCCGTCTCCGCCGGCAACGCCGCCGCCACCAGCATCGCCGACTACCTCGAGTGGTACGCCGACGACGACGAGACCGACGTTGCGCTGTGCTACCTCGAGGGCCTCTCCGACGGGCGGGCCTTCTTCGAACGCGTCCGCGAGGTCACGCTGCGCATGCCGGTCGTCGTCGTCAAGGGCGGAACCACTGCCGGCGGCCAACGGGCAGCCGCCTCGCACACCGGATCGTTGGCCAGCGACGACCGGATCTTCGACGGCATGGCAAGGCAGGCGGGGCTGGTGCGGGCCGCCACGATCGAGTCGGCCTTCGAAGCTGCAGCCACCTTCGCCACCCAGCCCATGCCCTCCGGCGACCGGGTCGTGGTGCTCAGCACCGCAGGCGGCTGGGGCGTCGTGACCGCCGATGCCGTGACGCTCCACCCCGACCTGACGTTGACACCTCTGCCCGACGACCTCCTGGCCGACATCGACAGGATGCTTCCGCCCCGGTGGAGCCGCAACAACCCGGTCGACCTTGCCGGCGGCGAGACCCGGGACACCATCCCCGACCTGCTGCACCTCACCGCCGCCCACCCCGAGGTCGATGCGATCATCCAACTGGGCATCGGGATCCAGGGGAACACCGCTGCGCTGACCCGAAGTGGCCCCTTCCATCCCGACCACGGCCTAGAACGCATCGTCGACTTCCACGAGCACCAGGAGCGCCGCTATGCCGAGGCTGCAGCGGCGGCCTCCGATGCCCACGACAAGCCCGTGCTGGTGGCATCCGAGTTGGCCGTGGCTCGACCCGACAACCCGATGGTCGCTGCCGTCCGCGAATCGGGGCGACTCTGCTACGCCTCAGCGGACCGGGCCGTCACCGCCCTCGGCCACCTGGTCCGATATGCCCGCCGTCTAAGGGGACGGACCTGACGCTCAGGCGCTGGCTGCCCTTAGCGCCGCCGCCAGGTTCCCCCGCCGGCCGACCTCGACCTCGTCGAGGTCGAGGAACCCCGCCAGGCGTTCGAGTTCGGTCGCCAGTTCTGCGGCCACCCGTTCCCGGTCGACCCCCTCCTCGGCGTACACGCCCCGGGCCAACAGGCGCCCTGTGGCACGGTCGGCCTTGACGTCGACCCGACCGACCATCGTGTCGCCGAGCAGGAACGGCAGCACGTAGTAGCCGTACTCGCGCTTCTCGGACGGCACGTAGATCTCGATCCGGTACCGGAAGTCGAACAGCCGCTCGGCCCTCGGGCGGAACCACACCACCGGATCGAACGGCGACAGCAGCGCCCGGGCGTCGACCCGGCGCGGCAGGACCGCCTCCGGGTGCCGGAAGCCCGGCTCCCGCCACCCCTCGACCGACACCTCCTGGAGGCGGCCTGCTTCGACCATCTCGGCGAGGCGGGGCCGTACCTCGGCCAACCGGAGTCGGAAGTAGTCGGCCAGGTCGGCAGCCGTGCCGACCCCGTGGGAACGGGCGGCCCGCTCCAACAGGTCCCGTTGGGCTTCGTGCTCGCCCGGCGTCGGCAGGGAACGGACCTCCTCGGGTACGAGGTTCGACAGGGGGTGGAACTCCTTTTCGAAATTGCCCGTCCGCGTGATCCCGACATCGCCGACCCTGAACAGCCAGTCGAGGGCACGGCGCCCATCGGACCGTCCACCCCACCACTTGCCCTGCCTGGGGCGGGGGTCGCTCAGGTCGCCGGCGAGCAGAGGAGCGTTGCGCCCCACCTCGTCCAGCACCTGGCCCACATACGCGGCCTGGGTGGTCGCCATGGCGTGGAGTCCGGCCCAGGTCTCACCCTCGGACGCCCGCTGCCTGCACCAGCGCAGCAGCGGCTCCAGCGCCACCGGAACGACCGATGCCTCGTGTGCCCACGCCTCGAACATCTCGCCGGACCGCCACAACCAGTCGTCGAGCGCCGCACGGTCGTATGGGCCGAGGCGGCTGTACACCGGCAGGAAGTGGGATCGGCACACGGCCTGGACCGAGTCGAGCTGCAACAGGACCAGGCGTCCGAGGACACGCCGGAAGTGCCGGACGTCCACGCGGCCCGACGGTGCAGGATCGGCGAAGCCCTGTGCAGCCAACGCCATGCGGCGGGCGGCACCGATCGACAGGTCGGACCTCGACATGGATCGCAGTGTGGCGCATTGATCCCAGACCTGCTGACCCGGGCACCGACCCGTCTACCCTGACCTCCATGCTTGACCATGTCTTCACCGACGCCATCGGTGCCCTCCGGGAAGCCCTCGAGGCAGCACGCCTCGAACGGCTGGCGCTCGAGGAACGGTTCCAGGCCGACGTGATGCTCGGCGACCTGGTCTGGGAGACCTCCTACGGCCTCCCGGGCGAGGGCGAACCGCCGCGCGTCCGTTGCGACCTCACGCTGGAGTGGCCCACCTGGTCCCAGACCGCCTACCGCCAGTGGACCCTCGACGGAGAGACCGGTGAGCCGCCAGAGATCACCATCGAGGTGGTGGTCCGGGTCCAGCGGCTGGTCGGCAGCCCCGACCCTTCGACCGTGATCGCCGTGCTGCCCGACCCCCCGTCCGTGGGAGACGTGGAACTCGAGGCGACCGGCCCCACCGTCGAGACCATCTACGACCGCGGCCTGGACGACCCCGACTGGGCGATCGAGTTCTCGTACGAGGGCACCTACGAACTCGACGGCGAGGCCCTCGAGGACGGCGCCGTCCTCGACGACCACTTCGGTACCCTCGGCGGCTGGGTCAGCGGCACGCTCGTCCGGCTGGGCGACCTCGATCTGGAGTTCAGGCCGCCCGACCTGCAGGCGTCCCCCTGAGGGACCCTCTCAGACGCCGTCGGCGATGCCACCACGGAAGGGTCGCAGGTCCTCGAACTCGGGGTCGCGGCCTTCCGCCTTGGCCGTGAACGACTCGACCATGTCGGTCGGATGGAACATGCCCGCCTGCCAGGTGGCGATGTGGTCGAGGGCGTCGCTGGTCGAGTGGTCGCGCGCGTAGCGGACCATTTCCTTGGTGCCCCAGATCGCCAGGGGTGACTTCGAGGCGATCTCGGCGGCCACGGCATGCACGCCGGCCAGCAGCGACTCGTGGTCGGGGAAAACCTCGTTGACGAGGCCCACGGACTTCGCCTCGCCCGCCGGCATCCGACGCCCCGTGTAGGCCAACTCGCGGCATACCCCGTCGGGAATCAGCTTGGGGAGCCGCTGCAGCGTGCCCACGTCGGCGGTCATGCCGATGTTGATCTCCTGGATGCAGAAGAAGGCGTCCTCGGTGGCGTAGCGCATGTCGCAGGCGGTGACCATGTCGACGGCGCCGCCGATGCAACCGCCCTGGATCGCCGCCAGCACCGGCATGCGGGCCTTCTCGAGGCAGCTGAAGGTCTCCTGGAGGTGGAGGACGTTTGCACGCAGGTTGGCCCGGGTCCGGCCCTTCTCGGCGGTTCCCCCACCGCCATCTCCGGCGAACACGGCCAGGTCCATGCCGGCGCTGAAATGGCGGCCGGTCGAGGCCAGGACCATTGCCCTTGCATTGCCGGTTGCGTCCAACTCGCGTACCAGCGCTGGAAGCTCGCCCCAGAATGCTGTTGTCATCGTGTTGAGCTCGTCTCCCCGGCACAGCGTGACCGTGGCGATGCCGTCGGCGAGGTCGATGTCGAAACAGGAATAGTCGTCGCTCATGGCGCGGACGCTATCCCGTTGCCGCCCGGGGCTCCGAGACGGGCAGGAGCTGGCTCAGTCGAGGACCCGTTCGGCGATGGCCACCAGGTTGGCCTCGGGCCTTGCGCCCAGGTGCCCGATGATCTCGGCGGCGGCGATGCTGCCCAGCCGGGCGGCACGCTCGAGCGTTGCACCCCTGCTGAGCCCGGCCAACACCCCCGAGGCGTACAGGTCGCCGGCGCCCGTCGTGTCGACGACCCCGTGGTCGAGTTCGTCGGCAGCCACCCGGATGCGATCGGATCCCGCAACCACGAGCGAACCGTGCCTGCCGAGTGTCACGAAGGCGACGTCGACGTCTTCAGCGACCGCATCGGCGGCAAGTTCGAGGTCGTCCACCTCGTACAGGGCGCGTAGTTCGTCTGCGTTTCCGAAGAGCACGTCGACCCGCCCGCTGAGCAACTCTCTCCAGTCGGCACGGTGCCGCTCGACACAGAACGAATCCGAGAGCGTGAGCGACACCGTCCGCCCCGCCCCGCCGGCCACGTCCATGGCGTGACGGATCCCGGCCTTGGCGGGCTCCATGTCCCACAGGTAGCCCTCGCAGTAGAGGTGGGAGGCCGAGGCGACGAGCACCTCGTCGATCTCGTCGGGGCTGAGGTGGGCGGAGACGCCGAGGTAGGTGTTCAGCGTCCGTTGGGCATCGGACGTGACCTGGATGAGGCAGCGGGCGGTCGGAAGCCCGTCGACCTTCCCGGGAACGTCGAAGCCGACGCCGGCAGCACGCAGGTCGCTGCGGAAGACCTCGCCCAGGTCGTCGGCGGCGACGAGCCCCAGGTACGCCGCAACTCCTCCGAAGTCGGCGACGCCGACCATGGTGTTGGCCGCCGAGCCACCGGAGGCGACGATCCCCGGGGGCATGGCCGCTCCCAGCAGGTCGGCCCGTTCACCGTCGATGAGCGTCATGGAGTTCTTGACCAGACCGTGGTCGACGATGAAGGAATCATCCACCTCGGCGATCACGTCGACGATTGCGTTGCCGACACCCACTACGTCGATGCTCGGTTCGCTCACGGGGGATCTCTCCGGTGGTCGCTCGATCGTCCTACGGCCGGACAGTCTGCCAACGGGGACCCGTCGATGACACGGCCGACCGAGGTCCCGCCCACACGCGCCGAGGCGCCGGCCCCGAAGGAACCGGCGCCAGGGCTGTCGCCCGAGGACAGGTCAGGGGATCAGGTCAAGCAACCAGTCCTCTCGCGATGGCGCCGCTCAACCGCTCGGAGGCGGTGAGCCCCTCGCGGCGCCTATCACGGTCACGCCGTCGCCCCACGGCGATCGCAAGGGCGAAATCGTCCTCGACGGGGAACTCTCCCTCGCCGAGCGTGGGCAGGTGCGGGAGGGGCATGTCGTGCCGACGTGCCATGCGTCGCCCACCCCACCGTTCGGACCTTCGGCCCGTGAGTAACATCGTCTCCCCTTCCCGACCACCGGCGAACCGGCGGCCTGTCGGGGGACCGCTCCGCCTCCGGAAGTTCCGGAGGATCGCAACGGTCCCTACTCCGCACCTGCATTCCACACGCTCCACGCGCTCCATGGGTTGCGGACGCGTGACGATCCACGCGCGGTTTGCCTAAGGAACGGCTCGAGGCGCGCGCTCCCGTGTCGTCCCATCACGGTCCGCGCGAATCCGCGCTTCTCCCACCGCTAGCCTCCGGCGGCAATGGACCATGCGCCCTCCCATCGGCTGCCGCGCCATGCCCTCCCCCGACGCTACGAACTGACCCTGCGCCCCGACCTCGGGGAGCACCTGTTCACCGGAGCCGTCACCATCGTGGTCGACGTCATCGAACCGGTCGGCACCCTCGTCCTGAACGCCGCCGAGCTGTCCATCCACGCCGCCACCTGGACGGATTCGCAGGGAACCACGGATTGTGCCGTGGACCTCGACAGCGAACTCGAACAGGTGCGGCTCACCCCACCGGGCCAGATCGCTCCCGGTGAGGGTCGGCTGGACCTGGCCTTCGCCGGCGAGATCAACGACCGCCTCCGTGGCTTCTACCGGAGCACCCTGATGGATCCAGGGGGAACGACACATTCCATCGCCACCACGCAGTTCCAGGCCACCGACGCCCGGCGCTGCTTCCCGTGCTTCGACGAACCCGACATGAAGGCCGTCTTCGGCGTGACCCTCGACGTTCCGAGCGGCCTCTTCGCCACCTCCAACGGTGCCGAAACCTCACGCACTCCGCTCGGCGACGGCCATGACCGCGTCCGATTCGCCGACACGATCCCACTGTCGACCTACCTGGTCGCATTCGTCGTAGGCCCCCTCGAAGCCACCGACCCGATCGACGTCGACGGCGTGCCGGTCCGGGTCATCCATCCTCCCGGCAAGGCACACCTCACCGACTTCGCCCTCGATGTCGCAGCGCATTCGCTGCGCTGGCTAGCCGACTGGTACGCGATTCCGGTGCCGGGCGGCAAGGTAGACCTCGTCGCACTGCCCGACTTCGCCTTCGGCGCCATGGAGAACCTCGGCTGCATCACCTTCAGAGAGGTGCTCCTGCTCGTCGACCCGGAGGCCGCCACCCGACAGGAGCTCGAAAGCGTCGCCGCCGTGCTCAGCCATGAACTGGCCCACCTCTGGTTCGGCGACCTCGTCACCATGCGCTGGTGGAACGGCATCTGGCTGAACGAGGCGTTCGCCACGTTCATGGAGCTCAAGGCCATCGAGGACTACCGGCCCGACTGGGAGGTATGGACAGGCTTCGGTGCCGCCCGGACCACCGCCTTCGACGTCGACTCGCTCGCCTCCACCCGACCGATCGAGTACCCGGTCGTGACCCCGGAGGACGCCGAGGGCATGTTCGACGTACTCACCTACGAAAAGGGGGCGGCGGTCGTCCGGATGCTGGAGCAGTTCCTCGGAGAAGAGGCCTTCCGGGCCGGCGTGCGCCGCTACCTCGCCGAGCACCTCTACGGGAACACCGACAACGAGGACCTCTGGGACGCACTCGAGGCGGCCTCGGGTCAACCCGTGCGCAGCCTCATGCACGCGTGGATCTTCCGGGGCGGACACCCCCTGCTCGAGGCGGGTATGGGCGAGGACGGTTCGCTGCAGCTCACGCAGTCCCCCTTCCGGTACGACGGGACCGACGACGGCACCCGCTGGTCGGTTCCCGTCCGGTTACGGACCGTCACCGGCGAACACCGGGTGCTCCTCGACCCGTCGCAGGACACGACCGTCGTCGACGCCGTGACCGACATTGCCGACCTGCGCTCGCTCAACGTCGACGCCTCGGGCTTCTACCGCACGACCCTCCCGCCGGCCCCCGGGTCGCCGGCAACCGAGCGGGCCGCAGCAGCGTCCGACCGGTGGGCGCTGGTGCTGGCCGGACGGGCGGGACACGACTCGTTCCTCGAACTTGCCGGGTCGCTGGCCGACGACGTCGACCTCGGTGTCTGGCAGGCGATCATCGGCGGCCTCACGACACTCGACCTGCTCGCTCCCGGCCGCTTGGCGGAACGGGCGGCCGCCATCCTCGGACCGACGGTCGAACGGCTGGGTTGGGACCCCATTCCGGACGACGACGGTCGCGTCCGGCAACTCCGGGGCCTCATGCTCACCGCCGCAGGCACGATCGCCTCAGACGCAGACGTCATCGCCGGGGCCCTGGCCCGGTGGGACGAACCGATCGACGACCCCGCCGTGGCGACGGCGGTCGTGACCGTCGTGGCCGCTCACGGTGACGCAGATGCCTACGCCAGGTGCAGAACGCGCGCCCGCCTGGCCGAAACCGCCCAGGTCGAACAGCGGCACCTGCGTGCCCTCACCCGCTTCCCGGGACCCGACGAGGTTTCGAACCTGCTCGACGAACTCCTCGACGGCGGGATCCGCAGCCAGGACGCCCCCTATCTGCTGCGCGACGCCCTGGCACACCCGCGACACCGCAACTTCGTCTGGCACACGGTCACCAACCGCTGGGACGAGGTGATCGCACGGTTCCCCTCCAACAGCATCGCCCGCATGCTCGGTGGTGTCCGGTACCTGGTGGACTCCGATACAGATCCCGGAGTCGAATCCTTCATCGAGGCACACCCCGTCCCACAGGGGGACCTTCAGGTGGCCCAGCACCTCGAGCGGCGACGAATAAACCAACGCCTGGCCCAGCGCCTGGCCGAGAGTTGACGAACCCCTCAGCCCTTCGGAACCAACTCCAGCCGGAACGAGGCATCGATGCCAGACAGGGTGGCGACGAACCGGTGTGCCCTCGACGACGGGTCGATCACGATGCACGTGAACTGCTGGCCGGCCCGGGCCACCCGAACCGGTGGGTCGCACGTCACCTCGCCGACATCACCAAGGTCGGCGACGAGACGCTCCCCGACCTCGACGGCCACGTCGACGGCACGCACGAGCGACACCCCTGTGGAAACCCTCATCTGGTCGAGGTGATCCGGACGGGTCACCTTCACCGGGATATCGACGCCGGAGATGATGGCCGTGCACGACACCGGGCCGAGCCCATCAAGCGTGATCTCCGGGCAGGCGACGACCGTGACCACCTCGGGGTGGTCGGGCACGAGGCCGGCGGGAATGGCCTGCTCCAGTGCTTCGACATCGACAGCAGCAGGACGATCTGGCGAGCCACAGCCCACCACGACGACCACCACGACCAGCGCAAGCAACCGGGCCATCAGGCCCACCCGGCGGCCACCGCCAGCGCATCGTCCCAACCGACGCCCTGCTCGAGGAGGCCCCTGCCCTGCATCACCTGGCGTGGCCGGTTCATGCCGAGAACTGCCGTGAGTTGCCCCCTGCGCCCGTAGAAGGCGGCGAAACGACGCTCGTCGGTCGAGCCGTCGACCACCCTCACCTCGTCGTCGGGATGGGGACGCCCCGCCAACTGGATCTTGCGGTCGTACTGGTCGCTCCAGAACCATGGCACGGGCGCGAACACCTCAGCCTCCTCATCTGTGGCCAGCAGGCGCCGGGCGGCATGGCGACCCTGCTCGACCGCGTTGTCCCAGTGTTCCACCCGCATCGACTCTCCGGTACGCGGGTCGGTCCAACGGGCCACGTCGCCGGCCGCGACGACATTCGGGGCGGCGAGGCAGGTGGGATCACAGACCACGCCGTCGTCGAGCGTCAGGCCGGATCCCTCGAGCCACTCGGTGTTGGGCACCACGCCGATGCCGACGACCACCAGGTCGGCGTAGACGTCGGAGCCATCGGCCATCGCGACGGTCATGGCGCCGGGCTCACCCGCTACGGACGAAACGCCTACCCCGCAGCGAAGGTCGACGCCGTTGGCGACGTGCACGTCGGCGACCACTGCACCCATCTCCTGGCCCAGCACACGGGCGAACGGCGCCGGAAGTGCCTCGACGAGCGTCACGGAGGTGCCCCGTCCGACCGCAACCGATGCCACCTCGGCGCCGATGAAGCCGGCGCCGATGACGACCATCCGACGTGCACCGTCATCGAGTGCCGCCCGGATGGCGAGGCAGTCGTCGAGCGTCCGCAGGGTGTGGACGCCCACAGGACTTCCGTTGCCCGGCAGGGTCCGACACCGTGCCCCGGTGGCGATCAGGAGGCCGTCGAAGGGCTCGGCCACCCCGTCGACCTCCAACTCGCGGGCAGCGACGTCGAGCCCGGTTGCCCGCACCCCTAGCCGCAGGTCCAACCCGAGCGGTTCGAGCTTCTCTGCGGGGGTCAGGAGCGCCCGCTCGGGTTCCCAGTCGCCGGCGAGGACCTGCTTCGAAAGCGGTGGCCGGTCATAGGGCTGGTGCGGCTCGTCACCGATGAGGCTGATGCGGCCCCCGAAGCCGTCACGGCGCAGGGTCTCGGCGGACCGCAGGCCGGCCAACGAGGCGCCGACGATGGTGACGGAGTCCCTCACCGGCTTGGCCCAACCCGGCCGGGGCCGCCGGATGGTCCGGTCAGTCCTCTATCGCGATCGCCTGCTTCGGGCAGCGTTGGACGGCTTCCTCCATCTTCTCGCGGCGGTCTTCGCCGGGAGCCTCGTTCAGGACATAGAGGAAGTCGTCGTCCCGCACCTCGAACACGTCGGGGGCGATCGCCATGCAGATGGCGTTGCTCTCACAGAGGTCATAGTCGACGACGATGCGCATCGGTCTCTCCAACAGGGTGGTGGGCGTGTGTGGGGATCGTATTCGGTCGGGGCGGCCTGCTGCGATCTCAGGGCCTGTCGGCGCCGACCACCCACATGGCGAAGTACTGCGCTCCACCACCGTAGGCGTGCCCGAAGGCCCGTCGGGCGCCCTCTACCTGGTGGTCGCCGGCCATCCCCCGTACCTGGAGTGCCGCCTCGGCGAAGCGGATCATGCCCGAGGCCCCGATCGGGTTGGATGAGAGCACCCCGCCGGAACAGTTCACGGGCAGGTCGCCGCCGTCGAGGTGCGTGGCCCCCTCCTCCACCATGCGCCATCCGGCGTCGCGTTCGGCGAACCCGATGCTCTCGAGCCACATCGGCTCATACCAGGAGAACGGCACGTACATCTCCGCTACGTCGATCTCGGACCGGGGATCGGAGATGCCCGCCTGCCGGAACACGTCGGCGGCGCAGTCCCTGCTGGCCTGCGGGTCCACCTCGTCACGTCCCGGGAAGTTGTTGGCCTCGGACCGCATCGCCGTGCCGTGCACCCAGGCCACCGGTCCAGCCGCGGCATCGGCGGCGGCCTCGTCACCGAGAACCATGGCGCAGGCACCGTCCGATGAGGGACAGGTCTCCGAGTAGCGGATCGGGTCCCACAGCATCGGCGCCTCGACCACCTGGTCGAAGGTGAGGTCGTGCTGGTGGAGGTGGGCGTAGGGGTTTCGGAGTGCGTGCTGCCGGTCCTTGAAGGCGACCATGCAGCCGATCAGGTCCGGGGCTCCGGAGCGTGCCATGTAGTGGCGGATGATCGGCGAGAAGTAGCCGCCGGCACCGGCGTTGATCGACACCGAGAATGGCTGCGGGAGGGAAAGGGCCCAGGTGGCGTTGGACTCGGACTGCTTCTCGAAGCCGATGGTCAATACCCGGCGGTGGATGCCGCCCTGGACGAGGGAGGCGGCGACCAGCGCCGTCGAACCCCCTACCGAACCGGCGGTGTGAACCCGGAGGATCGGCTTGCCCACACACCCCAGTGCGTCGGCGAGGTACAACTCGGGCATCATCACGCCCTCGAAGAAGTCGGGGGCCTTGCCGATGACGACGGCATCCATGTCGGACCATTCCAGTCCGGCGTCGACGAGGGCACGCAGGGCCGCCTCGCGGACCAGCCCGGCCATGGACACATCGCCACGCGTCGACTGGTACTTCGTCTGTCCGACACCGAGGACGGCGGTGCGCTGCTTCGCCACGATCAGTCCCCCGTCATCACGCAGACGAGGTTCTGCTGGAGGCAGGGCCCGGAGGTGGCATGGGCCAGCGCCCGATCGGCCCTGTCGTCGATGATGCGACGGGCCGCCTCGGCGATTCGCACGAGGCCGGCGGCCATCAGGGTGTTCGCTGCAAGCGCTCCACCCGACGGGTTCACCTCGGTCGCGGCTCCCAGCCCGAGCTCACGTACGAGGATCGCCTCCTGGCTGGTTGCCGGACTGTGCAACTCGGCGATGTCGAGGGACTCGATCGCCAGATCGGCCGTGGTGCAGGCGACCGATGCGGCGAGTTCCGCCGACGGGGCCCTGGTGAGGTCTCGTGTACCGAGCCCGTGGGCATCGATGCGGTGGTCGATGCCCCGGATCCAGGCCGGCCGGCCACAGAGTTGACGGGCCCGATCCCCTGCAGCCAGGACGATCGCGCAACCACCGTCGGACTCGGCGGCCAGGTCGCTCGGCCGGAGCGGGTCGGCTACGGGCACCTCAGCCATCACGTCTGCTACGGCCATGTCCGGGGAGAAGCGGACGGCGTTCGGATTGCCCACGGCGTTGCGCTGGCTGCGCACGGCGATCTCGGCCAGGTCCTCGCCGCTCACCTTCCCGGCCTCGAGCAGCAGGCGGGCCTGGATGGCGGCGACGGCATCCGCAGGCGGCCATAGGGGCGCCAGGAAGTAGGGGTCGAGCTGGAGCGCGAGCACGTCACGCAGCGACCCCGGTGAGGACTTCCCGTACGAAAAGACCAGCGCCGTGTCGATCTCGCCCGCCTGGAGCTTCACCCACGCCTCGTAGAGGGCGAAGGCGCCGTCCATCTCGACGTGGCTCTCGCTGATCGGTGGGAACGCGCCGATCGCATCGAGGGTCTGCACGAAGGAGAACGCCTGCCCGGCGAGGAAGTCGCTGCTCCCCGAGCAGGTAAAGCCGATCTCGGCCTGGGTGAGGCCGACCGCATCGCGTGCGGCGTTGATCAGCGGCACCATCAACTGGACCTCGGTGGTGTCGGTCAGCGCCGGCACCTGGTGGATGGCAGTGGCGATGACCGCCACCTCACGCATCGGTCTCCTCCTCCCGGCCTGCGTGGAACGACCGGTTGCCGGCGCGTTCGAAGGGCACGTCGGGTTCGCCGGTGGGCTCCCAGTGGAGGATGTTCTCGGCAGTGGTACCCAACTCGCCGTCCGGCTTCCAGACGGCGCGGACCTGCATGCCGATCCGTACCTCTTCGCTCGGGCAGCCGCGCACGAGCCCGAGGAAGCCGACGGCCGCGCCGTCGAGGTGGATCCAGGCACTCACGTAGGGCACCTCGAGGCCCTTGCGTCCCGGGATCGGAAGGTGCGTCACGCAGAAGTTGCCCACATGGCCGGTGTCCGGCAGGTCGACCTCCTCCGAGATCGCCACCCCATGCCGCGGATCGACCCCACGGGGCGGAATGAAGACAGCACCGTCGACCGGCGACCGGTGGCCGATGATGCGCTTCTCGCCATAGGCACGGAGGTACGACTCGGCGGAGGTGCTTGGCCTGTAGTCGTATTCGAGGCGGATCGGGGTCCGCACCGACTGCACCGGCTCGACCCCGCTCAACGACTCGGGCAGCCGGACCTCGCCTTCGGGTACCTCGCTCATGCGACTTCCTCGGGTGAGAACCCTGACAGGTCGGCGATGTGGCCTTCGCGTTCCCGGCTCCAGACGGCCGAAACGCGCATCCCGGTGACCAGTTCGTCCGGCGAGTCGACGAGGACCGCATGGAGCATCGGCGTGTCGGCGCCGTCAAGCAGGATCAGGGCGAGCCCGTGCGGCTCCTCCCATGGCGACTGCGGCCGAGGCGGATCGACCCAGGTCCAGGAGACGACCTCGCCGGCCTGGCCGACTTCGACGATCTCGGTCAGCGGTTCGCTGGTTACCGGGTCGTACTCGGCCGGCGGGACCATGACGGTGCCGTCGGGGCGCCTGACGCCGGTGAGGACGCCCTCGCGGAGGCCCGTCAGGAACGCTCCGATGACAGGTCCGGTGGTCCTGGTGAACGGGTACTCGAGGATCAGGTCGGCGCGCAGCGGTGCCTCGCCCATGGGCCGACTCCCCGGTGTCCGGTCCTCCGCCGGTGTCAGAAGTCGATGACCTGGCGGATGATGTCGGCGTCGCCCATCGCGCCCATGGCGTCGTTGACCTCGTCCAGGCGGATCCGGCGTGAGATCATGCCCTCGAGGTCGAGGTGGCCGGCCTTGTAGAGCCGGAGGAAGCGGTTGAAGTCGGTGCGCACGTCGGCGCCTCCGTACATGGATCCGATGAGCGTCTTTTCGGAGAAGAACATCTCGAAGGCGCTCAACTCGAAGGTCTCCTCGGCCCGCCCGACGCCGACGATGCAACAGGTGCCGCCCCGACGGGTGAGGTCGAAGGCCTGGCGCATGGTGGTCGGCATGCCGATGCACTCGAGCGTGTAGTCGAAGCCCTCGCCGCCGGTCACCTCGGCCATGACCGCCGGCACGTCGTCGGGGACCGCCCCGTGGGTGGCACCGAAGGCCTTCGCCCGGTCGAGCTTGCCCTCGTGGAGGTCGATGGCGACGATTTCGGCGGCCCCGGCGATCCGGGCGCCCTGGATGGCCGCCACACCGACCCCACCGGCGCCGATGACGCACACCGACGAGCCGGGGCTGACCTTGGCGGTGTTCATCGCCGCCCCGACACCCGTGGTGACGCCGCAACCGATGAGCGCTGCCACGTCGAGCGGGACGTCCTGGTCGATCTTGATGGTGGCGAAGCCGGGCACCACCGTCTCCTCGGCGAAGGTGCCGCAGCCGCTCATGGAACCCACGACGGTTTCACCCCGCCGGAACTGCTGCGAGGTGGCCATCGCGATCATCCCGGTCATGCACAGGTTGGGCTGGTTGCGACCGGTACAGAAGTGACACACGCCGCAGGGTGGCGAGAAGGCGATGATGACGTGATCGCCGGGCACCACGTGCGTGACGCCATCGCCCACGTCGGTGACCACGCCGGCGCCTTCGTGGCCGAGCACGCACGGCACCTGTTGTGGGATCGTGCCGTTCATGACGGACAGGTCCGAGTGGCAGACGCCGCTGTGGGCGATCTTGACCTGCACCTCGCCGGGTGCCAGGTCACGCAGGGTGACGTCGTCGTGGATCACCAACTCGTCGGATGGCATGTTTTCGAGGATCGCGGCGAACATGGGCTTCTCCTGGTCGTTCTGGCAGGTCCCCAGACGGTAGCGGACCCGTTGGGGTGACGAGAATGCGGCGGACGGGGAGTACCGTCGACCTCGTGGAGCTCAAGGCAATCCGCCAGGAGGACGTCGGGTCGACGCGGGTGGTCCTGCTGTCGCGGCCACACCGGCGCAACGCCTGGACCGGTCGGATGCACACCGAGTACCGCTGGGCGCTGCAGCAGGCCGACGAGGACCCGTCGGTCAAGGCCATCGTCGTGACCGGCGATCCGGAGGGGCGGGCATTCTGTGTCGGCGCCGACGCTGCAGCACTTGAGGGGCACGCCGAGCGGGGAGGCTACGACCCCGGCACCCCTGACGACCTGCCGATGCCGGGCTACGGCGTCCACCCGGCGTTCGACGCCGACTTCGCCTGGCACTTCGGGCTCGCCAAGCCCGTGGTCGCCGCCATCAACGGTGCGGCCGCCGGGATCGGCCTGGTCGTCGCCTGCTTCGCCGACCTGCGCTTCGCCGCCGCCGGCTCGAAGTTGACCACGGCCTACGGGAAGCTCGGCCTGCCGGCCGAGTACGGGCTGTCCTGGCTGCTGCCGCGCATGATCGGCCTCGGGCGGGCCAACGACCTGCTGCTCACGAGTCGTGTCGTCCTGGCCGAGGAGGCCCGGGACCTCGGCCTCGTCAACGAGGTGGTCTCCCCCGACGAGTTGCTCCCCCGCGTCCACGGATGGATCGAGGAGTTCCTCGGACCTGTCGCCCGGTCGAGCCTGACCGCCGCCAAGCGCCAGGTGTACACGGACCTCCACCGGGACGCTGCGTCGGCGATCGACGAGGCCACCCGCCTGCTCGACGTCCACACGGCGGGTCCGGACTACGCCGAGGGGGTGGCCGCGTTGACGCAGCGGCGACCTCCGAACTTCCCCTGACCGGCGGAAACCTGTGGTGATGCGTTCCACGGCGTCGATCGTCACCTGTGCCCTGCTGCTCGCATCGTGTGGCTCGACCCGACACGCGGGTCCCAGCCCGACCACCACCGCGACCAGCGCCACGACCAGCACCGCACCACCTACGACCACCACCACGACCAGCACCACACCACCTGCAACCACCACCACGACCAGCACCGCACCACCTACGACCACCACCACGACCACCACCACGACCAGCACCACGCCTCTCCCTCCGGACCAGGCGATGCTCGACTCGCTGGTTGTCACCATGGCCCTGGTGGCCACGCTCAAGGCTCCGCTGGCCCTCGTCGCCGTTCCGGGGACCGATGTCCTGCTCGCTGCCGAACGGCCCGGACTCATCCGCACACTCACCCCCGATGCAGACGGGACGTTCCTCGTCGGGGACCCGGTGCTCGACCTCACCCACCTCGTCGACGTCCGCGGCGAGGGGGGCCTCCTCGGCATGGCGATCTCGCCCTCAGCCGATGAGCTCTACCTCAGCTACACCGACCACGACCTCACGAGCCACGTGATCGCCGTCCCCCTCGACGGTCTCGAGGCCGACCCGGAGGGACGACGGACCCTGCTGTCGCTGGAGCAGCCCTACCCGAACCACAACGGCGGCCACCTGGTCGTCGACCCCGAAGGGCGACTCCTCATCGGGTTCGGTGACGGCGGCCTCTGGGACGACCCCCATGACAACGCCCAGGACCTCGGCACCTGGCTGGGAACGATCCTGCGCATCGACCCGCTGGGCGACGCCCCTTCCGGGAACCCGTTCGTCGGCGACCCGGATGCCCTCGACGAGATCCTCCTCTGGGGGCTGCGGAACCCCTGGCGCTTCGCCCTCGACCCGACCACCGGGGACCTCTGGATCGGCGACGTCGGCCAGAACGCCGTCGAGGAGGTCACGCGGATCCCGGCTGCAGACATCGACCTGGGGCTCAACCTCGGTTGGCCGGCCTTCGAGGGGGACATCCGCACCGGACGCCCCGAGCCCGACGAGCACCGACCACCGGACCTCACCTACGAGCGCACCGGCGAGTCGTGCTCGGTCATCGGCGGCGTCGTGTACCGCGGGGAGGCGATCCCCGACCTCGTCGGCACGTATGTCTTCGGCGACTACTGCGACGGCCGGATCCGACTTGCGACGATTCAGCCGGATGGGAGCGTCGCCATGCGTCTCACCGACCTGACCGTGCCGGTGCTGGTCTCGTTCGCCGAAGACGGGGCCCGCAACGTGTACGCACTCTCCCACGCCGGCGGCGTCCACCGACTCGACGCCGGCTGAATCCCTACCCCAGCGGTCCGGCGGCGAGGACCATCCCGTCCCCGTCGGCCCACAGCCACATCCCCGGGGAGAGGTCGGCGCCGGCCACGGTCACGGTCACGTCCCGGTCGCCCAGCCCCTGTTTGACGCTCCGGCGCGGGCACGTCCCACGCGCATGGATCCCGACCGGTGCCAGGGCCAACTCCGGAACGTCGCGCACGCATCCGTCGACGACGACACCGGCCCAGCCGGTGGCTGCCGCCATCTCGGCCAGGTTGCCGCCGACCATCGCGCAGCGGGTCGAACCCCCTCCGGCGACGACCAGCACCCGACCCTCACCCGGTTCGGCCAGTGCTTCGCGGACGAGCGAGTTGTCCTCGAAGGCGGCGATCGTCGAGATGGGTCCACCGAACGCAGCCACGCCGCCGTAGGAGGTGAAGCCGCCCTCGAGCACGCGCACGGCGTCGCCGTACCCGTCACAGAGGTCGGCGGTGGGGGTCGTCAAGGTCGGCCCCCGAGGAACTCGTAGAGCCTGTCCTTCGGCCGCCCGACGCATGCGGTGAGCGGACCACCGGCGAGGTCGCCCCGCACGAGGACGGGCCGCTGCAGCAGCGCCTTGCGGCGGGCCAGCAGTTCGACCACCGCATCGGCGTTCCCGACGTAGTCATCGGGATCGAGTTCGAGTTTCTTGAACTGCGAGTCCTTGCGCACCAGGTCTTCGACGGGTCCGTCGATGCCCTCTGTGATCCGTTCAAGGAGTGCCTGGTCCGGAGGTTCTTTCATGTAGAGGACGACGTCGACCTCGATGCCCAACTCCTCGGCGACCGCCAAGGCATTCTTGCTGGCGTGTCAATGCGGGTTGTGGAAGACGGTGACATCGGCCATGGTCTGTTCCTCCCGGGATCGGATGTGCTCAGTTGCGATGTTCGAGGTGGGCCCGGAGGTGGGTTCCCGCATCGTCCATCCATCCCCTACCGCTGGCGTAGGCGATCATCTCCGAAAAGCCTTCTTCCCACTCCGGGGTGGCAAGGTCGGCGACCCAGTGGCGGACGGCATCGGCGCCGATCCACACGTGCTGCCCGCCGTCGGCACGGGCGCCCTCGCCCAGCAGGGAGGCAACGTCCTCTGCCACGTGGCCGGCAGGTGCTTCGACGTGGAAGCCGGTGAACAGGTCGTGGTCCTCGATCACGACAGCACCCACCTCGCTCACCCTGATGATCATGCCCGCTCTCCCTCCGGCGATCCCTCTCCCCGACCAGTCTGCCGGAATCCCTGCCTAGAAGCCTCGCCAGACCGGATCCCGCTTTTCGAGGAAGCTGGCCACGCCCTCGCCGGCGTCCTCGGTGCCGCTGATGAGCTCGACCGCCCACGCCTCGTTGTCCTCCAGGGTCCGTCGGTCGAGGTCCAGCGAGCGGTTGAGGAGCCATTTGCTCAGCATGAATGACCTGGTCGGTCCCGATGCCAGTCGCTCGGCCCACTCGGTCGCTGCATCCCGGAGGTCGGCACCCGGCACCACCCGGTTGCAGAGCCCCAGCCGCTGTGCCTCGTCGGCCGGTACGTCTTCGGCGAAGAACACCAACTCCTTGGCCTTCTGGAGCCCGACCAGTCGGGGAAGGATCCACGCACCCAGGCCGTCGGGAACCAGGCCGCGCCGGGCGAAGATCTCGACGAACCTGGCATGGTCTGCCATGACGACCAGGTCGCAGCAGAGGGCCAGGTGGACACCGATCCCGGCGGCCGTGCCGTTCACGGCGGCGATGACCGGAACCTCGCAGTCGAGGACCGATGGCATCAGGGCGAGCTGCCCGTCGAGCATCATCCGCCGTACCTCGCCGACCGCCCGCTGCGGTGCGCCCTCGGGTCGGGGTACCGGCTGCGGTGGTGTACCGAGGTCGGCGCCCGTGCAGAAGTGGCGGTCGCCGCTGGCGGTGATGACCGCCGCACGCGCCTCGAAGCGGCCGTTCAGGCCGCGGAGCAGGCCACCGAGGCGGTCACGCATGGCCGGGGTCAATGCGTTGCCGCGGTCCGGGCTGTCGATCGTGATCCAGGCCACCTGGTTGCGGATCTCGAACCGGATCCGGTCGGCGCTGTCGTCCGGGCGCTCACCCGATGTCTCGTCGCTCATGGGTGGATGAAGGGAACCCGGTTCGCCCGGCAGGAAACGCCAGGTGAGGGACATGTACAAGACATGGAACAGAAACTAGTCACACCGGTCGGTCGCAAGGACACCCGACGCCAGCGGCGCTCGATGAGCGACCTGCACATCGGCATCGCCGACCCCCTGAGCAGGCAAGGACCTCGAGGCCGGCGCCTGCGAGTCCGGCATCGACGCCGACCAGTTGGTCGACGAGGCCGACGAATTGGGTGCGGTCAGCGTCAGGTCACCAGGCCACCGACCGGTGGCTCGTTGTAGGCCGACTCAGAGTGGTCCGTCTGGTCGAGGCCGACCTGTTCGGTCTCCTGGTCGACCCGTAGTCCCATGCTGGCGTCCAGGGCCTTGGCCAACACCCAGGTGACGGCAAACGAGAACACGATGACGGAACCCATCGCCACGACGTGGTCCAGGAACAGTTCGATGCCGCCCCCGAAGAAGAGGCCGTCGTCGAAGTCTCCGCCCGGGATGGCGCTGGCGTCGGCGAACAGTCCGAGGAGGAGTCCCCCGGTCAGGCCACCCACGCCGTGGACCGCCACCACGTCGAGGCTGTCGTCGAAGCCGAAACGGGTCTTCAGCGACAGGGCGAGGAAGCACACGCCGCCCGCCACGAACCCGAACACGATGCCCGCCATGCCACCCACGTAGCCGGCGGCGGGTGTGATCGCCACCAGGCCGGCCACGACGCCGGAGCAGGCGCCGAGCGTAGTGGGACGGCCGCCGCGAAGCCGTTCGGTGACGAGCCAGCCGACCATGCCGCCGGAGGCGCCGAGGAAGGTGTTGAGCAACGCCTGGACCGCCTGCTCGTTGGCGGCGCCCGCCGACCCGGCGTTGAACCCGAACCAGCCGAACCAGAGGATGCCCGTGCCGATCAGCACCATCGGGACGTTGTGCGGAGGCATCGCCTCGCTGGGCCAGCCCCGGCGCCGTCCCAGCACCAGCACGACCGCCAGGGCCGCCACGCCGGCATTGAGGTGGATGGCGGTGCCGCCGGCGAAGTCAAGTGCACCATTGCCGTGCTGCCAACCGCTGTACACCCAATAGGTGACCGGTGTGTAGACGAGGAGAAGCCAGATAGGGACGAACACCAGCCAGGCCGAGAACCGCATTCTGTCGGCGACGGCACCCGAGATCAGGGCCGGCGTGATCGAGGCGAAGGTCATGAGAAAGGCCACGAAGACGAGGCTCTCGGCGTCGCCGTTGAGCCCCTTCAGCCCGACGTTGTCGAAACTTCCAATCCAGTCGCCGCCGAAGAACCCGGACCCGTCAGGACTGTTGCCGAGCGAATAGGAGATCAGCACCCACACGATCGGCACGATGCCGATGCAGGCCAGGTTCATCATCAGCATGTTCAGAACGTTCCGGGAACGGACCATGCCTCCGTAGAACAGTGCCAGGCCCGGCACCATGAACACCACCAGGGCGGTCGCTGTCAACATCCACGCGTAGTCGCCGGATTCCATCTTCCTACTCCTCTCGACCTTCTGTCTGCATCGTTGTCACCAACGATGCCAGATTACAGCCCCTGGCCTACGGCCCCGACCGCACCCGCCGTGGGGCCCTGCGATGCCTTTCGGCTACGGCCTCGGGGCGCGAGATCCCGGTCTCAACCGCTCTGGCATGGGGCGACGGTAGCCGTCTCCGGTCCATCGGACCGGAGACGGCCGACGCGTCAGACGGCGTCGACTCCGCGTTCGCCGGTGCGGATGCGGATGAGGTCGCCCACCTCGGTGACCCACACCTTGCCGTCACCGATCTTTTCGGTGCGTGCGGCGGTCACGATGGCGGCGACCATGGCATCTGCCTGGCCGTCATCGACGACCACCTCGACCCGGGTCTTGGGGGTGAACAGGACCTTGTACTCGGTGCCCCTGTACGTCTCGCTGTGCCCCCCCTGGCGGCCGAAGCCCTGGACCTCGCTGACCGTCATGCCCTGGACGCCGAGTTCAGCCAGGGCGTCCTTCACGTCATCGAGCTTGAAGGGCTTGATGACTGCCGTGATGAGTTGCATGGAATCCTCCTGATCCGCCGGAGGGATCGACTGCCGCCGCCCCCAGGCTGTCCGTTGTTGATACAACCCTGCACTGTGTCAACCACTAATGCAAGTATCTGGCATATTTCTGACTACATGGCGTTTATTGTATTGATACAATAAACAACCATGCTCCAGAGCGCCCGAGTCGACTTCACCGACCAGCACGGCTTCCCCCGCCGCCTCGTCCTGCGCCTGGACGATGGCGGCGTCGTCCCCCGCTTCGAGCAACTCCGGGCCCAACTGGCGGTCATGGTCGCCGTCGGCCGGCTCGAGCCCGGCTGCCGGCTACCGACGGTTCGCGACCTGGCCGCCCAACTCGGCCTGGCACCCGGAACCGTCGCACGCGCCTACCACCAACTGGAGTTGGACGGCTCGGTCCAGGGACGCGGACGCCTCGGCACCTTCGTGGTCGACGAGCCGCCCCACTCCGAACCGCTACTCGAACGCCGTCGGCAACTCGCCGATGCGGCCCGTCGGTTCGCGGCCGAGACCCGACAACTCGGGATCGGGACCGACGATGCGGTCGAGGCCTACGGCGAGGCGGTCGCCCAGTTGGCCGACGAGGAGACGGACCGGGTTCAGGCCCCGTAGACCGGCGCCGGATCGGGGGCGCCCCCGATCGCCTGGTGCACGGCAGCACCCACCTCCGCGACGGCGAAGGGACGAGTCCCCGCATCGACCCCAGGTCCGTGCTGCCAGCCGTCACAGGCGTTCAGGCGACCGCCCGTGATCTCGAAGACCCGACCGGTGACGTCGCAGTCGCTGCTGCCCAGCCAGACGACGAGCGGCGACACGTTCGCCGGGTCCTTGTCGTCCCAGGCCCCCTCCGGGGCCTCGGCGTCGTAGATGACGCCCTCGGTCATCCTCGTGCGTGCATCCGGCGCCACGCCGTTGACCCGTACGCCGTAGCGGCCCCACTCGGCGGCCGCCTGGACGACGAGCAGGGCGATGCCCGCCTTCGCCGCCGCGTAGTTGCCCTGCCCGATGCTGCCCATCAGGCCGGCACCCGACGTGGTCATGACCACACGTCCGTCGACCTCCTCGCCGGCCTTCGAACGATCCCGCCAGTGGGTGATCGCGTGGCGCACCGGGGCGAAGTGCCCCTTCAGGTGGACCCGCACCACCGTGTCCCACTCGTCCTCCGACATGTTGGCGAGCATCCGGTCCCGGAGGAAGCCGGCGTTGCACACCAGGGTGTCGAGCCGACCGAACCGGTCGACGGCTTCGGCGACCATGGCCTGCGCCTGGTCCCAGTCGGCCACGTCGGCACCGTTGGCGATGGCGCTACCGCCCGTCGCCTCGATCTCGGCCACGAGCTCGTGGGCCGGGCCGGAGTCGCCACCCTCGCCCTCGCGCGAGACACCCAGGTCGTTCACGACGACCGTCGCACCCTCGGCGGCGAAGGCGAGCGCATGTGCCCTACCCAGGCCGCGCGCCGCCCCGGTCACGATCACCACACGTCCGTCGCACGTTCCCACTGCGAGTTCCCCTGCTCTGGTTCGTCGTCGCTTCCGGTCGACTCCGACCCTAGGGAGCGGCTCGGGTCGATCCTCCATCGGACACCCGGACCTCTCCGACCCGGATGCCGGCATGGTTGGTGAGCGGTATGGGTCCGGCACCGTCGATCACCCCGAGGCGGTCCAGCAGCCAGGTGATCGCCGCGTCGGAGCCCCGCCGGGCACCGTCGCGGGCCTTGAGCGCGATCCCGACGCCCGTCCCGGTGAGTGCCCCGCAGAACACCCCTTCGGCGCCCGTCTTCACGACGGCCGCTCCCCCGGCCTCGCGGATAAGGCGCGTGCAGGCCCGGTCGCTTCCTGCCACGAAGAAGGGCTCCGCTGCCATGGCATCGAGGAGGCGCCGACCCGGCCCAGCCGTGGCGATTCGGGCCCAGCCGGCCGCCAGATGGCCGAGGGGCACGGCCCAGACCGGGATCCCGCAGCCGTCGACGCCGGGATGCTGGGCGTCGGGATCGAACCCGAACGCCTCGGCCAGCGCCGGTGTCACGTGCTCTCGGTGCAGTGGGTGGTCGGGCGACAGGTAGCCGTCGGTTGACAGCCCGAGGTGCCGGCACACCGTCAGGAACCCGACGTGCTTGCCGGAACAGTTGTTGTGCAACGGACTCGGCGGGTCTCCGGCTGCGAGGAGCACCGCAGCGGCCGATTCGGCGAGTGGCAGGTGTGTGCCGCAGGCGAGGTCGTCGACCGAGCAGCCGATCCTTGCGAGCCAGTCGGACAATGCGACGACGTGGCCGTCCTCGCCGTTATGGCTGGAGCACGACAGCGCCAACTCGACCGAGCCGAGGCCGAATGCGTCCGCTGCCCCCGTGGTGACGAGTGGCAGTGCCTGGACGGGCTTCACGGACGAGCGCGGCAGTACCGGGTGGTCGGGGTCGCCCCACGACTCGAGCACGGTGCCGTCGGCGGTGGCGACGACCGCGTCGACCTCGTGGCGGCTCTCGACCTGGTCGCCTCGCATGGCCTCGACGATGAGTGGAGCGGCCATCACCCGACTGACTGTACGGCGCAGGCTCAGCTCAGGCTGCGCCCCGGTGAGGTGGGTCCGGTATCAGGCGGGTTCCTGCGATGCCCGCACACGTTTCAGATCGTCGTGGAGTTCGAAGATCGTGTCACTGGCCCGCGTGGTGAACAGTGCGGGAATCAGGGCATGAACCAGGGCCGCCATCGACGCACCGGCGAGCGTTGCCGCCACCCGGAGTGCACGCCGGCAATGCTGCCCGTAGGTCTCGCCCGCGGTGGCGGGATGCTCGACGAAGGCTTTCAGAAGGCTCATGGTTTTCTCCGTCAGGTGGCGATGTCGGCTGGGCGGGCACCCGAGCCCGCCATGAGGTCCCCCGGGGTCAACGGGAACACGCTGTCGGGCCTCCCCGCAGCGGCCCAGACCTCGTCGAATGTGAGCAGGTGCGGGTCGACCAGGGTCGGCAGCGGTGCCGGATGCCCGAACGGCGGGGCCCCGCCGATGGCGAAGCCGGTGGCGGCCCGCACCTCGTCTGCGTTCGCCATGCGTACCTCTCCACCGAACTCGGCACCGACCTTGGCCAGGTCGACGCGGTTGGCGCCGGAGCACAGCACCAGGACCGGCTGGTCGTCGGCCATGAGGACGAGCGACTTGACGATCTGGTCGACGTCACAGCCGACGGCGGCTGCTGCGTCGATCGCAGTTCGTGTGCCCTCCGGGTAGCTGCGCACTGCCACCTCGATGCCCAGTTCCGAGGCGGACGCGGCGAAGCGTTCGGTGGCGTCCGAGGAGGCCATGTTCAGGTGCCACGGACCAGGCGGCCCGGCCTGGCGCCTGTGTCGACGCCGTCGCGTCGGGTCTCGTGTCCGGACACGATGGTGTGCCGGTAGCCGACGGCCTCCTGGAGGAGTCGGCGGCCCCCGGCGGGCAGGTCGTGGACCAGGTGTGGTGAGTGCAGGGTCAGGTTCTCGAGGTCGATGACGTTCAGGTCGGCCTTCTTGCCGACGGTTAGCTCTCCCCGGTCGGTCAGGCCGAACAGGTGCGCCGTGTCTCGGGCCTGTTTGCGCACGACCCATTCGAGCGGCAGTCGGGCACCTCGTTTGCGGTCGCGTGTCCAGTGCGTGAGGAGGTAGGTGGGGATCGAGGCGTCGCAGATCATGCCGCAGTGGGCGCCGCCGTCGGAGAGGCCCGACACCGACGTCGGATGGGTGAGTTGTTCCCGGATGGCCTCGTGGTCGCCGTCGGTGTAGTTGAACAGCGGCAGCATGAGCAGTGCTTCGCCGTCCTGTTCGCAGAGTGCGTCGTAGACGGCTTCGAGCGGGTCGGTGTCGGCGCGTTGGGCCAGGTGGGCCACTGAGCGTTCGGGTTCGGGTTCGTAGTCGGGTGGGTCGCCGAGGACGTAGATCTTGTGGAGCGCCGTGCGGAGCAGGGCCGGCATCCCCGAGAACAGTTTGCCGTCGGGTTCGACGTCGTCTTCGGCGAGGATTCGTGTCCGGACGGCGGGGCGGCGGAGGAACTCGATCCGTTCGTCGATAGCCAGGTCGGCGAGTTCGCGATAGGACGGCCTTAGTCCGAACGGGTGGTGGGTCTGGAAGCCGACGAGGAGGCCGAACGGGCGGGCTGCCACCTGGGGGTGCAGTTGGGCGCCTTCGTCGATGGCGGCGAGTGACTCGGCCATGATCTCGCGCCACAGGTTCGGTTCGGCGTCCACCTGGAGCATCGCGAACGTGACCGGTGCGCCGACTTCGGCGGACAGGCGACGCATCCAGTCGACTTCGCGGCGGGCGTTGACGAGGTCCTGGCCGTCGGCGCCGGCCGGCGCCAGTTCGAAGACTCCCCTCCCCTGGTGTTGCAGCGCCCGTCCGATGCCGAAGAGTTCGTCTTCGGCGGCGAACGTGCCGGGTACCTGTTCGCCGTCCATGGCGCGGTGGCCCAGAACCCTCGAGGTTGAGACGCCGAGGGCGCCGGCCTCGATCGCCTCTTCGACGATGCGACCCATGGCGTCGATGTCTTCGGGGGTGGCGGGCTCGTTGCGTGCGCCACGTTCGCCCATCACGTAGGCGCGCACCGCCCCGTGGGGAACCTGGGTGCCGACGTCGATGCCGAGACGACGCTGGTCGAGGACGTCGAGGTATTCGGGGAACGTCTCCCACCCCCAGGTGATGCCTTCCGAGAGTGCTGCCCCGGGGATGTCCTCGACGCCTTCCATGAGTTGGATCAGCCACTCTTCGCTTCCCGGGTGCACGGGGGCGAACCCGACTCCGCAGTTGCCCATCACGACCGTCGTGACGCCGTGTCCGGCAGACGGGTTCAATTCGTCGTCCCAGGTGACCTGGCCGTCGTAGTGGGTGTGGCAGTCGACGAAGCCGGGTGTGACGACGAGCCCGGTGGCGTCGATGGTTCGGGCGGCGTCACCCGGCGCCGACGGTCCGACGTGGGCGATCACGCCGTCTTTGACGGCGACGTCGCCGACGAAACGGTCCGCTCCGGTGCCGTCGACGACGGTACCGCCGCTGATCTTGAGGTCGTACAAGGGTGGGGCCTCCCAATGCCGGTCGCCGCAACGCTAGACGAGCCGACAACTCACCGATCGGTCCGGGAGTCGAACCGGGGTCCGGCTTTCGTCGGGTAACCCTGCTTGGGATCGACCTGCTGCCGTCGGGGGCCACTTCGACCTGATCGAGGGCTTGTTCCTAGGATCGTCGCCATGAGCGACCGTCTGCTGCTGTACCACAACCCGGGTTGAGGCAAGTCCCGTGGCGCCCTCGGCATCCTCGAGGAGCGCGGCGTCGAGTTCGACGTCATCGAGTACCTCAAGGAACCCCTCGACCGGAAGACGCTGGAGGGGTTCCTCGACCTGCTGCCCGGCGAGCCCGCCGACCTCATCCGGGCCGACGACGCGCTCTGCCCGGACCCCGGCACACTCGACTCCGACGGCGTCGTCGACCTGCTCCTCACCCACCCGCACCTGATGCAACGGCCGGTTGCGATCCTCGGGGGCCGGGCCGTCATCGCCCGACCCTTCGAACTGGTCCTCGAACTCCTCGACTGAAAATGGCCCGCCACGTCCCGCCCAACGCCGAGGACCCGGTCCAGGTCGTCGACACCGGACGCCCGACCCGGCCGTCGCCACGCTTCTCGATCATCCACGAATCCGACGTCCCCTGGCAGGAGGTCCGCGCCCAACAGCACGGCGACCGCCGGGTGTCCGTCCACGAGAAGTTCCTCGAATGGTCCGGAGACCGCATGGTCGTCCTCGGCCACTACGACCCGGGCATGATCATCGAACGCCACGGCCACCGCAGCGACCACCTCGTCTACGTGCTCGAAGGCTCCGTCGACATCGGTGACCGCCACTGCCCGTCCGGAACGCTCATCGTGCTCGAGGAGGGCGCCGCCTTCGGACCACTGGTCGCCGACAGGGACGAGGGTTGCGTCATGTTCGAGACCTGGCTCGACGACCCGCTCCCGGTCCCTGCCGACGATGACGGCTTCCGGTCGCTGCTCGCCGAGCACGGCATCGAACAACTCCCCCACCCGCCCTTCGACGCACCCGACCACCTAACAGCAGACGGTCCGGGCTGAGCCGGTGCTGGCCACGACCGTCGCCGAGGCGGGCGCCCGCTACGGCGACCGCATCGCCGCCCGGACCTCGGAGGGCGACGAACTCACCTACACCGACCTGGACCGGGCCTCCGACGAGGCGGCCGTCGGCCTGGCAGCACTCGGGATCACCCGCGGATCGCTCGTGCTCCTGTCCCTTCCGTCCGGCATGGACTACATCGTCGCCTACGTCGCCGCCGCCAAACTGGGCGCAGCCACAGGCGGCATCAACCCCCGCCTGAGCGCCTCCGAACGCGGCGACCTTGCTTCGGGGGCCGCACCGGACCTGGTCCTCGCCGCCCCCTGGCTCACCGACGGCCTCCCTAACCACCTGCGCATCGAGCCAATTGACCCCGGCTCCGGCCCTCCGCTCGCCGAACTCCGGTCGTCCGGCGAGACGCCTCCCCCGGTCGCCCTCATCCCGGACGAGCCCGTCTGCCTGTGCTTCACCTCGGGTACGACCGGCCGACCCAAGGCCGCCTGGTTCGGAGGACGCCAACTCCGGGCCGCCGCCGACCTCGACACCGGAGGCGCCTGGGGTGGAGGGCACCTGATCGCCGGCACGGCCATGGCCCACGTCGGCTTCATGACCAAGATCCCCTGGCAGTTGGCCGCCGGTACCACAATCCACGTCATGGACCGCTGGTCGGCCGGTGAGGCCCTCCACCTGATCGACACCCACCGCATGCCGGCCGTGAACGGGGTCGCCGCCCAGATCGCCCTCATGCTGCACCACCCCGACTTCGACGACCACGACTTCTCGTGCGTCGAGGCGATCGTCGTCGGCGCCGGGACCTCACCACCCGACCTCGTCCGGGAGGCACGCGAACGCTTCGGCGCCCCGTACTCGAATCGCTACTCGTCGACAGAGTCGGGAGGCACCGGGCTCGCCACGGCACTCGACGCCGACGACGACGAGGCCCTCCACACGGTGGGTCGGCCCCGGCCCGGCATCGCCGCCGAAGTACGCGACCCCGAGGGACGGGCGCTCCCCGCAGGCGACGTCGGCGAACTCTGGCTCCATACCCCGACGGCGATGTCGGGCTACTGGCGCGACCCGGAACGGACGGCCGATGCGCTCGTCGACGGCTGGCTGCGGACCGGCGACCTCGCCCACGTCGACGACAGGGGTTGCTTCCACCTGACCGGACGCACCGGCGAGATGTTCATCCGGGGCGGCTACAACGTCCACCCCCAGGAGGTCGAGGCCGCCCTCGGCACCCACCCGGCCGTCGCCCAGGTCGCCGTGGTGCCACGGGCCGACGACGTGATGGGAGAAGTCGGCGTCGCCGTGGTCGTGCCGACCGACCCGGCCGAGCCCCCTTCGCTCGACGACCTGCGGTCACACGGTGAGGCCCACCTCGCCTCCTACAAACTCCCCGAGGCGCTCCGCATCGTGCCCGAACTACCCCTCAACAGCGGCGACAAGGTCGACCGGCGTCGGCTTGCCGCCGACGAGTGCCACGACTGACGGCGACTCAGCGACGGCCCCGTCGGGACCGACGCCCACGCTCCTCGTCCCGGACCCGCTGCTCGGCCAACTCGGAGCGAAGTGCCCGGTAGCGCGCCACCCGGCGGGCATCGACGGATCCGTCGCCCACCGCCCCGGTCACGGCACAGTCCGGCTCCGTGTCGTGGGCGCAGTCGGCGTACCGACACTCGGCCGACAGGTCCTGAAGGTCGCCGAAGACCCGGTCCAGTGCCTCCACCGTGTCAAGCAGCCCCACCGCCCGAATCCCCGGCGTGTCGATTACGAGGCCACCCCCGGGCAGGTGCACGAGTTTTCGGCTGACCGTCGTGTGCCGACCCTTCGCATCCCCGCCGCGCACCTCGCCGATTGCAAGTAGTTCTTCGCCGAGGAGCCCGTTCACGAGGGTCGACTTGCCCGCACCCGATTCCCCCAGCAGGGCGACAGTCCGGCCTGGTCCGGTCCATGCCACGACCTCGTCGAGGCCCTCTTCGCCACCCACGATGAGCACCGGCGTCTCCGGCGCCACCGCCCGGATGGTCGCCGACACATCATCTGCGGCCTTCCCTGCCCGGGTGTCGGCCTTCGTGAGCACCACTGCAACGTCGGCGCCACTGTCCCAGGCGATGACCAGGAGGCGTTCGAGCCGACCGGCGGGAAACGGCCGGTCCAGGCCATGGATGATCAGCACGGCGTCGACGTTGGTGACGAGCACCTGCTCGAGACCCGCCTCCGACGCATCGCGGCGCGACAACGAGTTCGACCGTGGTAGCACCTGCGAGATCAACGGACCGAGTTCCGGGTCCTCGTCAAGCAGCACCCAGTCGCCGGTGGCGGGGGCGATCTCGGACTGGGCACGCTGCGAGTCGGACAGTGCCCGGACGAAGCCCGCCGCTGTCGCCACATCGCACTCGCCCCGGTCGACCCGCACGATGCGACCAAGGGTTCCCGAAGGAGGAATCTCTCCGCCGGGCCAGCCGTAGTCGTCCAGGTCGATCGCCATCTCCGCCGATGCTAGGGCGCAGGCACCGGGCGCTCGGGCGTCAGCCCAGACGGAGCGTCTCGAGTGGCTCGAGGCGGGCAGCCTTGGTAGATGGATAGAGGCCGGCCACCACGGCTACACCGACAGACACAGAGGCCCACCGGACCAGGCCGGAAACCGAGAGGATCATCGTGTAGTCACGCATCTCGGACACCATCCAGACGACACCTGCCCCCACGCCGGCACCGAGAATGCCGCCCATCACGCCGATCACGAGCGCCTCGAACAGGAACTGGATGGCGATCGTGCCGCGGCTGTGTCCGAGTGCCCGCCGGATGCCGATCTCGGAGGAACGCTGGATGACCGAGATGGACATCACGTTGGCGATACCCACCCCACCCACGACCAGTGCAAGGCCGCCCATCATCTTGGTCAGGTTGTTGAGGTTCTCGTCGACCTGGGACTGGGCGTCGAGCAGGTCCGTGGGCACGCTCGTGTTCGCACCGTCCGGACCACCGAGGCTGACCACCGTCGGTACCTCCTCCGCCACGTACTTGGTGTTGGTCGGCGCCCTGATGTAGAGACGTGAGGGGTCGGGTTCCTCGATGTCCCAGTCCTCGACGGCGTTGGCGAACGTGATGAAGACCGCAGAGTCCATCGAAGGCTCCAGCAGCACGTAGTCGAGCACCCCCACGACGCCGTAGTCGACGCCTCCCAACTGGATGGTCCGAGGCTCGTTGGCGATATAGCCGTACTCGTTGGCGAGGTCCCGACCGATCACCGCAACTCTGGCAGCAGAGGACTCGTCGAACTCGTTGAGGAACCGACCGCTCACCAGCGGCACGTCCATGGTCTCCGGCAGGTTCAGGTGGGTAGCGATGATCGGAACGGGGAAGGCCCGGTAGTAGTCCGCAGCCGCAGCGAACGGCAGCGTCACGATGTTGGAGAGCTGGAAGGTCCCGGTCACCGACGTGACGTCGGGCAGACGGGCGACGCGATCAGCCGCTTCCTCCGGAATCCGAGGGTTCTGCCCGAAACCTCCGATGGTGTCCTGGGCATTGGCGACGATGAGGTCGGTGCCGAGTTCGCGCAACTTGGCCTTGAGGTCACCCTTCGAACTCTCGTTGATGCCGATGGCCGCCACGATGGCCGCCACGCCGAGGATCGGACCCAGCAGTATCAGGAGCGTCCTGACCTTGCGAGCGGTCAGCCCGGCGACCGCAACGCCGACAAGTTCACCGAAGCGCCTCATGTCGCCGGCACCTGCACCTCGTCTAACACGATCTCGCCGTCGAGCATCGAGATGCGGCGTTCGGTGGCGCCCGCCACGCTCAGGTCGTGGGTGACGATGCACACGGCGCGTTCGGACGACCGGAGGCCGGCGAAGATCTCCATGACGTTGGCGGCGTTCTCCGTGTCGAGCGCACCGGTGGGCTCGTCGGCCAGCACCACCAGCGGTTCGGTCACGATTGCCCTGGCGATGGCCGTTCGCTGCTGCTCACCGCCCGACATCTGGATCGGGCGGTGGTCGGCGCGTTGCACGAGGTCGACCCTCTCGAGGGCCTCCATGGAGCGCCTGCGACGCTCCCTGCGGGACAGGTCCCGGTAGAGAAGCGCCGTCTCGACGTTGCCCAACGACGTGAGGTGCGGCACGAGGTGGAACTGCTGGAACACGAAGCCGATGGCGTCGCCCCGCAGGCGCGACCGCTGGGCATCGGGCAGCGTGTTGACCTCGGTGCCCAGGATACGGATGGACCCAGACGTCGGGAGGTCGAGGACGCCCAACAGCCCCAACATGGTCGACTTGCCGGAACCCGATGGTCCGATGATCGAAAGGAACTCACCGGCCCGGATGTCGAGCCACACGTCCCGCAGCGCATGGACCGGGACCTCCTCGCCGTAGACGCGGGAAACGCCTTCCAGGGAAAGCAGCGACTCGCTCACCGGGCTTGGGGGCATGCCGGTCAACGCCGGTCGATCTCCAGGATCACGTACTCGCCGGGCGACAACCCGGACTCGATCTCGACATACGCTCCGTCGAGCATCCCGGTCTCGACCTGGCGCCGCTCGATCAGCCCGTCGGGCGTGACGACCCGGACGAGGTTGGCTCCGCTGTCGGCGAGCACGGCGGCGATCGGTATGACTATGACGTCGACGGCCTCTTCGACCACCACGTCCATCGTCACGACAGCTCCGTCGACCGCCACCAGGTCCTCGGTCGCCTCGACCACACCCTCGTAGGTTTCGCTGCCACCGTCGGTACTCGCCGAGTCGTCGAGCTCGGTGATGACCCCCGGCGACTCCTGGTCGCCGGCGGCGAGGTTCACCGTGACCACCTGGCCGACGCTGAGCTTGGCCCGCTCCGACGGCGAGGCGAAGATCTTGATGGTGAAGTCCGGCTCGGTCAGGTTCAGGACGTTCTTGCCCTGGAGCACGAACTCGCCCTCGTCCACCCAGACGGTGCCGATCCTGGCCGGCCAGTCGGCGACGATCATGTCGGCCGGTTCGAACACAACGTCGTCGTCGATGGTCCGGATGGGAATGTCGAGGCTGATCTGACCAGCCCGGAGAAGGGCGGTTCCGGTGAGGACCTCGAAGTCGACGCCCTGCTGGGCGCTGCCGGACACGCTGTAGTTGACCGACGTGTCGACCTCAGCGGCCTGGTCGGCCACGATCGTGACCACGCCCGTCTCGCCCTCGACGACCACGCCGCCGCCCTCGAGGGTGAGTTCCGGCAGGTCGTCGGACTCGACCAGCATCGAGGCGGAGACGACCCAACTCAACTCGTACGCCTGATCCACGAAGCCGGGGAGGTGGTTGGGGTCAGGCACCAGGGTCACCGTCAGCACCTCGTCCACCTCGACGAGGTCGTCGGAGCGCAACGTGACGCTGATGGCCACCGAGTCGCTCCCCGTCGTGAGCGTCACGAACTCGTCGGGCTTGCCATAGTCCTCATCTTCGATGACGGTGCCGCCCACGACGAAGTAGACGTCGATGTCCTCGACGACCTCGACGGGCGTTTCGACGGTGAAGCCCGCCGAACCGCTCTCCCCGGTGGAGTCGGCGTCAGCACGCAGGACGAGCACCGGCAGGTCCGGGACGTTCGGATCCGTGACCGTGACCGTCGACTCAGACCGGCCGCCCACGTTGTAGCGGGGGTTGTCCCCGAACAACGGAGAGATGCCGACGTCGAGGTCCTCGTCCGGTTCGAGGTCGTCGTCGATGAGGGTCGTGATGATCAACTCGGCGACCCCTATGCCGGCCGGGAACAGGATGGAGTCGTCGACCTCGTTGAAGTCGTCCTCCGCGGTGACCTCACCACCCACGCTGATGTCCACGATCAGGTCCTGTTCGGGAACCGGCTGAGCCGCAAAGGTGAACGTGACCTGGTCACCCTCGCTGATCTCGGCAGCAGAGGCCTCGACGGTGATCGACGGGATCGTCGACGTTGCCCTGGCCACGTCATCCGCTGCGGGTGCAGCGGTGTCGTCGTCTTCGGTGGCGGCGGTGACCGTCTGGTCGGACAGGGCGTCGAAGGCGTCGTCCGAGTCGACATCGACCACGGACACGGTGAGGGCCGTGCTCTGCTCGCCGTCGACGACAGTGTCGTCGACGCCCGAGACCGTGACCGTCTGCGGCGTCGACCAGTTTTCGACCGTGAACGTGAGCGTCGCCGGGGACAGGGTCGCCTCGCCGGTGTCGGCGCTCTCGATCGAGATCACCACGTCGCCGGCCGGCAACTTGTTGAGCACCACGGTGAAGGTGTCGCTGGTGCCGTCCTCGCTCACGCTGGCAGCAGTGGTCCAGAGGGTGAACCCGGCGGCCTCGTCATCGATGGTCGTGACCCGGGTGGAGCGGTCCCCCAGGGAGTCGAATGCGTCGTCGGAACCCGCATCCACCACGGCGACGGCTACGGCGGTCACCCGGTTGCCGTCGGCATCGCTGTCGTCGACACCGGTGGCGGTCACCACCTGCTCCGTCGACCAGTTGTCGGTAGTGAAGGTGAGCGTGGCGGGCGCCACGGTCGCCTCGCCGGTGTCCGAACTGGTGACCGAGAGCACGACATCGGTAGCAGGTTGTGCGTCGAGCACTGCCGTGAACGTCGTGGTCGAACCGGCCTCGGTGACGGCAGCGTCAGCCCTCGACACGGTGAATCCGGCTGTGTCGTCGTCGGTTGTCATTACCGATACATCGACGTCGATCGCCCCGTCGAAGGCGTTGTCAGACGACCCGTCGACGGTTGCGACGATCACTGTGGACGACTGTTCACCGTCGAGCAGTCGGTCGTCTACGCCGATGAGCGCCACTGTCTGCTCGGTCGACCAGTCGGTGCTCGTGAAGGTAAGCGTGGAGGGCCAGGCAATCACCTCGCCGGCATCACTGCTGGTCACCGAGAGCACCACATCGGATGTGGGAGCGGTGCCGAGGGAGATGGTGATGGCGGCGCTCGAGCCCGCCTCGGTGACGATGGCCGACGTTGAGGAGAGCGAGAAGGCGGACGGAATCGACTCGAGCGAGAGGCCGCGGGAACGGTTGGCGGCAAGGTGTGCGGCGCGCGTGGCGGGTCCGTAGGTGCCGTCGGGGGTCAACCCCAGCAGGTCCTGCAGGACCCGAACCCGGTCGCCCTGTTCGTTCCAGCGGAACTCGGCCAGCAGCACGACCTCCTGGTCCAGGGGAGGCGTCGTCGTGGTCGGCACAGAGGGGGCGACGGTCGTCGTGGTGGTTGTCCCATCCTCCGGATCGTCGTCGACGAGCCCGACGACCGCACCGATTTCGACGGTCACCGTGTTTCGGGCACCGACGCTGTAGCCGGCGGCGTTCCCCGACAGCGAGACCGTGACGACCTCGTCGACCTCCGGGGTGGCGCCGCCGTAGTCATGGTCGACCTGCCACGTCGCCAGACCGGCACGGGTCTCCTCGGTGTAGTGGTCGTCGACTACGCCTACGTCGTAGCCCTTCTCGGACAGGATCATCTCGAGTTGCCGGACATCCGGTCCCTCGGAGCCGACGTCGAGCCGACGGTAGAAGGCGAAGTCGCCGTTCACCGCCACTGCCCGCCGGCCGTCCAGGGCGAAGAGGACGTCTCCCGGCTGGACGGTGTCACCGTCCTCGACGAGGACATCGCTGATCTTGCCGTCGACCGCCGAGTTGATCACCTGGAGTTCATCGCGCCGGAGCTCGCCACGAACCGTGATCTCGTCGGTCAGGGTGCGCACGCTGACCACCTCGGCGATGGCGCGATCCGTCTCGATGTCGACCACCAGGGTGTCATCGACCCATGGCTGCCAGAGGGCGACGCCGACTGCCACCAGGGCGAGGACGAGCAGCATCGTCATCTGTCTCTTCATCGTCGAATGCCCCTCTCCCTCGGAATCGCCTAGGACCCGTCGCCAGCGAGGTTCGCCTCGCTAACGCAGTCCCGGATGTCCTCGGTGTCGATCCCACCATCCGGGCTGGAAAAATCCGCACCGGGGTTCAACAGCCCGCTCTCGTTGGGAGTGAGATCGCCTATCGACCAACCCTTGCGCTTCAGGCAGTCGGTGAGTTCGATGAACTGCTCGTTGTCCTCGCGGATCTGCTCCGGCGTCAACTCGGATCGCGAGGTGATGAACTCCTGGTAGACGGAAGCGACGTTGGTCCGGCTGTTGCAGAGTCCGAGGGCCTCGAGGTAGTCGGGTTGGTTGACAGGAGCGTTCGCGCCCGCCTCTTCGTTCGGAATGCCCAGGAACCCGTAGCCTTCCCCGTCCAGGCAGGTGTTGAAGCTGTCGAGGGTGTCCATCAACTTGAGGCCGGGATTGATGTCTTCCTCGGCCAGCGGAATGGTCTCCTTGGGGGGCTCGGTAGTGGTCGACGTGGTGGTCGACGTGGTGGTCGTGGTCGATGCATCCACGTCATCAGCCCCTTCGGTGGTCTCCGAGGGGGTGGCTCCGGTGGTGGTGGGCGCCTCGGCGCCGGACGCCTCGGTCGTGGGCACCATGGTCGTGGTGGCGGACTCCGCCGTGGTCGTCACGACCTCCTTCGTGAAGGCATCATCCGGCAGGACGATCTCGACGTCCTCATCGGAACTGAGCACCACGATCGATCGTGTTCCGGATTCGGTGCCCCCGCCCGAACAGCCGGCCAGCAGCGCAACCGCCACGAGGACGCGCCCTGATATCACGGGTATTCGCAGGGTCGTCATCGCCGTCAAGCCTACGAAATCCCGACGCCATTTCGAACATCGGGCCATGGTCCCGGTGCACCTAGCCTGTTTCCATGGCCGATTTCTTCCAGAACGGCGTCATCGCCACCCTCCACGACCTCGGCGACCGCCCGACCGCCGACCTCGAGGCCGAGCTCTCCTCCTGGGCGGCCGAGCGTCCCATGGCGCTCGTCATCCCCTGTCTGGCCTCCGAGATGGACGGGCCGGCCCTCGGGCCGATGGTCGAAGAGATCGCCCGCATTCCGTACCTCGACGAGGTGGTGATCGGCCTCAACCAGGCGGACGAAGCCGATTTCGACCGGGCGCGTCGACTTTTCGACCGCCTGCCCCAGCACCACCGCATCCTCTGGCACGACGGACCGCGCCTGTCCGCCCTCCACGGAGAACTGGCCTCCCACGGGCTGGCTCCCACGCAACCCGGCAAGGGCTCGAACGTCTGGTACTGCCTCGGGTATTTCCTGGCATCGGATCGCGCACAGACGGTGGCCCTCCACGATGCCGACGTGCGCACCTACGACCGCCGCATGGTCGCCCGCCTGCTGTACCCGGTTGTGCACCCATCGTTCGAATACGCCTTCAGCAAGGGCTACTACTACCGGACGTCGGCCGCCTCCGACGATCCCGATGGACGGGATGGCGAACGCCTCTACGGTCGGGTGAGCCGCCTGTTCGTCACGCCGCTCGTCCGTGCGCTCGGCCTGGCATTCGGTCGTAGCGACTTCCTGGACTACCTCGACAGCTTCCGCTACCCGCTCGGCGGCGAGTACGCCATGCACGCCGACCTGGTCCGCACGCTGCGGATCCCTGCAGACTGGGGCCTCGAGATCGGCCTGCTCGCCGACGTGTACCGCCGCTACACGACTGCGCAGGTCTGCCAGGTCGACATCGCCGACCAGTACGACCACAAGCACCAGGACCTGTCACCCGACGACGCCGGAAGCGGCCTGCACAAGATGAGCATCGACACCGCCCGTTCCCTGTTCGCACGGCTCGCCGCATCGGGCACGGTGCTGACCCACGAGGGGTTCCAGAGTCTCGATGCCACGTACACGCAGGCAGCCCTCGACCTGGTCGCCAGGTACGGGGACGACGCAGCGATCAACGGACTCACCCACGACCGCCACCTGGAGGAGGCCGCCGTCGAGATGTTCGCACGGGCGGTGATAGAAGCCGGTGAGCACTTCCTGGCCGACCCCAACGCCGACTCACGCAGCCCAAGTTGGTCGCAGGTCCGGGCGGAGGTCCCCGACCTTCCAGAACGGTTGGCGAAGGCCGTAGAGGCGGACCGGGCCGGCTGAGAAGGCCCGATCGGGCTGACGGTGGAGGTGATGGGAATCGAACCCACGACTTCTACGTTGCGAACGTAGCGCTCTAGCCGACTGAGCTACACCCCCGCGGGCGGGGTGGATCGTAGCGGTGGAGAGGGAGCGCTGGACGGTGGACCGAAGCCCAGCCGGGACTCAGTTCGCCTGGCGCCTCAGGACTGCCTCGTCCTGCATTGCCCCACCGGCGTTGACCGGCATCGAGGTCGACGGGCGGAACGGCACCACGACCTCGCTGCGCTCCAATGCCTGTTGGTGGCGGTTGGTGACGAGGAACGCGTAGCCCACCAGGGACAGGTCGACGAGGAAGTGGATGGTCCAGACCACCCCGCCGACGGCGATCCCTCCGAAGAAGGTGAAGCCGGCCACCCCGGCGAGCGTGAAGAGAACGTCACGGCGCCGCCGACGGGCGGAACCCGGGTCGCCCGGCACGGACGTGGCCGCTCGCTGGATGACCCGAAGGCCATGCGCATCGAGGCGGGTGGAGGCCGACAGGGCGGCGATCGGCCGCGGCGACACCCGTCGTCTCGTGCGTCGGATGACCGGTGGCAGCAACAGGGCCGTCCACAGGACACCGAGTCCCAGCAGGATCAACACGGGCAATCGTCCTCTCGAAGCCACCGATCGTCCATCGAGCGCACAACGTAGCGTTCCACCATCGTGAAATGGTGGATTTCCACGCGCTTACTGCGCGAATTCACGCGCGTTGAGCGCGTAGCAGTCGGGATGCCGCTGAATCAGGTGGCGCGGCGCCAGGAACCCGACCGACCCCCGTCCTTCTCCCAGAGGGCCACGTCGGTGATCACCATGGCCCGGTCGAGCGCCTTGCACATGTCGTAGACGGTGAGCGCCGCAACCGAACACGCCGTGAGCGCCTCCATCTCGACGCCCGTCCGCTCGACCGTCTCCACCGTGGCCTCCACGGCGACGTGGGACTCCTCCACCTCGAGGTCGACCGACACAGAACTCAGCATCAGCGGATGACAGAGCGGCACCAACTCGGAGGTGCGCTTCGCCGCCTGGATGCCCGCCACACGTGCCACGGCCAACACGTCACCCTTGGGGACGGACCCCCCGGCCAGTGCCGCCGCCGTCTCGGGCGACATCTCGATCCGGGCGCGAGCCACCGCTCTACGCCGCGTCGGCTCCTTCGCGCCGACGTCGACCATACGGGCGCTCCCGGCCTCGTCGAGGTGCGTGAACGTCGAACCCCCGTGACCGACATCCTCCGGATCGGCCATGTCGACCTTCAGCCGCCGATCTGCGACATGGACCGGTCCGGCCGGATGAAGTCAACGTGTCCGATGCCGTGGCCGGCCCACTTGGCGGCGACCGTCCCCTCGAACACAGCCGACAGATCGTCGTCATCGGCACCCGAGCGCAGCAGCGCCTTGAGGTCGAACTCCTCGACGGCAAAGAGGCAGTTGCGGAACTGGCCGTCCGCGGTGATCCGGATCCGGTCACACGAGTCGCAGAACTTGCGAGTCACGCTGGCGACGACGCCGACCTCGCCGCCACCGTCCGTGTAGCGGAAGCGTGTGGCAGGTGCCGACGTCCGCTCGACAGCACCCAACGGGAACACGGCACCGATCGTCGCCACGATCTCCTCCTGGCTGACCACCGCACCCGCACTCCATGCCTCGTCGGCGTCGAGGGGCATGAACTCGATGAAGCGGACGACGACGCCCCGCTCCCGGCCGAAGCGGGCGAAGTCGATGATCTCGTCGTCGTTGACGCCGCGCATCACGACGACGTTGACCTTGACAGGATCGAAGCCGACCTCGATCGCCGCGTCGATGCCATCGAGCACCTTAGGCAACTCATCGCGCAACGTCAGTTCGGCAAAGCGGCCGGGCCTCAGGGAGTCGAGCGAGACGTTGACGCGCCGCAACCCGGCGTCCGCCAGGCGCTCCGCCAGGAGCCGGAGCGTGGAACCGTTGGTCGTGAGCGCCAGGTCCACCGGCAGCGCCGACAGCATTCCGACAAGCTCCGGGAGGTTCGCCCGCACGGTCGGCTCGCCGCCCGTGAGCCGGATGCTCTCCACGCCGTGGCGTTCGACAAGCAGCCGGGCCACTCGCTCGATCTCCTCGAATGTGAGCAGGTCGCCGCGGGGCACCCACTCGAGCCCCTCGGCCGGCATGCAGTAGCTGCACCGGAAGTTGCACCGGTCGGTGACCGAGATACGCAGGTCGCGGTGGACCCGACCGAAACCGTCGACGAGGGGGCGCTTCACGCTGCACAGCGTAGAGGCACACCGGGGCCGGAGGGCCACCGGCATCAGTACAGCAGCAGGACCTCCACCACATCGCCATCGGCAACCCCGTCGCCGTCGGGGAGCACGGCCAGCCCGTCGGCGCCTGCCATCGCAGCCAGTTGGTGAGACCCCTGACCGCCGGCCGAGGACACCCGGTAGCCACCGTCCCGGTAGTCGACCACGACCCTGGCGAAGTGGACCTTGCCGTCGGGGCCACGCGGCATCCCGCCATCGGCGACGGCCCGCACCCGGGGCCGTTCCGTCTCGACATGCCCCGCCATCGCACGCAGGGCCGGGCGGGCGAACAACTCGAACGACACCATCGACGCCACGGGATTGCCCGGCAGGCCGAACACCGGTACCCCGGCAACGGTCCCGAACGCCAACGGCTTGGCGGGCCGGATCGCCACCTGCATCCAGCGCATGTCACCGATCCGGTCGAGCACAACCTTCACGTAGTCGAAGTCGCCCATGCTCACCCCGCCCGTCGTGAGCAGGGCATCGCAGGACTCCACGCCTGCCCGAAGGACCTGCTCGATGGCATCCTCCTCGTCCCGCACGAGGCCGAGGTCGACCCCGTCGAACCCCGACTCCTCGACCAGGGCCAACAGGCCCGGCCGGTTCGAATCGCGGATCTGCCCGATGCCGAGTGCGCTTCCGTCCGCCACGAGTTCGTCGCCGGTCGAGATCACGCCGACCCTGGGTCGCCGGAGTGCGGACACGACCCCCAGGTTGATGCTCGCCAGCACACTGACCTGTCCGGGACCGATCGCCGTACCTGCGGGGAACACCACCTGCCCGGGCTCGAGGTCCTCACCGGCCTCTCGGACGTGGTTGCCCACCGGCACCTCCACCTCCACGTCCACCTGCTCGTCGGCGGCGGAACCGGACACGCTCGTGAGCTCGACCATCACCACGGCATCGGCGCCGGGCGGCATCGGGGCGCCGGTCATGATGCGGATGGCCTCACCCGGACCGACAGGCCGGTCGGGCGCATCTCCTGCGGCAAGCGTCCCGACGACCGCCAGTCGGACCGGTGCACCGACCGTGTCGACGGCACGTACGGCGAACCCGTCCATCGCCGTGTTGGCAAAAGGCGGCACGGCCTCCGCGGCGAGCACCGGCTCGGCCAGCACCAGGCCGAGCGCCTCCCGGAGCGCCACCGCGGTGGCCACCGGAGCCGGGCAGCGACCACGAACGTAGGCCTGTGCCTCATCGAGCGGGATCATCACATTGCTCCGGGAAAGGTTGCTTACAGTACGGCGGTCAGGACGAGGCTACCCAGACGACCCGTCCGGCTCGCCGCCCGGATCCGGTCCCCGCCATGTCGTCTCATTGCCCGTGGCAAGCCGCCGGATGTTGCCTTCGTGTCTGACCAGGACCAGCAACGAGATGACCAGGGCGACGACCAACTCCCGGTCCGTACCCCTGAAAGCCCGAATCAGGATCGGGGTTGCCACGGCCATCACGATCGACCCCAGGGAGGCCGTGCGACTGACGCGGGCGGCAACGGCGAAGAGTGCCACGTCGATGACCGCCACCAGGGGGAACAGCACGAAGGTGCCACCACCCGCCGTCGCCACACCCTTGCCGCCACGGAGCCTGCGGGTGACGGGCAGGACGTGGCCCAGAACAGCGGCCGCCCAGCAGAACAGCGCCACCTGCCGTGAGAGGACGACCCATCCGAGACCGGCGGCGATCGCACCCTTGCCGGCATCAGCAGCGAACACGTACAGTCCGGCCCGGCGACCGGCCGTCCTGTAGACGTTGGTGGCGCCCGGGTTTCCCGACCCGGATCGCGTCGGGTCGATGCCGCGGCGCCCGGCGAACAGGTGGGCCGAGGGGAAGGTGCCGAGGAGGTAGGCGCCTACTACGAACAACACAGCCAGCGGAACCTGATCCGTCATACCCCAATGATCACCGCAAAATGGTGCACTGCGGCGGATACGGGCACCAGGGGGGCCGCCGCTAGACTCACCACACTGCCGACGGGAGTCGTCCTCCAGACCCGCCGGCCCCTTTCCCCCTACCCGGACCGAACGAGCGATCAGGCAAATGCCCACGTACCAGTACCGCTGCAAGCAGTGCGCCAATGAGTTCGAGGTCCGTCAGTCCTTTGCCGACGACCCACTGACCGACTGCATCGACGCATCCTGCAGCGGATCTGTGAGCAAGATCTTCCGAGGGGTAGGCATCTCGTTCAAGGGCGACGGCTTCTACAAGAACGACCACGGATCGTCGTCCGGGACCCGGCACACGTCAACGGATTCCCCGGACTCGAGTTCGTCGAAAAGCTCCTCCGAATCATCCAACGGCACCTCCGACCCCTCGGGTGGCGCCACCGAGAAGGCACCGGCCGCGAGTTCGACCTCGACCAGCGGTTCCTCCGACTGATCCACAGGCCGGACCCCACCCCGGCCGACCCGGCTTCCCCGCCATCCGCCCACACCGGGAGGCGCCATGGCGTACCTCCTCGCCCGCATACGCATGTGGGCCGCGCATCACCGACTGGCCTGGTGGCTGGCCGCAGGCACCCTTGCCCTCGTCACCGGCCTCGCCGTCGACGCAGCAGCATCGGTCCCCGACTGTCCGACGGCCACAGCCGGAACCGACCGATCGGCCCTGCGACCGGGAGAACGTGCCGTCGCCCTCGACAGGGACGCCAACCGTCTCTCCCTCGAGCCGGGCGACAGGGTCGACCTCTACGCCGTCGACGACCTCGCGTCATCCGGCCGACTGCTCGTGAGCGCCGCCCGCGTGCTCGACCTCGACGACGGGAGCATCACCGTCGCCGTGCCCCGTAGGGACGTGGCACACGTAGCCGCCGCCCGACGGTGGGGCGACGTGGCACTCGCACTGGTGCCCTCCGACTGAACCGCCGGGTTCAGCGGACGGCGAGCACAGACAGGACGGCAAGCCCGGCCAGCACCCGGTAGACGACGAAAACGCCCACACCCCGGTGCGACAGCAACCGCAGCATCCCATGGACGGCGAACCATCCGCCCACGGCCGCAGTAAGGGTGCCCACGGCGAACGCCGGCAACCAGTCGGACGGTACCCGGACGTCGAATGCCGACAGCAGGCCCGCCCCGGCGATCACCGGGACGCTCATCAGGAACACCAACCGGGCCGCCGACACCCGTTCGAGCCCGAGCACACGCGCCGCCGTGAGCGCCGCTCCTGACCGCGAAACGCCCGGCTGGAACGCCAGGCCCTGCGCCAACCCGAGCACGAGTGCATCCCGGACCCGTAGAGAATCGGGATCCCGGTCGCCGGGTCGCCGGTCGGCAGCCCCCAGCAGGAGGCCGAAGCCGATCAGGCACACGGCGACCAGCCACGTCCGGTCGCCGAGGTCCGCCGTCGACGAGAGCACCAGCACGCCGATGAGCCCGGTCGGCACGGCCGTCACAAGCAGCAGACCCCCGACCCGGGCCTCGGATATATCGTGTGGACGACCGGCAGCCGACGACAGGAGCGCCACGCCATAGCGCCGGATGTCGTCACGAAGGTAGGCGATGACCCCCACGAGGGTTCCCAGGTGCAGGGCCACGTCGAAGGCGTTCTCGAGGGACTGGTCGCCTCCGAAGTCGTCCCACCCGAAGAGCCACGGTACGAGCGCCAGATGGCCGCTCGACGAGACCGGCAGGAACTCGGTGAACCCCTGGACGATTCCGAGGATCAGGGCGTGGAGCAGAGACATCGTCGTCCGTTCGTCGTTGCCGGTCAGGCCCCGGAGACGGTCACGTCGCCGATGACCAGCGACACGCCGGCGGCACGCATCGGTAGCCATTCGAGGTCGCCGCCGACCTCGCTGACGTCCTGGAGCATCTTCTGGATTGTGGAGGCGATCGTGAACTCGCGGACAGGCTCCGCCAACGCCCCCCGCCGGATGCGGAGACCCTCGGCACCGGTGGAAAAATCGCCACTCACGGGATTGACGCCGGAGTGCAGCCCGCTCACGCCCTGGACGAGCAGCCCGTCTTCGACATCCGCCACCAACTCGGCCTGGGTCCGGGAACCCGGAACCAGCGCCAGGGCCTGGACGCCGACACCGGGCGTCGACGCATAGCCGCGGACCGCCGAACCCGTCGAAGCGCCACCAGAGCGCCGCCCCGTGTAACTGTTGTGCACGAAGCGCAACAGGCGACCGTCCTCGAGCAACACGTTGCGACGGGTCGCCAGGCCCTCGCCGTCGGCAGCGGTGGCCGTGAAGGCAGCGACATCGGTCGGATCGTCGACGAGCGTCAGCGACGGGGCGGCAACCTCCTCACCGAGCCGGTCGGCGAACAGGGAACGGCCCTTGAGCACGCTCTCCCCGTTGAGCGTGGATCCCACGATTCCGAGGAACTGTGCGCTCACCCAGGGATCCAGTACCACGGTCAGGCGGGCCGAATCGGGCTTGACCGCCCCCAGCAGCCGCGTCGCCCGCTCAACGGCATCGGCGGCCGCCCGCTCCGCGTCGAGGTCGCCCGGTTGGCGGCCGATCGAGAACCCGAAGCCGGTCTGTGTCTCGCCGTCCCCGCCCGCCAGCACGGAGGCCGACAGGTAGCACCCGGTCTCCCGACTGGTCGAGCGGATGCCAGTCGTCGTCACGACTGCCGACTCGGCGATCGAGTCGACGTACTCGGCGGACTCGACACCGACGATGCGGGGGTCGGCCTCACCCACCAGGCGCTCGAGCTCGAGGGCCGCGGCGACCTTGGCCCCGGTCGGATGGTCGGTCAGGGCAGCCCGATGGAGGTCGAGTTCGGCGGGCGGGACGCCGTCCGGTTCGGCAACCGCACACCACTCGTCCGTTGTGGCAAAGGCGACGTTGTCGCGGGCCTCGACAAGGGTCTCGGCCAGGACGTCGAGGTCGAGGGTGCCGGCGTGGGCGAACCCCTGCCTGCCATCCCGCACGACCCGGATGCCCACGCCCTGGGACTCGGCGACCATGAGCGACTCGACCTGTTGCTCGTAGGCGCGCACCTCGGTCTCACGCTCGTGGACCACAAAGACCTCGACCTGTTCGTCGGCGGACGCCCAGCCGATGACCCTGTCGGCGATGTCGATGAGCTCTGCCACCTCAGGCCGCCGTGCCGCCGACAGTCAGGCGGGTCACCCGCAGGGTCGGCGTGCCATCGCCGACGGGAACACCCTGGCCGTCCTTGCCGCAGGTTCCCGGTGAACCCATGGCGAAGTCACCGGCTATGGCGTCGATGTCCTGAAGCACGTCGGGACCGTTGCCGATGAGGTTGCCCTCGCGGATCGGCGCCGTGATGCGACCGTTTTCGATCAGGTAGGCCTCGGTCATGCCGAAGACGAAGTCGCCGGTGGCGGTGTTGACCTGCCCACCGCCCAACTGGGCCACATACACGCCCCGCTCGGTGTCGGCCACGATGTCGTCCGGGTCGGCTTCGCCACCGAGCAGGAACGTGTTGGTCATCCGAACCATCGGGAGGTGCTGGTAGCTCTGGCGCCGTCCGTTGCCCGACGAGTCGCGGCCCTCCCTACGGGCCCTGAGGCGGTCCCACATGTAGTCCGTGAGGATGCCGTCCTCGATGAGGACGTTTCGCCCTGCGGGACGGCCCTCGTCGTCGATGGCGTAACAGCCCCACTCGCCCGCCATCGTGCCGTCGTCGACGAGCGTCACGAACGGCGCAGCCACGACCTCGCCCCGCCGGCCGGCGAACACCGACGCCGACTTGGCGACCAGGTCGGCCTCGAGCCCGTGGCCGCAGGCCTCGTGGAACAGGACACCGCCGCCGCCCGGGCCCACCACGACCGGCATCTCACCGCTGGGGGCGGGCACGGCGTCGAGCTTGGTGATGGCACGGCGGGCCGCCCGACGGGCCAGGTCAGCCACGTCGACACGGTCGAAGAGTTCGAAGCCGACGGTGTGGCCGACCGACTCGCGACCGGTCTGCATGCCGCCGTCGCCGGCGGCGACGCACGACACCGAGAAGCTGGTTCGGACCTGGTCGTCTCCGGTCAGGAGACCGTCGGAGTTGGCGACCTGGATGCGGCGGCGGCTGTCGGCATAGCGGACGGTGACCTGCCGGATGGCATCGCCCTCGCCACGGGCGACCCGGTCGGCCTCCTCGAGCAGAGCCACCTTGCGGGCCTTCGCAACATCGGCCGGCAGCACGGCCACCACGCCCGGATGCACCTCCTGGACGGAATCCAACGCAACGGTCAGGCCGCTGCCACCTTCGCTGGCAGCGGCGGACGCCGCCTCGGCCGCAGACCGGAGGCCCTCGGGCGAGAGGTCGGCGGTGTGCGCAAACCCGGTGGTCTCACCGAACACGACCCGGATGCCCACGCCACGGCTCCGCCCGCCCGTCAACTCCTCGACCCGGCCGTCGTCGAACAGGGCCGACATCGACCGACGATCCTCGACGAACACCTCGGCGAATTCACCACCGGTACGCAGTGCGGAATGGAGCGCGTCGCGCAGGAGCGACGGTTCCAGCAACCTTCCCGGCCCGTCATCGCTGCTCGTCATGCCTGCCGCTCCCCTCGTGGTGCGCCGGTGGACGGCGACGCCTGTTGTCTTCGCCTGCGAATCCGGTCATTCCAACGCTCCCGGCGGTTGCGTATGGTACCGGGGTGCCAGTAACCGTAGGACTGCAGGGGCAGAGCCACATGACGGTCGGCGACACCGACACCTCCATCGCCTTCCACTCCGGCGATGTGCCGGTGCTCGCCACCCCGCGCCTGGTCGCATTGCTGGAGGAGGCCACCGTGCATGCCCTCACCGGCCACCTAGGCGACGGCCAGACCACCGTCGGCATGCGGGTCCAGATCGACCACCTGGCGCCGACGGGGGTAGGCATCGATGTGCGGGCCACGGCCACGCTCGAAGCCGTGGAAGGCCGACGACTCACCTTCAGCGCCGAGGCGACAGACGGCACCTCACCTGTGGCCTCGGCCACGATCACCCGCGTCGTCGTCGACACGTCGCGCTTCTTGGAACGGGTGTCTTGAACACCCACACCGCCGACTCTCCAGCCCACTCGGAGCGGCACGGCAGTCGAATCGACAGCCGCCTCCGCCGCCTCTCAGAGGAGGGGGTCGGCACGGGCCTCCACTGGTGGGCCGAGGCGCTGCTCGTCCTCACCTTCTACGTCGTCTACTCGTGGAGCCGGAACCAGTTCGGCTCAGCAACAACGCATCCGACCAAAGCCCTCGACAACGCCGAGTTGGTCATCGACTTCGAAAAGGCCCTCGGCCTGTTCCAGGAACTCCGGATCCAGGAACTGTTCCTCGACTGGACGCCGTTCCTCCAGTTCTGGAACCTCTTCTACGGCACCTTCCACTTCCTGGTGACCATATTCGCACTGGTGTGGCTGTACCGCCGCTTCCCGGCGCTCTACCCGCGATGGCGATCGGCGTTCCTCTGTACGACGGGACTGGCGCTCGTCGGCTTCAGCCTGTTCCCGCTGATGCCCCCCCGCCTGCTGACCGACTGCGGCGAGTTCGGTGGATGCCTCGACACCTATCCCTTCGTGGACACCGTCTCTGAAGCCGGTGGCCTGTGGTCGTTCGACTCCGGGACCATGCAGAAGGTATCCAACCAGTTCGCCGCCATGCCGAGCCTCCACTTCGCCTGGGCCATGTGGTGCACGCTGGCCCTGCGTCCAGTGCTCCGGAGCCCGTTCACCAGGGGGCTGATCGTCGCATACCCGGCCGCGACCCTGTTCGCAGTGATCGTCACCGGCAACCACTACTGGGCCGATGCCCTCGGCGCGGTCGTTGCACTCGGTGCAGGCGTGCTGCTCGGCCGGACTCTGGCCGACTCCTGGCACCGCTGGCGTTCCCGAAGCGCCTGAGGCACCCGCCCTCCGCCCCCCGGAGGCCATATCCCGGGTGGGGCGGCTACCGTTGTGCACTCCCCCGGCCGCGGAGACACTTCCCTTGCACCTCGATTCGATCCGGACACCTGCAGACCTGCGTGGCCTCGGCCCCGCCGAACTGCTCGCCCTTTCCGCTGAGATCCGCACCCGCCTCGTCGAGGCGGTCGACCGGTCCGGCGGCCACCTGGGCTCCAACCTCGGCGCCGTCGAGTTGACGATCGCCCTCCACCGAACCTTCGACAGCCCCCACGACATCATCCTCTGGGACACCGGCCACCAGGCCTACGTCCACAAGATGCTGACCGGCCGCCTCGCCGACTTCGACACGCTGCGCCAACCCGGAGGCATGTCGGGGTATCCCTCCCGTTCCGAGTCGCCGCACGACTGGATAGAGAACTCGCACGCCTCGACAGTGCTCTCCTATGCGCACGGGCTGGCCACTGCCCAGGCCGCCAGCGACAGCGGTCGCCGCGTCGTCGCCGTCATCGGTGACGGTGCCATGACGGGAGGCATGGCCTTCGAGGGCCTCAACAACCTCGGGCACAGCGGCCTCGGCGTCACGATCCTCCTCAACGACAACGGCCGCTCCTACGCACCGACCGTCGGACGCCTCTCGGAGAGCCTCATCCGCATTCGGGCCAACCCCACCTACATGCGCCGGCAGCGGCGCCTCGAAGAGTTGGCCGAGAACCTTCCCTGGGTCGGTGAGCTCGTCGAGCGGGGCATCAGCGCCACCAAGGCCGCCATCCGCGAGATGCTCGAACCGACGGCGTTCTTCGAGACCCTCGGCGTCCACTACCTGGGCCCTTTCGACGGCCACGACATCCCCGAGATCGAAGAGGCCCTCGAGAACGCCAAGGCGTTCGACGGCCCGGTCGTCGTCCACGTCCTCACACAGAAGGGACGCGGCTACGAACCGGCCGAACTCGACCCGATCAAGCACATGCACGACACCTCCGGCATCAAGCCCGGAAGCTACACCGAGGCCTTCACCGAGGCACTCGTGAAGGTCGCCGAGTCGCGCCCCAACCTCGTTGCGATAACTGCAGCCATGCCCGACTCGACAGGCCTGCTCCCCTTCCGAGAGCGGTTCCCCGACCGCTGCTTCGACGTCGGCATCGCCGAACAGCATGCGGTCACCTCGGCGGCGGGCATGGCCATGGGGGGACTGCGGCCGGTACTGGCCGTCTACTCGACCTTCCTCACCCGGGCGATCGACCAGGTCAACCTCGACGTCGCACTCCACGGACAACCGGTGGTCTTCTGCCTCGACCGGGCAGGCATCACCGGCGACGACGGCCCGTCCCACCACGGACTGCTCGACCTGGTGCTGCTCTCGAAGGTCCCCGGGATGACGATCTTCGCCCCGTCGTCATATCAGGAGGTCCAGCAGATGCTGGAGGATGCCCTCGAACTCTGCGACGGACCCGCCGCCATCCGCTGGCCCAAGACCACCGCTCCCCACGTGGGCTGGGACGAAACGGGCTCCGGCCTCATGGGTCGACAGGTCCGCAGGGGTACCGACGTCTGCCTGCTCGGGGCCGGCAAGATGCTCGCCGCCGCTTCCGGAGCCGCCGAGTTGCTGGCCCCCGACGGCATCTCGACAACGGTCTGGGACCCACGGGTCATCTGTCCCCTCGACCCTGCGATGCTCGCCGACGCCGCACGACATCCGCTGGTGGTAACCGTCGAGGACGGGTTCTGTGAAGGCGGGTTCGGCACAGCCGTGCGCTCGACGCTCGCGGACACGTCACCCGCGATCCGGGTGGAAGCCATGGGGGTTCCGATCGCGCACCATGACCACGGGAAGCCGGATGATCTGCTGTCGTCCTTCGGACTCGACGCAGAAGGCGTGGCCGAACGGGTGCGCCGGTCGATCTAGGCGAACCGCCGGCTCGACCGTAGAACGACCGGATGCCTCAGCGCACGACTACCTAGTTGTAGAACGGGTTTTCGCCGGCCGAGTGGTCGGTGGCGTCGACCACCTCGAAGATCTCGGGGATCGCCTCGAGGATGGCGGACCGGATGCCCTCGGTCAGCGTTGCGGCACTCATGGAGCAGCCCTGACAGCCACCTCCCATGGTGACGTAGGCGGTGGTTCCCTCGACACCTACGAGCGTGGCATAGCCCCCATGGGACGCCAGGGCGGGGTTGATGCGCTCGGCGATCAGCTGTCCGACCCGATCGGGGATCTCACCGGTGAGTTCGAGGGTGCCGACGTCACCGAGGGGGTTGGGCCGGTTGGGGTTGCGGATCACAAGACCCCCCTGGGTGGGGTTGCTCGGAAGGTCAAGGGTGGCACCGGCCAACTTGTCGCGGTCCTCGGCCGGGACCATGAGGGAAAGGTCACCGACCTTCCAGCAGATGTCGTCGCCCGGCGCGGCGGCGACCTCGAGGAACGCCAGGTCGTAGACATAGTCGACGCCCCGCGAGCCGGTGATCGAGATGCGAAGTGCCAGCCCGGCAGGGTCTTCCTCTTCGTTGCGGACCTCTACGACCTTGGCGAACGCCGCTTCGGTGACGGTCACCACCTGGTCGACCTGCTCTTCGGGGTACGTGTCGGTGTCGCTCACGCCATGACCCTACCTGTAGCAACCGGGCTCACTTCGGAGCGGCCCGCAGCGAACCGCTAGATTGCCGGGGTGACCGACACGCCATCCGAGATAGTGACCATCCGCCGAGTGGACGACGTGGCGGTCCTCGAATTCGACGACGGCAAGGCCAACGCACTCGGCAACGACACCATCGATGCCCTGCTGGCGGCCCTCGACGAGGTCGACGGCAACGCCGACGCCGTCGTGCTGGCCGGCCGCCCCGGACGCTTCTCGGCGGGCTTCGACCTGAAGGTCATGGGATCGGGGCCCGAGGCGGCCCAGGCGATGCTCGCACGGGGCGTCGACCTGTTCCTGCGCCTCTACCTGTACCCCCGCCCGGTCGTGGCCGCCTGCACCGGGCATGCCATCGCCGCCGGGGCGATCATCCTGATGTCATGCGACCTGCGGGTCGGCACCCGAGGCGAGTTCAAGATCGGACTGCCCGAGGTGACCATCGGCATGCCGCTGCCCTTCTTCGCCACCGAGTTGGCCCGCGACCGCATCTCGAAGCGCCACTATGCCCGCGTTACCGCCCTGGGCACCATGTACGACCCCGACGGTGCCGTCGACGCCGGCTTCCTCGACGAGGTGGTGGACGGCGACCCCGTCGCCACAGCGGTCGACCGGGCACAGGAACTGACCGGCATCAGCCGCGGTGGCCTCCTGCGCACCAGGACCACCGCTCGTGGCGCCATCGCAGAGGCGATCCGGGTCGGTCTCGCCGAAGACCTCTCCCACTTCGCCGTCGCAAACGGCTGACGTCGACGCCCACCCGCCGATGGGCCCGGAGAATCCCTACGACGCCCTGTTGCTGGTCGCCTTCGGTGGCCCCGAGGGTCCCGACCAGGTCGGCCCCTTCCTAGACCGCGTCACTGCCGGGCGGGATATCCCGTCTGAACGCCTCTCCGAGGTGGCGGCCCGCTACGACAGGTTCGACGGCGTGTCACCACTCAACGGTCGCATGCGCTCCCTGGCCGCCGCCGTCTCCGACGAACTGGCGACGAGCCGGCACGACCTGTCGGTCTTCTGGGGCAACCGGAACGCCCCTCCCCTACTCGCCGATGTCGTGGCAACGATGCGTGACGCCGGCGTAGAGCGCGCCCTCGCCTGGGTGGCCTCTCCCTACAGTTCGTACTCGACCTGTCGCCGATACGGCGAGGACCTCGATGCCGCCTGCCGGTCGGTCGGCCCCGGCGCACCCCGCATCGACCGAATCCGCCCCCATCACGACCACCCGGGCCTGATCGAACCCGCTGCCGCTCGACTGTCCGAGGCCCTTGTCGAACTCCCGGACGACCGTCGGGAGGACGCCCACCTGCTGTTCTCCGCCCACAGCATCCCGACCTCGCTGGCGGCGACGTGTGGCTACGTTGCACAACTCGAAGACGCCGCCGGCCTGATCGCGGCACGCGTCGACCCCGACGGACGGCACCCGTGGGAGGTTGTGTGGCAGTCCCGCAGCGGATCCCCCCTCCTCCCCTGGCTGGAGCCCGATGTAGGCGACCGAATCACTTCGCTTGCAGCCGAGGGCGTACAGGCTGTCGCCGTGTCCCCCCTCGGTATGCCGGTCGAGAACTTCGAGATCGCATGGGACCTCGACTTCGAAGCGGCACGACGTGCCGAGGACGCCGGGGTCTCCTTCGTCCGTGCCCGTGCTGTAGACGACGACACCCGATTCGCCTCCATGGTCGTCGAGTTGTTCGAGGAGCGCCTCGACCCGTCCGCGGATCGGCGCTCACTCGGAGGCCTCGGGCTCCGGCCCGACGCCTGCCCCGCCGACTGCTGCCCGGCTCCCGTCCGCCCCTGAGGGCCTCGCCCGATCCCCACGGGCATACCCCGGTGCCCCGGCGCCCCCGACTACCGTCGACCTGACGGCAGGCGGGGCCTGTCACAGGGCCTCGGCATGCTGTTGTGACCAGTTGGACGACCACGCATCCGCTCCCGATAACCACCGAATCCGAGGATCCCAGCACGATGGCCCAGCAGCAGAAACTGCTAGACGACGAAGCCCCGTTCGCCCGGGAGGTGGTCGATGTCCCGGTCGCCGAGGAGATGCGCGAGTCGTTCCTCGCCTACTCGCTCTCGGTCATCACCTCACGGGCGATCCCCGACGTCCGCGACGGCCTCAAGCCCGTGCAACGCCGCATCCTCTACTCGATGCTGCGCATGGGCATCCGTCCCGACACGCCTCACCGCAAGAGTGCCCGCGTCGTGGGCGACACGATGGGCCGCTACCACCCCCATGGCGACTCTGCCATATACGACGCACTGGTCCGGATGGGCCAGGACTTCTCGCGGGGGATCCCGTTCGTCGACCCACAGGGGAACTTCGGCTCCCTCGACGACCCGCCTGCCGCCCCGCGCTACACCGAGTGCCGGTTGAGCGAAGCCGCCATGGCCATGGTCCGGGAACTGGACGAGGACACCGTCGACTTCCGACCCACCTACGACGGCGAATCGGAGGAACCCGTCGTCCTCCCCGCCCTGCTTCCCGGCCTGCTGCTCAACGGCACCACGGGCATCGCCGTCGGCATGGCGACCAACATGCCTACCCACAACCTCGAGGAACTCTACGAAGCCATCAAGCTCGTGATGACCAAGCGCCGACCCAGGCCCACGACCGACGAACTCCTGGCCCTCTGCCCGGGACCCGACTTCCCGAGCGGCGGAATCGTCGTCGACGACGGCATCCGCGAGGCCTACGAGACCGGCCGGGGCAGCATCCGCATCCGGGCCAGGGCCGAGATCGAATCCGTCGGCCGCGGCAGGCAGGCGATCGTCGTGACCGAACTCCCCTACCTCGTCGGCCCCGAACGCATCATCGCCAAGCTCAAGGAACTCAACGAGGCCGGTCGCCTCGAAGGCGTCGACGACTTCAAGAACCTCACCGACCGCTTGGGCGGGCTCCGGATCCAGATCCTCGTACGCAAGGGCCACAACCCCCAGGCGGTCCTCGGCGAGCTCTACCGGCTCACCCCGCTCGAGGAGACGTTCGGTATCAACAACGTGGTGCTCGTCGACGGCGTGCCGCACACCCTCGGCTTCGGGGACCTCTGCAAGCACTACGTCGACCACCGCCTCGAGGTCCTCGTCCGCCGCACCCGGCACCGACGGGGGCGCGCCGAGGACCGGCTCCACATCGTCGAGGGCCTGCTGATCGCCCTCGACGCCATCGACGAGGTCGTTGCCATCATCCGCAGCTCGAAGGACACCGCTGCCGCCCGCAAGGCCCTCATGAAGCGCTTCAAGCTGAGCCAGGTGCAGACGGACCACATCCTCGACATGCCGCTGAAGCGCCTCACGGCACTCGAACAGATTCGCTTCGAGGAGGAACGCGACGAACTTTCCACCACCATCGCCGACCTGCAGAAGTTGCTCAAGTCCAAGGACCGACAGCGCACCACCGTGCTCAGGGAGTTCGGCGAGGCGGTCGAACTCTTCGGACGGCCCCGGCGCACCGAGGTCGTACATCCCGACGACCTCCCGGTCTACGAGACCACCGAGGTCGCCGACGACGTAGTCGACGAGGCCTGCGTGGTCACCCTTTCGACGTCCGGCCAGATCGGCCGACTCCACACCGACGGTGCCAAGCGGGCCACCCCCGGCCGACACGACGTGCTGGTGGCCTCGATCGTCACCCGCACCACCGAACGGATCACGGCGGTCACCTCCGACGGTCGTGCCCTGCAGGTGCTGGCCGTCGAACTCGGCGACGCGACCGGTCGCACGCGGGGCGGTGGGGTCGCCCAGGTATTCGGCACCAACCGGGGCGAGGCCATACACACGGTCGTCGCAGGCGGCGACGAGCACCTGATGCTGGTCACCGCCGAAGGGGTCGCCAAGCGCCTCACCCTCGACGAGGTCCGCGAAACCAGGCCCGGCAAGACCCTGTTGTCCCTAAAGCCGGGTGACCGCGTGGCCGCAGCCTTCTGCTCTCCCGCCGGGGTCGACGTGATGATCGTTGCCAGCGACGGACAGGTGCTGAGGACGCCGGTCGACGGCATCAGCATCCAGGGACGTGGCGCAGCCGGCGTGGCCGGCATGAAGTTGCGGCCCGGATCCACGGTCATCGGCGCCGGACCGGTGCTCGGCGACGACCTGCTCTTCACGGTCGGCGACGACTGCAGCGCCAAGGCGACACCGATCTCGGACTTCGACAGCAAGGGCCGCGGCGGTATCGGTGTCCGCGTCGGGAAGCCTGCCGACGGATCGGAGCTCCTCCTGGCCCGCATCGGACAGCCGCTCGGGCTCCTCGCCCTCATGGCCGCCGACGACAACCCGAAGAAGGCCGACCCGTCCCCAGTGCCTTTCCTGCTCGAACCCAGCCGCCGCGACCTCTCGGGCACCTCCACCGAGCGCCAGGTCCTCGACCTCGGCCCGGCGAGGTGGTGACCGTGGCCACCAAGGCACCGACGAAGAAGCCCGCCAAGAAGCCCGCCAAGAAGCCCACCTCGGCCAAGGCCTCCGGCAACGGCTACGACGCCGATGCGATCCAGACCCTCGAGGGCCTCGAAGCGGTCCGGAAGCGACCGGGCATGTACATCGGTGGCACCGGCAGCCAGGGCCTGATGCACCTGGTCTGGGAGTTGATCGACAACGCCGTCGACGAGGCGGCCGCCGGCCACGCCACCCGGATCGACGTCACCCTCCACCGCGACCAGACGGTCGAGGTCGCCGACAACGGCCGTGGCATCCCGATCGACGAACACGCCAAGCGCAAGGTCTCGGCGCTCGAGGTCGTCTTCACCGAGCTACACGCCGGTGGCAAGTTCGGTGGCGGTGCCTACGGGGCATCTGGCGGCCTCCACGGCGTCGGCGCATCGGTGGTCAACGCCCTCTCCTCGCGCCTGATCGCCCAGGTGGACCGCGAAGGCCACACCTGGGAGTTGGCGTTCCGCAACCGTGTCGCCGGCCACGTGGACGCCAAGACACGCAAGTTCAGAGCGGGCCACGAACTCCACAAGGTCAAGAAGATCGCCAAGACCAAGACCGGCACCCGTGTCCGCTTCCTCCCCGACCGCGAACTCTTCGACGCAGACGCCGGCATCGACTTCGACGAGATCTGCGACCGCGTCACCCGTTCCTGCTACCTCGTCCCGGGCCTGAAGGTTCGCGTCCACGACAAGCGCACCGGTGGCCGCAAGGAGCCGTTCGAGTTCGTGTCGCGTGGTGGGCTGACCGACCTCGTCGACAGCCACTCCGAAGGCGACCGGGCATCCGAGGTCATCTCGCTCTCCGGCATAGAGACCTTCACCGAACGGGTCCCCGTCGACGGGAAGATGCGCGACGTCGAACGCGAATGCACCGTCCAGGTGGCGATGCGCTGGGTCAAGGGCTTCGACTCCTCATTCCACTCCTTCGTCAACACCATCCCCACCGATCAGGGCGGCACGCACGTGACCGGCTTCGAACGGGCCCTCACCCGTGCGGTCAACGACGTCCTACTCAAAGACGCCCGCAAGCTTGCGAAGCTGGCCAAGGCCAACAAGCACCGCGCCACGAAGGACGACATCCAGGAGGGGCTGGTCGCAGCCATCAAGATCGAGTTCCCCGAGCCCCAGTTCCGCGGCCAGACCAAGCAGGAACTCGGAACCCCCGCAGTCGAAAAGATCGTCTATGACATCGTCAAGTCGGGGCTCGCCGACTGGTTCGGTGGCTCGGGTCCCAAGACACACATCAACGCAGTACGCGAGAAGATCGCCACGGCGATCGTCAACCGCGTCGCCTCCAAGCAGGTGCTCGAGAACCGCCGCAAGGCAGCCAGCATGGGCTCGACCGGCATGCCCGACAAACTCGCCGACTGTCGGGTCCACGGCCCCGACGCCGAGCTCGTCATCGTCGAGGGTGACTCGGCGGCCGGCCCCGCCAAGATGGGCCGCAACTCGGAGAACACGGCGATCCTGCCCCTACGGGGCAAGGTGGTGAACGCCGGTAAAGCCACGCTCAAGCAGGTGCTCGACAACGCAGAGGCCCAGTCCCTGTTCACGGCGATCGGCGCAGGCCAGGGCAAGGACTTCGACCTCGACAGTGTCCGCTACGGCCGGATCATCATCCTCTGCGACGCCGACGTCGACGGCAGCCACATCCGCTGCCTCCTCCTCACGCTCATCCACGAGTACATGCAGCCGCTGCTCGAGGCCGGCCGGGTCTATGCCGCCCAGCCACCCCTCTACAGTTGCCGGGTGGGCGACACCCTCCACCGGGCCTTCACGGAGGAGGAACGCGATGCCATCACCGCCGAACTGACCAAGGGACGCCGCAAGGCGACCAACCTCACCTGGAACCGCTTCAAGGGGCTCGGCGAGATGAACGTCGACGAACTGGCCGAATGCGCCCTCGACCGGGACAGCCGCGTCCTGCGGCGCCTCACCATGGAGGACGCCAGGCAGGCCAAGGACGCGGCCCGGTTGTTCGACGTCCTGATGGGAAGCGACGTCGCCCAACGACGCGAATACCTAATCAAGAACAGTGCGCTGCTCGACCCCGGCACCCTCGACATCTGAAAAGTCACAGCCCTCAGCTACCAGGACCCCCGATGGCACAACCCCCCCGCTTCTTCTCGCCGACCGCTGCCGGCACCTACCGACAGTGCCCTCTCCGCTGGAAGTACCGGTACATCGACAAGTTGCCCGACCCTCCCGGAGAACCGGCCCTCGTAGGCACCTTCGCCCACCGCGTCCTCGAGCACCTCTGCGACGATCCTGCCGACGACAGGACCCCGGACCGCGCAAGGGAACTTGCCGGAGAGGCCTGGCGTTGGATATCCACCCGACAGGACTTCGCTGCCCTAGGGCTCGACGCCGCAGCCGAACGCGAATTCCGCTGGAAGGCATGGACGGCCATCGATGCCCTCTGGCAACTCGAGGACCCCGCTCAGGTGACAGTGCGCTCGACCGAACAGCAAATCTCCACGGCGCTCGACCAGGTGCCGTTCCGCGGGGTGGTCGACAGGCTCGACGATGCCGACGACGGGCTGGTCGTCACCGACTACAAGACCGGAAAACCGCCGCGCCGGGATCGCCGCGACGAAGCACTGGCCCAGGTGATCCTGTACGCCGCCGCAGTCGAGGCCGACACGGGCGAACGACCCGTCCGGGCCCGACTCCTGTTCCTCGGCGGCAACCGCGAAATCGTCGAGACCCGCGTCGACGACACGCTGCTGGCCACCACCACGGGGAACCTGACCGCAACCTGGGAGGCACTGGCCGCCGATTGCGCCAATGACACTTTCGAGCCAGGCACCGGGCCCCTCTGCGGCTGGTGCGCCTACGTCGCAACCTGCGACAAGGGTCGCAGTGAGGTCCTGCGCCGGGCAGAGGCGGGACGGCTCAGAGCCGATGCGCCCGCCCGTCAGGTGCTCGGCATCTCCGCCGTCTGACGCTTCGGCAACAGGGTCAGCGCGACCGCCTGCGCTTCCGTCGGGCCAGCAGCACCAGCAGCACTGCGACAACGGCGGCCAGGACCGCGAAACGGTGCAGCCGGTCTGCGTGCTCATCGGTCAACTCGATGGGGGGCGCCTCGAACGGTCGCACCTCTCCGTCAGGCCTGCTGACGCCCATCCCATTCTCGACGACCCTCCCGACCGGCGGATCGGACGCGTCGAGCACGACCTCGTCCACGACCGGCGGTACATCCGGGTCGGATGCGTCAAGCGGTCCGTCATCCCCGAGGAGGCCGTCGACCGGACTCACGGCGGTGGGTCGGCTACGGGCCCGACGGGCCTGGGGGTCATAGGCGTTCATGTGGTCTCGTCTCCAAGCACTCGGTCCATCAGGACATCGAATTCCGCTGCCGCCTCGGAGGCACCTGGCCGACTGCCCAGCCCGTGGATCGGCAGAGACTGGGCTGCCGCCTCCGCCACGGCGGCCCGGAGATGGACGGGCGGCAGGCAGGTCTCCGGATACATCTCGGACAACTGCTCATGCCAGTACCGGGCATCCCGGGTGCGGCCCAGCCGGTTGATGGCGATCCCCACCAGGCGGGGACTGCCGTCGATGCGTCGAAGGCGGATCCGTTCGATGGTCTGGAGCATCCTGGCCACCCCGTCCGCCGCCCAGGCCCCCGGCTCGGTCACCAGCAGGACGCGGTCGGCGGCGAACAGTGCGTTGATGGTCAGAAGACCCAGGGATGGTGGGCAGTCGACCAGCACGAGCGGCCATGAAGAGCCGTTCATCGCCATCTGGAGCCGGTCCTGGCCACCCAGCGGGTCGGTGGCGAGCTGGGCCTCGCGGACTGAGAGCTCCTGGGACGCAGCCGCCAAAAGCGGGCTGCGTCCACACTCGTGGGGCCATCCTGTTGACTCGACCGCCGTCTGAAGGCCGCCGGGTCGCTCCTGTTCGAGGACCAGGTCGATGCCCCGCGTCGGCTCGAAGACGCCGAGGCCCGTAGAGGCGTTCCCCTGTGGGTCGAGGTCGATGACGAGCGTCTCGATCCCCCGGGCCGCCGCAGCCGAGGTCAGGCCGAGGACCACTGTCGTCTTCCCGACGCCACCCTTCTGGTTCACGATCGCGACCACCGGCATGGGGGCAACCTAACCGAACCCGACCGATGGCAGAAGACCCATGCCCCACCAATCGATACGGTGACGGGATGCCCGAACTACCCGAGGTCGAGACCGTGCGTGTGCAACTCGAACCGCTCCTCGTCGGAACCCGCATCATCGACAGCGACTCCCATCCCTCGACGAAGTTCAACCAGGCCCCGGATGCCGTGGGTCACTCCATCGGGGCGGTACGGCGGCGCGGCAAGTACCTTCTGGCCGATCTGCTCCCCGACCGGGGCAGCCGGCGTGAACTCATCGTCCACCTGGGCATGACCGGCGGTCTCCACATCGTGTCCTCGCCCGACACCGACCCCCACCGCCGGGCCCGCTGGGGCCTTGACGACGGCAGGCACCTGGTGTTCCGTGACATACGAAGATTCGGTCGCGTTGCGGTCGTTGCGCACGGCGACCACCGCTCCCTTCCAACCCTCCACAAGCTCGGACCCGAGCCCTTCGATCCCGGCCTCGACGCTGCCGGGTTCCATGCCCGCCTCGCCCGGAGCAACCGTCGCATCAAGACCCACCTGCTCTCCCAGCGGCCGATCGCCGGGGTGGGCAACATCTACGCCGACGAGGCGCTCTGGCGGGCCTGCATCCACCCCGGTGCCCGCCGGGTCGGCCTTGAACGCTCGAGCCGCCTCCTCGACGCACTCCGCTCCGTGCTCACCGAGGCCCTGGCGCACAACGGCACGACCCTGCGCGACTTCCGGACGGTCTATGGCGACACGGGATCGAACCAGCGCCGACTGGACTGCTACGGCCGCTCCGGCCTGCCGTGTGGTCGATGCGGCTCGACGCTCACCAGCAGGGCGCTCGACCAGCGGACCAGCACCTGGTGCCCGACCTGTCAGGCCCGCTGACCTCGGCAGGAGATGGCAAGGGTGCCCCCCTCCGACAGGGGCCGCCATCTACGCTCGGCGCCGTGCGTTCCCGGCCCCTCCGTCGACTCGTCGTGGCATCCCTCGGGGTGGCACTCGGTGCGCTTGCGGCCGTCAACGCCGCCGACGCTGGCCCGAACGACGGAGAGATCGCTGCGCTGCACGATGAGATAGCGGCCGAGGAAGCCGAAATCGCCGTACTGGCCCAGCAGGTCGGGACCGCCGAGCAGCAGGTCTCCGACCTCCTGGCGCTCATCGCCGAGGGCGACCAGGCGATCATGAACCTCGAGGCCGACATAGCCGAGGCCGGGGCCCGCGTGGCTGCCGAGGACCACGAACTCCAGGTCCTCCCGGTCCGGATCGAACTGCTGGCCGACCTCGTCATCGATCACTACCTTGAACTGGCCGAGCCGACAACGGTCCGACATGTCATGGCGATCGATTCGTACGTGAATAACGACGACCGAATGAACGCCGTCCTCACCCAGTCCTCTGAGATCACCGGCGAGGCCCTCGAGGGCCTCCGCACCCAGATGCTCTACGAGGCCGTGATCGACGCCGCGACCGACGACCTGGACGAGGTGTACGCCCACCTGCGCCTCGACGGTGACCGGGCGCTGTCGCTCTACGACCTCGTGGCGTCGTCCGAGGAACGGCGCCGGAAAGCCGTGGGTGACCGTGATGCGGGCATTGCAGCCATTCCCGCGCTGGAGGGCCGCATCGCCTCATCCGAGGAGGAGATCGCCGCAGCGCACGCTGAGATCGCTACGGCACAGGCGGCTGTCGAGGACATACAGGGGACGATCGCCGCAGCGCGAACAGAGATGGCCCGCCTCGAGTCACTCAATGTCTCGAAGGCGTGGACGGGGCTCCAGGGGCTCGACACCGGCCGTCCGGCCCTGGCCGTGAAGATCGACAACGTATCAGCAGCACGCCCCCAGACGGGCATCAACGAGGCGGACGTCGTCTACGAGGAGATCGTGGAGGCAGGCCTCACACGCTTCATAGCCATCTTCCAGACCACCAGTCCCGGCACGGTCGGCCCCGTCCGGTCGGGACGGACCTCGGACCCGATCCTCCTCGAGGGCTTCGACCGGCCGTTGTTCGCCTACTCCGGCGCCAACCGGGGCACGAACCAGATCATCGACGCCTCCCCGCTCGTCACGATCGGCTACGACGACGCAACGTCGGCCTACTGGCGATCCTCGTCGCGGCGCGCACCACACAACCTGTACGCCTCCACCGACAGGCTCTGGGCGACCAGCCCCGACCGCACCGACATACCACCGGCACCGTTCGAGTTCGGCTGGCTGGGACAACCGCTGCCCGACTCGGCGGTCGCCGCATCGGGTGTCACGGTCGACTTCGGCCGGTTGGTCGCTGACTACTCGTGGGACGGCTCCGGTTGGCAGCGATCGACGAACGGTGAGGCCCACTACGACATAGACGGCGTCCGTGTGGCGCCTGCCAACGTGGTCGTCCAGTTCACGCCCTACGGCAGGAGTTCGGCGGACAACCGCTCACCGGAGGCCCGGACGGTGGGTTCCGGCACGGCGTGGGTGTTCACGACCGGCCACCTGATCGTGGCCGAGTGGAACCGTCCCGACCCCGCACGCCCCGCCACGATCACCGTCGACGGCGAACTCCTCCTGCTCTCACCCGGAAGCACCTGGGTGGCGCTCGCCGATTCCGACCGGCCCGAGAGAGTTGTCTGGCGCTGACAGGAGAGCCGACGTGCCACCTGCCGTCAGGCAAACAGGTCGGCTGGGAGCGTGCCGTCCGGGAGGACGGTGAGCCGTTCGACCCCATCCTCGGTGACCAGCACCGTGTGCTCGAACTGGGCGGTGCGCCGACCATCGAGGGTCACGGCCGTCCAGTCGTCGTCCCAGAGGGCACAGGAGGGATTGCCGAGGGTGAGCATGGGCTCGATCGTGAACGTCATCCCAGCGACCAGCATGGTGTCGTCAGAAGGGTCGAAGTAGTGCTTGACCTGCAACCCGCTGTGGAACTCGGTTCCGATGCCGTGGCCGATGAACTCCCGGACGACCCCGAGGCCGTGCCTGTGGGCGTGTCGCTCGATGGCCCGGCCGATGGCGTGGACCGGTTGGGCGGGCCTCACGGCGTCGATGCCGCGATCCATGGCGATCCGGGTCTCAGCGACGAGGCGCCGGGAGTGGTCGTCGACGTCGCCGACGAGAAACGTCACCGAGGTGTCTCCGTGGACGCCGTCCAGGAAGATCGTGACGTCGATGTTGACGATGTCTCCGTCGGCCAGGGGCCTGCTGTCGGGGACGCCGTGGCAGACGACCTCGTTGACGGACGTACACACCGACTTGAGATAGCCGCGGTAGTTGAGCGGGCTCGGGTACCCACCCCGGGCGACGGTGGCCTCGTGGACGACGGCGTCGATCTGGTCGGTGGTGACGCCGGGCCGCACCGCACGTCCGGCCTCGACGAGGATCTCTGCTGCAGCCGTCCCTGCCCGACGCATCCGCTCGACCTCGTCGGCGGTGCGCACCGACGACGACCGTGCAGGTCCCGGATCGCCGCTGGCGGCGTAGGGGGGCCGGCCGATCGCCGACGGGACCGTACGCGTCGGACTGAGCAGGCCGGGTCGCACCGGGGGCTCGGAGACCGGCGCCTCGGTGGTGTTCCGCCGCTTGCGCTTCGCCATCCGGCGAGGCTACCGGCGACCGACTGCCGAAATCAGCGGAGGAAGCGACTGACCGCGTCGACCACGCAGGCGGGACGGTCGCTGCCCTCTATCTCGACGGTCGCCCGGATCACGGTCTGGAATCCACCCGGGACCTCGTCGACCGAGGTGAGTTCCGCGGAAACGCGGACCCGGGAGCCCACGGGAACCGGTGCAGGAAACCGCACCCTGTCGGTCCCGTAGTTGATGCCCATCGAGATGCCCTCCACCTGCACCACCTGGGGAAGGAGGAAGTTGGTGAGCGCAAGCGTCAGGTAGCCATGGGCGATCGTCGAACCGAACGGTCCGGCTGCAGCCATCTCGGGATCGACGTGGATCCACTGGTGGTCGCCTGTGGCGTCAGCGAACAGGTCGATCCTGGCCTGGTCGATCTCGAGCCACTCGCTGTGTCCCAGATGGCTACCGGCGGCGCCCGGGAGTTCATCGGGGCTGGTGAACACCGTCGGCATGGCAGTTCCTCCTCGTCGATATGTCGCCTCCGGATCGGAGGCTCACGGCGACACTACGCTGCATCCCGACCCGATTCCCCTGATCGACAGGCGCTGACCGACCCATGGCCGCAACAGGAGGCACCCGTGCCGTGATGGCGGCACTGCTGGCCAACCTCGGCATCGCCACGGCCAAGTTCGTCGGGTTCCTGATCACTCGTTCATCGGCGATGCTGGCGGAAAGCGTGCATTCCGTCGCCGATTCGACCAACCAGGCGCTCCTGCTGTTCGGCGGACGCCGCTCCCGCCGTCCCGCCACCACGGAACACCCTTTCGGCTTCGCCCGGGAGCGCTACTTCTGGTCGTTCGTGGTGGCCCTGGTCCTGTTCACGGTCGGTTCGGCATTCGCCCTGTACGAGGGTGTCGACAAGTTCCGCCACCCCCACGAGATGACGGGGCTGGGCTGGGCGATCGGAATCCTCGTGTTCGGCATCGTCCTCGAGGGCTGGTCGTTTCGAACCGCTGTCGTCGAGTCGAACAGGTTCCGGGGCGATTCGACCTGGGGGCACTTCGTCCGCCACACCAAGCACCCTGAACTGCCGGTCGTGCTCCTCGAGGACCTGGGTGCGCTGGTCGGACTCGTGATCGCCCTGGTGGCGGTCACCCTTGCCGAGGTCACGGGGGAGCCCCGATGGGATGGGGCGGGCACCTTCCTCATCGGCCTACTCCTCGGGGTGATCGCGCTGGTCCTGGCCCGGGAGATGAAGAGCCTGCTCATCGGCGAGGCCGCCGACCCCGAGGACCGGCGGGCGATCGTCGGTGCGATCGAGTCGGTGCCCTCGGTGCGGCGCATCATCCACCTCCGCACCCAGCACCTCGGTCCCGACGAGGTCCTGGTCGCCGTAAAGGTCCTGTTCGATGCGACGCTCGACAACGCCGGAGTGGCTGCAGCCATCGACGACATCGAGGAGCGCGTTCGGGCCGTGGTGCCGACGGCGCGCCCCATGTACGTGGAAGCGGCGCTCGAGGAGCCGCCCGTCAGTTGACCCCGGTCAGGCCCGGTTGGGCAGGTTCGTCCAGCCCCTGCCGTCCGCACGCCCGTACCAGCCACCTGCCGCCATCGTGCCCCCGTCGACCATGAGGGTGTTTCCCGTCATGAACGACGACAGTTCGCTGGCGAGGAACAACATCACCTTGGCGTAGTCGATCGGCTGCCCCCAACGGCCGAGCGGGATCCAGGATCGGATCAGCTGCGGGTCCCTACCGCGCAGCATCCGGTCCCCGGGCGTCTGGAGCGTGTCGGCCATGTCCGGTGCGATGCAGTTGACGCGGATGCCGTCCCTCCCTACCTCGACGGCCAGCGACCTGGTGAACGCCGATACGCCGGCGTTGAACGCCGAGTAGGTGCTGTTGTGTGGGATGCCCCGGAACGCCTCGACGGTCGAGACGTTGATGATCGCACCACGGCCCCGTTCGCGCATTGCAGGCAGGAAGGTGCGGGTGCATCGGAACACGTGGTGGAGTTGTATCTCGTACTGCGCAGCCCACTGGTCCTCGTCGGTCTCGGTGAACAGCCCGTTGGGCCGGTAGTCGCCCACGTTGTTGATGAGCACGTCCACGGCACCGCCTGCTACCTCGGTGGAGGTGGAGTGGAGTTCTTCGATGGTCACCGCCTCCCGAATGTCGCCCACAACGGCGACGGCCGTTCCTCCGTCCGCCTCGATGTCGGCGACCGTGGCCTGCGCCAGATCGGCGTCGATGTCGTTGACCACCACGGTGGCGCCTGCCGCGGCGAACAGGCGGGACGTGGCGCCACCGATTCCACCCCCGCCTCCGGTCACCACCGCTGTGGAGTCCGCAAGTGAGACCATCGCTGAAACGTCCGTTGACTGCATGTGCCGTACCCCCGATCTACCTACCCTCGGCGGCCTGCCTACCAGTTCGACTGTTTCGGCATCCAGACGGAGCCGTATGGACCGTGGCTCAGGAGACCGAGGTCCCCAGCAGGTTGCCGATCACGTAGGTCGCTCCACAGGCACCGACCGCAACCAACGTCTGGCGTAGCACCATGCGCCATGCAGGTCGCTCGGTCAGTCGGGCCAGGACGGCACCGACCATCGCGGCAGCACCGACGCCGAGCCCGACCGAGGCCCAGACAGCCCCCGTGCCCCCGCTCCCCAGCCAGGGCACCAGCGGTATGAACGCCCCCAGTGCAAAGAACGTGAAGCCGGCGAGTGCCCCTCTGAGGGGGTCTCCCAACTGGGTCGGATCGACACCCAGTTCCTCGCGGGCGTGCACGTCGAGTGCCACCTCAGGATCGACCATGAACTCCTCTGCGACCCGGACCGCCTGTTCATGGTCGAGCCCGCGGTCACGGTAGATCGAGGCCAGTTCCTGTGTCTCCATCTCGGGGTTCTCGCGGATGGAGATGCGCTCGATCTCGAGCTCGCGCTCGACGAGCTCGGCCTGTGCCTTCAGGGACACGTATTCCCCCGATCCCATCGAGATCGCGCCGGCCAGTAGGCCGGTGATGCCGGCCAGGCGGATGAGGGTGGGGTCGGTGCTCGCTCCGGCGATGCCGAGGATCAGCGCCACGTTCGAGACGAGGCCGTCGCTGATCCCGAACACGGCGGCTCGGGCCGTGCCTCCCTGCACGTCCCTGTGGCGGTGGACCATCGACGGCGACATGGGTCGGAACCTACTGTGCCTTGCCCAGAACGCGAGCCAAGGTCAGGAGGCGTCGTCGGGAGGCAGAGGGTCCGAGCAGGGATCGACGTCGAACTTCGGATTCGAGCGCCAAGCCCCGTCCTCCCAGCCGACATCAACTATGACTCCATGGTCCGCAGCAATTGCCTCGGCCACGACTCTGCCGGCCAACCCCGCACCCTCCCGGCACAAGTGGACACCGTCAACCTTGCGTATGGGCCAGACCACGCCATTTCGCTCGACCACGCGCACATACTCACCATCTCGGCTGAACGCGGGTGTGAGGTCCACGACGGACACCCGCTCATCCCGATTGGCGAGCTCGACGACAAGGCGGTTGAGCCGCTCGGGTGATGCCGCATCGGGAGGTGCCGGCAGCATCGTGAGCCAATAGAGGTCGGCTCCGTCAATGGTGAGGACCTCGACAGCAACGTCCATCAGGAAAGCGAACTGCTGCTCCCAGTCAGAATCGGTCGGCACGGGACGCCTGGTTCCGCTGAAGACGCCCTCCTCAACGTCCCAGATGCCCACCTGAAGCACCACAGCATCCGGACGGATCTCGGCCACATACCCAGCCCAGGCCTCCCACCAAGGGAACTCCGGCCAGCGACTGAGCCCCAGGCCCATCTGCGTCCAGTCGGTCGAGTCGACGAGCCCCGTGTGCTCCAGTGCGGCCGTCAATCCGGGCTCGATCTCATAAGTGGCGCTGTCGCCGAGCACCAGGACGCGAAGCGGATCGTCAACCGTCGGAATTCGTCCTCTTGGTAGAGGCAAGGTCGTGGTGGAGGTCGTAGTCGAACTCGCCACGCTCGTCGTGGAAGTCGTCGTCGAACTCGCCACGCTCGTCGTGGAAGTCGTCGTCGAACTCGCCACGCTCGTCGTGGAGGTCGTAGTCGAACTCGCCACGCTCGTCGTGGAGGTCGTAGTCGAACTCGCCAAGGTGGTTGCCAACAGGCCACTCTGGACGCCCGCGGTCGGCCTGTCACCGCAGCACGTGAGCAGTGTGCAGAAACCAATTCCGACCAGCAGTCTCACGACTTGTCCACCCAGGTGCTCCGGACTCACCACCTCGTTGTCGACTCCATATCCGGCTACGCCTCCTCGCCCTGTTCCGAAAGGTCCAGGCGCTACTGCTCGGATGCCGCTACTCCGTCGGTATGCGTCCGAACCGTGTCCACACTAGTTTTCGACACCCGATGCCCGATCCACTCCTCACTCCGCTCACCGTCGGTGGGCTCACACTGCGCAACCGGGTGTTCTCGAGCAGCCATGTCCCCGGCTACTGCATCGACGGCAAGGTGACCGACCGCTACATCCGCTACCACGAGGAAAAGGCGATCGGCGGAATAGGCCTGACGATGGTCGGCGGATCCACCAACGTGGCGCCCGACTCACCGTCGATGTGGGGACAGCTCTACGCCGGTGACGACGACGTCGTTCCCGGCCTCCGCGACCTGGCCGACGCCGTCCATGCCCACGGTGCAGCGGTGATGTGCCAGGTCACCCACATGGGTCGGCGCACCCTCTGGGACGTCGGCAACTGGCTGCCGACGATCGCACCGTCGCGGGTTCGGGAGCCCGCCCATCGGAGTTTCCCCAAGGTCATGGACGAACCGGACATCCGGCGGGTGGTCTCTGCCTATGCAGACGGGGCACGACGGGTTGCGGAGGCCGATCTGGACGGGATCGAGGTGATCGCCTACGGCCACCTGATCGAGCAGTTCTGGAGTCCCGCTGTGAACCGTCGCACCGACCGCTACGGGGGCTCGCTGGACAATCGGCTGCGCTTCGGCCTCGAGGTACTCGAGGCGATCCGCGCCGCTATCGGTGACTCCGTCGTCCTCGGGATCCGCCTCTCCGGCGACGAACGCCTCCAGGGCGGCCTCAGCCAGAAGGAGTGCACGGATATCGCCCGACGGATGGCGACGACGGGACTGCTCGACTTCGTCAACGTGGTCAGCGGGAACATGGCCACCGAGCCGGGCCTCGCCGAGGTCATTCCCCCCATGGGCACTCCGATCGGCGCCCAACTCCCGGTGGCCGTTGCAATCAAGGAGGCCGTCGACCTGCCTGTCTTCCACGCCGGCCGCATCCCCGACCTGGCCACCGCCCGTCACGCCATCGAACAGGGCCTGGTCGACCTGATCGGCATGACGCGTGGCCACATCGCCGACCCACACATCGTCGCCAAGTTGGAGCGCGGAGAGGAGGGCCGGATCCGCACGTGCGTCGGCACCTCATTCTGCCTCAACCGGATCCACGTGGGCCTCGAGGCGTTGTGCATCCAGAACCCCGCCACGGGTCGGGAGGCCACGATCCCCCAGGTCACACTCCCCGGCACGGCGCCGGCCCGCCGGATCGTCGTGATCGGCGCCGGCCCTGCCGGCCTCGAGGCAGCCCGCGTGTGTGCCTGCCGGGGCCACGACGTCGTCCTGTTCGAGGCCCGGTCGGAGACGGGTGGGCAACTGCGGCTGGCAGCACGGGCATCGGACCGGCAGCGCGACCTGGTCGGCATCGTCGACTGGCTGGAGTCCGAGTGCCGCCTTGCAGGTGTCGACCTCCGACTGGACGCTCATGTCGATGCTGACGACGTGGCCACCGAATCACCTGACGTCGTCATCGTGGCCAGCGGCGGCTGGCCGGATACCGAGGTGCTGCCGACGGGAACCGAGGGGAGCGACCTGGTCGTCAGCGTGGCCGACGTGATCGCCGGCACCGCCGGACTCGGCGAGAAGGGCTCGAGCGTCCTCGTCTACGACGACCACGGCAACGCCGAGGCGCTCTCATGCGTCGAATACCTGCTCGACCGCGGCCACCACGTCGAGTTGGTCACGCCGGACCGAATGGTCGGGGCCGAGGTGGCCTGCACGGTGTATCCCGCCTACCTCGAGCGATTTCACTCCGAAGGCGTCTCCCTCACCGTCGACCACCGTCTCGTCGGCGTCCACCGGGTCGACGGAGGCCTCGAGGCGGTGCTGACGAGCACCTACACCGGTGACGAGCAGAGGCGGTCCGTCGATATGGTCGCCGTCGAGCACGGCACCGTCCCCAATGACGGGATCTTCCACGAGCTGGCGACGAGCGCCGCCAACGGAGGCGTGACCGACCTCGATGCCCTGTTGGCATTCGAACCCCAGCCGACATCGGATGACCGCTTCGACGTGCACCGGATCGGCGACGCCCTCGCCAGCAGGAACGTGCACGCCGCCATCCACGACGCACGGCGCCTCTGCCAGGTGCTGTAGGGACGGGTTGGTCAGGTCGAGCGCGTGGTGAGCCACGCGCCTGCGATCAGTACCGCAGCGCCCGTGACCTGCCAGGCCACAAGCACCTCGCCGAGGACCACAACGCCCAGCACGGCGGCCACCACGGGCACGAGATAGGTCACGACCGACATCCGGACCGGTCCGACCCTGCCGATGAGGGTGGCGGCGGCCAGGTAGGCCAGACCGGTGCCACCGAGCCCGACTCCCAGGTTGGCGGCGAACGCCTGTGCCGACCATGAGGAGTCGGACAGCCCGTAGAGGCCGAACGGCAGGGTCGCCACCGTGGCGACCGCAAGCGCGCGCACCAGCACGGCCGCAGAGCCGTAGCGCCTCTGCAACGGCCCGGCGAGGTTGGCTGCGATCCCGTACGACGTCACGGCGAGGAGCACGAGGAAAACGCCCAGGGCACTGGTGTCCCCCGTGGTGGCCGTGGGCAGTCCGATCAGCAGGATCCCGACGATGCCGACGATGATGCCTGCCACCTGCATGCGGCTGCTATGCACGCCGAAGGCGATCGCCGCCACCAGTACGGTCGCCACGGGCATCCCACTGTTGAGCATCCCCGCCACCGAGGAGTCGATCCACTGCTGGGCGAGGGGGAACATCGTGAGCGGGAATGCCATCCAGGTGATGCCGAGCACCAGGAGGCGACCGCGATCCGCCCGGTCGACGGGTCGGCGGGAGGCCGGGAAGGCGAGCAGGGCCAGGAGGCCCAGCGCCGGGCGCAGGAAGGTGACGAGCCCCGGGTGCTCGTGGTCGAGGGCCACGTCCATGAACAGGAACGATGCCCCCCATATACCGGCGGCTCCCACGAGAAGCAGCCAGTCGAAGGGCAGGAATGGTCGGGCCTCGACGGATGGTCCCGTCGAATCGCCCTGTCCTGCCACCACCGTGGCACGGTAGCCGTGCCGGATTGTGTCCGGAGGACCGGGGGGGACCAGACTCACGGCATGCGCAGGCTCACGATCCTCCTGGTCGGCCCTTTCCTCACCATGCTGGTCGCGGTCGGCTGTTCCCGGTCGGTGACCGACGTGGAGGTGCCAGCGGCCACGACCACCACCACCGCCCCCACCACCACGACAACGACCACCACTGCCCCCACCACCACGACAACGACCACCACTGCCCCCACCACCACGACAACGACCACCACTGCCCCCACCACCACGACGCCCCCTCCTCCCGTCTGGGACGAACTCCTCGTCGCCGAGGTCGTGGACGTGTGGCTGGCCGAGGGGACGCCGGTCACTCCCGGGGTCAGCGTCGCCGTCCTGCTCCCCGACGGCACCGAGATGCTCGTGGCAAGCGGTCTGGCCGACCTAGTGGCCCAGGAGCCAGTTACCACCGACGACTACTTCCGGATCGGTTCGATCTCGAAGACGATCACCTCGGTCGCCATGCTCCAACTCGTGTCGGAGGGCCTCGTCGACCTCGACGAGCCCGTGGCCACCTATGTGGGCGACCTCCTCGACGGCTACATCCTCGACGGTGTCGACTACGGCGACCAGGTCACGGTCCGCCAGGTCCTGAACCACACGGACGGCTTTGCCGAATACGCCTTCGACCTCGGCTTCTACCTGCTCATGTCGGAGCGCCTCGAGACCGTGGTCGAACCGGAGGAGATCATCGACTGGGCGATCTCCATGGGACCCCAGTACGTCCCGGGCACCGCCTACTCCTACAACACGGTCGGCCACAACGTCGTCGGCCTCATCATCGAGTCGGTAACCGGACAACCCGCCCACGAGGTGCTCCGGGAGCGCATCTTCGACCCGCTCGGCCTCGACGACATCTTCCTGCCGCCTGCCGAGGATCCACCGGAGCCCGTCGTCCACGGCTACGCCGCCACCGTCCTCAAGGCGGCCCTCGACGCCATTCCGACCACCGCCTCCTATCCCGAGGCCGACCTTGGCGATGTCTACGACATCTCCGTCGTCCCCCAGGAGGCCATCCGCTCAGCCGGCTGGACCGGCGGCAGCATCGAGGCACAGGTCCTCGACGTGGCCCGGATCTTCCGCGCCATGTTCGACGGCACGCTCCTCGACGACGCCATGGTCGCCGAGTTCCTGACAACCAGCGAGTTCAGCGACTACGGACTAGGCATCAGCGTCGGCGAAGCCGACGTGAACACCGCAGGCGCCGCTGCCGTGGTCGCCAATGACGCCCTCTCCTACTCACATGGCGGCGGCGTACCGGGTTTTCGAAGCCACGCCGCCTACTTCCCCGACCACGACATCGCCATCGCCGTGTCAGCGAACGTGCTTCCCGCCGATCCCGATGTCGGCGAGTTGGCGGACAGGATCCTCGGAGCGCTCCTGAATGAAGCGGAACTCGAACCACTCCCCGCCTCGGACGATTCCGACGCCCTCGGTGCAATCCTGGACAGCGAACCGGTCGACCTGGGTGGATGGCTCCACCTGGGTGAGGCCTGGCGCGTCGTCTACCGCTCAGAGGCGGTGAACGGGAACCCGATCGAAGTGACCGGCGTGATCATCGCTCCCGCTGGCAGCACCGACGACTCCCGGCCGGTGCTGTCGATCACCCACGGCACGACGGGCCTCGCCGACGACTGCGCCCCCTCGCTCGGATTCCCCGACGACTACACCCTCGGATTCATAGCTCCCCTGCTCGAACAGGGCTGGGTCGTCGTTGCCACCGACTACGAGGGACTCGGCGGCCCGGGCCTGCACCCCTACATCGTGGGCGAGAGCGAGGCCCGCGGCGCGTTCGACATCGTCCGAGCGGCCCAGAAGGTGCCCGGCCTCGGTGCCGACGGCCCGCTCGTCGTCTGGGGCCATTCACAAGGTGGCCACGCAGCGATGCACGTCGCCGAGCGCTGGACTGACCTTGCCCCCGACCTGGATCTCGTCGGCGTGGCCGCTGGAGCGCCACCATCCCAGTTCCCGCTCCTGAGTGCCTTCCTGCAGGACGGCGACTTCCAGGGCTACCTCACGATGGCCGGCGCCGGCCTCGCCGCCGCCTACGACGAACTCGACCTGGAACCGCTCATCGCCCCGGAGTACGAGCACCTGCTCGATGAACTCGAGAACGGCTGCACCGGCCACATCTTCGAGGTGTTCAACCCGATCCCGTACGAGGACCTGCTGACGGTCGACGACATCTTCGCCCTCCCCGAGTGGAACGCCCGCCTGATCGAGAACGACACGAACCAGCGGCCCAACGAGGTGCCGACGATCATCCTGCACGGCGACGAGGACGAACAGATTCCCGTGGTCTCCAGCGAGGCGCTCCTGGCACAACTCTGCGACCTGGAGGGACACGCCCCGCTCGAGCGCCGCGTGTATCCGGGCACCAACCACGGAACTTCTGTCACCGCCTACCACGACGAGTTGATGGACTGGCTGAAGGCCCGCGTGGCAGGTGAGCCGGCACTCGACCAGTGCGGGTCAGGTGCCTGATCGATCGTCCGGGAACAGCGCCCCGACCAGGGCGACCGCCGCACCGACTCCGACTACCTGCATCAGCACGAACATCGGCGCCGACGCCGGCTCGATGCCGGCAAAGGTGTCCGACAGCGTGCGGGCCACGGTGACCGCCGGGTTGGCAAAGCTGGTCGACGACGTGAAGAAATAGGCGCCACCGATGTAGGCACCGACCACGTACGGAATCGCCGACATGCGGGCGGTGCGCAGCAGGCTGAACACGACCAGCAACAGGCCGACGGTTGCCACGACCTCGGCCAGCCAGAGGTGGCCGCCGCTGCGGGCCTGCGTCGAGGCCTCGACCCACGACAGGTCGAACATGAGGTTGGCGAGCACGGTGCCGAGGCAGCCACCGACCACCTGCACGGCGACCATCGCCGGCACCTCACGACCGGCCCGGTGCCCGAGCATCCATGCCGCAAGGGTGACCGCCGGGTTGAAGTCGGCCGAGATCGTCCCGAAGATCGAGATGATGGCGATGAGCACCGCCGCGGTGGCAGCGGAGTTCTCCAGCAACTGCAACCCCACGTCGGCGGGGCTGAGCCGGGTCGCCATGATCCCGGACCCGACCACCCCGACCAGGAGGAAACAGGTCCCCACCCCCTCTGCCAGCAGTTCACGGGGGCGCCTCGCTAGCAAGGTCGATGCTCCGGGATCAGTCGGCTGCGTGGAGGAGGCTGTATACGACGGCGTCGACGAGAGCCTGCCAGGAGGCTTCGATGATGTTCTCCGACACGCCGATGGTCGACCAGGTGCGCTCGCCGTTCGTCGAGTCGATCAGCACTCTGGTGACCGCACCGGTGCCCTGGCCGGTCCCGAGGACACGCACCTTGTAGTCGGTGAGGCGCAGGCGCCGCAGGCTCGTATGACGTTCGTCCAGGGCCTGGCGCAGTGCCGCGTCGAGGGCGTTGACAGGGCCGTTGCCCTCGCCTGTGGCCTCGACCAGTTCACCGTCGATCCAGAGCCTGACCGTTGCCTCGGTCTCGACGTCGACTGCAACCTCGTTCCAGGCCCGGCTACCGCTTCCCGACCGGTGGCCGACCTCGACCGAGAACGACTCGAGGTGGAAATAGTCCTGCTCCCAGCCGGTAGCAGCACGCATGAGTAGCTCGAGGGAGGCGTCTGCCGCCTCGAAGTGGTAGCCGGCGAACTCGAGTTCCTTGAGGGTTTCGACGATGTCGCCCATGGTGGGGGCATCGAGGTCGAGCCCGAGTTCGGTGGCCTTGAGGGCGATCGTGGACCTGCCGGCCATCTCTGATACCACGAAGTGGGTGCCGTTGCCGACGAGTTCCGGAGCAACGTGCTCGTAGGCGTCGGAACGACGGGCAATGGCGCTGGTGTGAAGGCCGGCCTTGTGGGCGAAGGCCTTGGTGCCGACGTAGGGCTGCTGCGGGTCGGCTACGAAGTTGACCAACTCGGCCACGTGGTGTGCCACCGACGTGAGACGGGCCAGCCTGTCCTCGGGGATGGTCTCGACGCCCAACTTGAGGCTCAGGTTGGCGATGATCGGCACCAGGTCGCAGTTGCCGACGCGCTCGCCGTAGCCGTTGATCGTGCCCTGGACCTGGGTGGCGCCAGCGGCGACACCAACGAGGGCATTGGCGACCCCACATCCGGTGTCGTTGTGCAGGTGCACGCCGACGGGTGTGTCGAGGTGGGCTACGACCGCACGAACCGTCTGTTCGACCCGGGCCGGCAGAGAACCCCCGTTGGTGTCGCAGAGCACCAGACAGTCCGCTCCGGCGATGGCGGCGCCCTCGAGGACGGCGAGCGAAAATTCGGGGTTGGCGTCATAGCCGTCGAAGAAGTGCTCGGCGTCGAAGAAGACCTTGAGCCCCTGGTCCTTCAGGAAGCGCACCGAGTCGGCAACCATCGCCACGCCCTCTTCGAGCGTGGTGCGCAGCGCCTCGGTGACGTGGTAGTCCCACGCCTTGCCGACGATGCACACCACTCCCGTGCCGGCGGCAACCAGGTTGGCGAGCGTCGGATCGTCGTCGACCCGGCCCTTGACCCGACGGGTCGAGCCGAAGGCGACCAACTTCGAGGTGGTCAGGTCGAGTTCGGTTCGGGCGCGCTTGAAGAACTCCTCGTCCTTCGGGTTGGAGCCCGGCCAGCCACCCTCGATGTAGTGGACGCCGAGACGGTCGAGCTGCTCGGCTATGCGCAGCTTGTCGTCGACCGTGAGCGAAATGCCCTCCAGCTGCGCCCCGTCGCGCAGCGTCGTGTCATAGATCTCGACGGCAACCGGCAGGCTGCCCGGCGCTGGGGCAGGGTCAGTCGACATACTCGTTCCACTCCGCGTATTCGGGGCGCCTGCCGCGAACCGCCTCGTAGAAGACCTCCTGGACGGCGCGGGTGATCGGACCGGGGTCGCCGATCTCGCGGTCGTCGACCGACCGGATCGGCACCACCTCGGCGGCGGTGCCCGACAAGAAGGCCTCGTCGGCCGTGTAGAGGTCGCTGCGCAGGATGTTGCCGCGGACGTAGTCATAGCCGAGGTCCTCGGCGATGCGCCGGACGGCGTTCTGCGTGATGCCCTCGAGGGCACCGGCGCTGCTCGGTGGGGTGACGATGGTGCCGTCGATGACCACGAAGATGTTCTCGCCGCTGCACTCGGACACGTGGCCCTGTGGGGAGAGCAGGATCGCCTCGTCGTAGCCCGACTTGAGCGCCTGGACCTTGGCCATCTGCGAGTTGATGTAGTGGCCGCAGCCCTTGGCAGCCGGCGGCATGGCGTTGGGGTCGTGGCGCTGCCACGACGAGATCATCGTGCGTACGCCCTTGGCGATGCCCTCGTCGCCGAGGTAGGAGCCCCACGGCCAGCAGGCGACCGAGACGTCGACCTTGCACGGGATCGGGTTGAGTCCCATCTCGCCGTAGCCGAGGTACGCCAGCGGCCGGATGTAGCAGGACGGTATGCCGTTGACGCGCACGGTGTCGAGGACGGCCGCAACCAGGTCGTCGACCGACCACGGGATGTCGATGTAGAGGATCTTGGCCGAGCGGAACAGGCGCTCGATGTGGGGCGTGAGCCGGAACACAGCCGGCCCGCGATCGGTTTCGTAGGCGCGGATGCCCTCGAACACGCCGTTGCCATAGTGGAGGGTGTGCGTCAGCACGTGGATCGTGGCGTCGTCCCAGTCGACGAGGTCGCCGTTCATCCAGATCTTGTCAACCTTCTCGATCGGCATTGTGTCTGCTCCTGATTTCCTGTCGTGGGTGCGTGTTGTCGTGACCGTGCCTAGACCAGCGCGGCGATGGCGTCGCCGATGGCGACCGTGCCCTCGACCTGGGTGGCCGGATCGGCGCAGGCAGCGGTGATGCGTCGGGCAGCATCCTCCTCGCCCAGGAAGTCGAGCATCATCGCCGCCGAGAGTATGGCTGCGGTCGGGTTGGCGATGCCCTGGCCGGTGATGTCGGGCGCCGAGCCGTGGACCGGCTCGAACATCGATGCTCCGGTGCGTTCCGGGTTGAGGTTCGCTGACGCTGCGAAGCCGATGCCTCCGGAGACGGCACCCCCGAGGTCGGTGAGGATGTCGCCGAAGAGGTTGTCCGTGACTATGACGTCATAGCGCTGCGGATCCTCCACGAAGTGGATACAGGCTGCATCGACGTGGCTGTAGGCGGTCTCGACGTCGGGGTACCCATCGGCCACCTCGTGGAAGGTGCGCTCCCAGAGGTTGCCGGCGAACGTGAGCACGTTCGTCTTGTGGACGAGCGTGAGGTGCCCGCGCCGGGCCCGTGCCAGGTCGAAGGCGTACCGGATGCAGCGTTCGACACCCATCCGGGTGTTGACGGAGCCCTGGGTGGCCACCTCGTACGGGGTGCCCCTGCGCAGGAAGCCACCCTCGCCGGCATATGCGCCCTCGGTGTTCTCGCGCACGACGCAGAAGTCGATGTCGTTGTCGGGGAACACGAAGGGGCGGAGGTTGATGTAGAGGTCGAGTTCGAAGCGCATCTTGAGCAGCAGGCCACGCTCGATGAGCCCCGGTGGGACCTCGGGGGTGCCGACCGCGCCCAGGAACAGGGCATCCAGTCCGCGCCATTCCTCGATGACCTCGTCGGGCAGGACGGTTCCGTCGCGGAGGTAACGGTCGCCACCGAGGTCGTAGTCGACGGCTTCGAACTCGACCCCTGCCGCAGTGGCGACCTTGAGGCCCTCCGCGACGACCTCGGGTCCGATGCCGTCGCCACCGATGACGCCGATTCGATGTGCCACTGGAGTGCTCCTGGTCCTGCTGTGTCGCTGTGTAGTGGAGAGTAGGGGTGTGCCCGGAACGGAAAAACCGCCCACCTAGGTGGACGGTCGGGGCGCACGCCGGGAGGGCGTGCGCTAGGAAATGAGGATCACGGGGCGGGTAGTACTCACGGGTGGAAGTGTACCAAGACCCTTCGGGGGCCGGTCAATCGGCCCAGCAGCCTCACGACGCCGGACCGTCGCTACGCTCCTGACATGCCTGAACCGCAGCAGCTCTCCCCCGACGCGCACGGCCGCCTCGCCGCCGAACTCGAGGACCTCACCACCCGCGGACGGATCGACATCGCCCGCAAGATCGAAACGGCCCGGGAACTCGGCGACCTCTCCGAGAATGGCGACTACCACGCCGCCAAGGAGGAGCAGGGCAAGATGGAGGGCCGGATCCTGCACCTCGAGGCCCTCCTCCTCGACGCCGTGATCGTCGAAGGCCCCACCGGCGACGGCGAGACCGTCACCACCGGCGTCGTGGTCACCGTGCTCTACGCGGGCGACGACGAGCCCGAGCGCCTGTTGCTCGGATCGATAGAGGAACACCGCGACGACCTGCTGGTGGTATCTCCGGGTTCGCCGCTGGGCGAAGCACTGCTCGGCGGTGCCCCCGGCGACGAGGTCTCGTTCGAGGCACCCGGGGGAACCCTGAAGGCGTCGATCATCTCCATAGAAGTCTGAGGGCCCCGCCGGTCCGGTTCATCCCACTCCCCGGTACCGACGGGGACTTCTGTAATGCTCAGGCGGTGGACGTAGCGGTCACAGGATCGACAGGACTGATCGGCTCAGCCCTGTGCGCAGCCCTCCGGGCACGCGGTGACCGGGTGGTGTGCATCATGCGGCGGGTCCCGAACGAACCCGACGAGGTTCGCTGGGATCCGACCGGCTCCGAACTCGAACCCGCCGACCTGAAGGGCATCGACGCCGTCGTCCACCTGGCCGGCGCCGGCATCGCAGACCGTCGCTGGACCAGGACCCAACGTGGCCGAATCCGGGAGAGCCGCACCCTCGGGACGACGTTGTTGGCCGGTGCACTGGCCGCAATCCACGAGGACGGTGGGCCATCTGTCCTCGTCAGCGGTTCCGCCATCGGCATCTACGGTGATGCCGGTGACCGACCCCTCGACGAGGACGCTCCCCGGGGCACTGGATTCCTCGCCGATGTCTGCGCCGAATGGGAACAGGCCACAGCGGCTGCAGAGAACGCCGGCATCCGGGTCGCCCACGCCAGAACGGGCGTAGTGCTCTCCACGGAAGGCGGCCTGCTGGCGAAGCAGCTTCCCCTCTTCCGGCTCGGCGTCGGCGGCCGCCTCGGTAGCGGACGCCAGTACCTGAGTTGGATCTCGCTACGGGACGAGGTGGCGGCGCTCCTCTGGCTGCTCGACCGGGAGGTCGAGGGGCCCGTCAACCTGGTCGCACCGGGACCGGTCACGAATGCCGAGTTCGCCCGAACCCTCGGGTGCACACTCGGTCGTCCTGCACGGCTTCCTGTCCCGTCGCTGGTGCCGATGCTGTTGTTCGGCCGGGACCTGGTCCGCGAGCTCATGCTGGCCAGTTCCAGGGTCCGACCTCGGGTGCTCGAGGACACGGGCTTCTCCTTCGAGGACCCTGAACTCGGTGGCGCCCTGGACCACCTGATCACCGGCCGATAGCCGGGCGGCCTGCCGGATCGACCGGATCTCACCTAGCAGGCGCTACCTGCCCACAGTTGGAGGACGCGGCCCTCGTCGGTGGTGTTGCTCGTGGCCCCGGAGATCGGACCGGCGAGGCCGATCGGATCGAGGTCGAAGAACCCGGCTGGATCGGCCTGGTCGGTCTGGACGACTGAGAATCCGTCGGGGTAGGCGAGGCGCACGTCGGCGACCGTCGACCCGACTCCGATGCGCTCGAGGGTCCAGAAACCGGAATCGACGGAATCGGCGCCGCTCAGGAACCACCGCCCGAACTCGGCGCCGAACCCGGGCTCGCCCGGCGGTGCCACGGTCGTTGTCGTCTCGGCGCCTTCTGCCGTATCGCCACCTTCCGGAACATCCTCGGCGGGTGGGGCATCGGTCGGGTCCCGGTCGACCAACACCAGTTCGAGGCTGCCGAAGCCGACCCGTCGGACGGAGGAACCAGCACAACTCGGGTCCGACGCCCAACCGCTGTCCCGATCGGGATCACCGAGCACTGCGGACACGGCGTCGAGGGTGGTATCGACCGGTCCGCCCAACTCCAGGAACGTGGAATCGTCGCTGGCGGCGAAAAGGAGAAGGCCCTGGCCGGAGATGCTCACGGGGCCAAGCGGTGGCCTCGTGGTGGTGGGTGGTGGCTCGGTCGTGGTCGGCACCTCCGTCGTCGTGGTCGCCTCGGTCGTGGTCGACACCTCCGTCGTGGTGGTCGCCTCGGTCGTGG
>Ga0208278_1000009_pt1 | contig 84000 bp, 74 predicted proteins | sample ETN01SmetaG_FD_185794 | JGI IMG/M metagenome (GOLD analysis project Ga0208278, IMG submission 185794) | Marine microbial and viral communities from oxygen minimum zone, Eastern Pacific Ocean - ETNP2014F12-01SV259 (SPAdes) (version 2) | ecosystem: Environmental > Aquatic > Marine > Oceanic ...
GAGACTGGCATTGAGACGTCCGGCCGTGAGAACATCCTTTTCCTGCCCACTCCACTGCGTGACATACCAAGAGAGCCCAACAACCAAAACCAGACTGGCCGCCAATGCCAGCCATCGCGTTGCAGGCATCGGTTTCAGCCTCTTTCTTCCAACAGGGGTACCTGGTTTGCTGTGGGCTAATGTCAAATGTGGCCGATCTCCGGGGGCAACCTTTTTTGTTTGTTCCGTGATCTCTTCCTCTCCCTCCTCTGAATCATGCTGAACGTTTTCAAAGTCAGGAAATGTCGCCTCGGCATGGCTGATCTCACCAATCCACTCCCGGCAGGTTTCGCAACCCACCAGATGGGTTCTCAGCGATTGTTGATCTGCCTCAGCCAGTCTGCCGTTGATGAAGGCCGCCATCGTTATGGGGGAGGGGCATTCCGTATCTGGCATATCTTTTTCCTCTGTCTCTTGATGAATCAGTAACCTTCCCAGGCTTTCATCCAGTGAGACGGACCAATCCGAATTTTTCATAAACTCTTTTTCCTTTCAGGATGAAATTCTGAGCAGCCCCATCAGGGCTTCTTCCTCGATGCCTGCCTCAAGCACTTTCTGACGGAGGTTGTCAAAGACTTGCTTGAGCTTCCTTTCTGCATGGGGACGCTCCAGCCCAAGCAGACGTGCTGCCCGAGAAAGAGTCAGTCCCTCTTCGAAACGCAGTTGAAGCAGTAGGCGATCCTGGTCTTCCAGATGCTGTCCGGATACTTCAAGAATGGAAACTACCCGTTCTATCAGAGTTTCATCGGATGCTGCCTGCAATGACTGTTCGGGATTTGTCGAAGTACCCAACGTTTCTGGATCAACATCCGGCTCTAGAGAAGGAGGTCTGGGCATTCTGAGCTGCGAGGCCAAACGGGCCAGTTCATCACGGTCAACCTGAAACCCGAAATTGACCGTCAATATCTGGAAGGTTTCTTCGAAGGAATAACGACGTTGGTGAAGCATTTCCTCAAGTTTCACAGCCAGTTCTCCAAGCGCCACAGCCTTCCTGGAGGGTCTCCAACGGCCATGGCGTGAACGGATAAAATCAATCAGCCTGCGGGTGATGACGGAATAAAGAAAGGTGCTTAAATCTGCACTCCCATCCCAGGATCGTAAAACAGCATAGTCGCGTTCAACAAGATGCAGGTGTATTTCTGAACGTAATTCCTCCATCTCCTCCTCCTTCAAACCCTTCCTGCGAGAAAAGGCCCGTAAAACCGTGTCGAGTTGTTTGTAATGCCCCTCAAGCCAGCTGGCAGGATCGCTAATTCGAGAAAAAGACGGAGTTTCGTTCATGAGATTACTTAAAAGGATCATTCAATGCCTTCAAAGAGTACTCTAATCTTTGTATAAGAAAAAGTAACGATGCATGCCATTTCATTAAAATCAAAAGGCATGAAACTGACTGGAACTCAGAGGAAAACCCAGGTAGCTCTAATGAACAGTTTGGTCGATCGACCAACTTTTATGGATACTGTTTGATGGAATCTTGTGTGCCAATACCCTGATAGTCATGAACCACATCCCTGGAGTGGAACTGAAGATAGTTCAATAAAATGTAGTATTGTACCCGGTCGAGGCTGATGAATCTTTTCATGGATTTCAAGTGACCTAGCCATTGATTGGCGAGGTGATGATCGGGTTCTGTTCCACTGTGACAGGCCGTGCAACTGTTACTGAACATTTCTTCGGCAAATTCCCATAAGGGAGTCTTCGAGGGGATGAGATCGGATTTACTCAGCCACACCTCCAACTCGACACGATGCCAGGTCAGTTCGGTTTCGGGATCCATCATGCTTTCGATGATTTGGATTTTTTCAATCAGTGTCGGCCTGAGTACTGCAGTAAAAACACGTTTCCCTTGCAGGGAATAAATCACCCGATTGACCTGATCCTGCTGCCATCCTAGGATGCTGACATGCAACGCATCTCCTTTTTGAGAAATGAGCGAAACGCTTGCTCCTGGCATCAACTGCCCTTGCCCTTTTCCGGAAGACTGAAGGGACTCCAGTTGATCATGGATAGGTTTGAAATTAATGGTATGGAAATTACGGGTCTGAGGATCATGAGGGAAAGGCGTGTCCTGCAATTTGGTATAAAGCCTTGCATAACGTGATGACATATCGGGAAGCACATGGCAGTCCCAACAATAGGTTTGAACATTCAGAGTATGATGACAGTCTTCACACTGTTGCAGGGAGTGGCATTCCATGCAGGTCTTGGAAAGGCTTTTTTCAAAAGTCCTTCCATCAGTAGTGACAAATTGACGATTCCCTCTTCTGACAACATCTTCTCTCCATTCATCGAGCAGCTGCATGTGACTCGCACGCATCTGCGTTATCGGAAACACACAAAGCTCTTCTGAAATTTTGTTCACCATCGCTTTAGGCATCGGGGTCTCCCCAATATTGTTCCAAAAAAAGGGAAAGAGGACAGCCAGCAGAAAAACGGCCAATCCCCCGATGATGATTTTATGCTCCATTTCAAGCATGAACGATCAGGCTTTCATTCGGATCAACCTTAGAAAACAGGAATTGCCCGGCAATCGAGCTCCAACATCTTTTCTGTTATTCCACAGTGGAGAGGAAGCGAAATGCCTCCTCCCCATGCGGTTTTTTGGAAAGATGGTTCAGGCTTGAGTTACGGGTGGCAGGAATGCTGTCACTTCAGGTAAAGTCCCCTTGAACTTCTCAATTTGGACCAAAGCGGTGTTGGCAATGTTGGCCTGTGAAAGACTGGAGGCGCCCTGGTCCAGGGTCAGCACATTCACATCACCATATTTGCAGAGGCTGCCGGATACTCCAGGCTTAGCCGGATCGTACCAACCGCCCTCACGCAATCGAACAACTCCTGGTCTCAAGCGATCGGTGACGTAAGCACCTGCAAGCACCTCACCTCGCTCATTAAAGACCCGAACCACGTCACCATTTTGGATTCCACGAACGGATGCGTCCTGGTCGTTAATCCAAACCGGTTCACGACCCTGAATCGAATATTTTTCGCGCAACTTGGAATGGTTGGCCTGGGAGTGCAATCGGTCTGCTGGATGAGGACTCAAAAGATGCAGAGGGTAGGATTCTGATTTGGAGGATCCCAACCATTCTGCAGGTTCATACCATTTTGCATGCCCAGCGCAGTCTTGATAGCCCATCTTGGCGATGGTTTTGGAATAAATTTCAATCAGTCCGCTTGGAGTCCCCAGTGGTTCCAATAGAGGATCTTCTCGAAAATCGGCATGACGAACCCAGGCATCGGAGTTTTTTTGTTTTTTGAATTCAACATAAACTCCACTTTCCCAGAATTTCGAGAAGGATGGAATATCGATTCCCTTGGCTCCAGCCTGTTTGAAGGCCGCATCATAAAAGGTTCTCAACCAGTCCATCTCATTTTTCCCCTCAGTGAACTGATTCTTGTAACCCAGCCGGTCTGCGATCGCTGCACAAACCTCGAAATCACTTTTCGACTCATAGAGAGGATCAATGACCTTATGCATCGGGAACAGGAATCGTGTGGAATAATCTCCTCCCATTTCCAGGTCATTGCGTTCGAACGAGGTGCTGATGGGCAACACAATGTCGGCGAATTTGGCGGAAGCAGTCCAGAACTGATCCTGGATGATCACCGTCTCCGGCTTGTCCCAGGCCCGGATCATTTTGTTTCGGTCCTGCTGATGGTGGAATGGGTTACCACCGGCCCAGTAAACCAGTTTGATGTCAGGAAAGGTGACTTGATGACCATTAAAGTCGATGCTCTCTCCTGGATGGAGCAAGGCGTCTGAGATTCTGGCCACAGGGATTCCTTCAGGCATGTTGTCTGGGGATTTGCCTCCAGAAAAACCACCCGGCACAGCACTGTTGCACGAAGGAGCACCACCACTGGCATAGTGGTAACTGAAACCGAAACCACCACCCGGAAGTCCGATCTGCCCCAGCATCGCAGCCACCGTTACCAATGCCCAGTAGGGTTGTTCCCCATGATCAGCCCGTTGGATGGACCATCCCCCCATGATCATGGTGCGGCTGCTAGACATCTGTCTGGCCAGTTCACGGATCCTTTCAGCACTCAATCCTGAGATCGAGGCTGCCCATTCCGGAGTTTTCTCCTGACCGTCTTCAGCGCCTTTCAAATACTCTGAAAAACGATCAAATCCTACTGTGTAATCCTTGAGGAATTTTTCATCGTGAAGCTTTTCCTTTTCCAGCGTGTATGCCACGGCCAGCAGGATCGCGGTGTCCGTGTTCGGTCTAGGTGCAATCCAGTCAGCCCTCAGATACTGTGCTGAATCGGACAGGAATGGGTCAATGCTGATCACCTTCTTCCCACTTTCCTTCAGTTTTTTCAAACCCGCATACCCATAATGGTCGGGCAGAACCCAACCCATTTTCAGGGTTGTCATTGGATCGCTACCCCACATGACGATCAAATCGCTTTCCTTCAAAACGACCGGCCAGGCGGTCTGCTGGCTGTATACCTCCATATTGCCCATCACATGAGACATGATGACCTGGCCTGCACCGGTGGAGTAGTCACCCATTGCGGGGGTGTAACCTCCATTAAGATTAAGCAGTCGTGCTAATGCCGCACTCGAACTGTGCAGTTTGCCAGGACTCTTCCATCCTGGGTTTCCCGCGTAAATCGCGGATGGCCCGGAAGTTGCCCGAACCCGTTTCAACTCTGATGCCACCAGCTCTAAAGCCTTATCCCAACTGACTTGAACAAATGCGTCTCGTCCTCTCTTTCCGGAGTTCGACTTGGGCCCCTCTTTCAAGAATCCAGCCCGTACCATCGGATGTCTGATCCGTGACTGGGAATACACCATGTCCGGCGTGTATTCCACCAAGGATGTCGGTAGAGGGTCTTTGGCAAATGGAATGGCTTCGACAAATCGTCCCCCTTCCACCTTGGCTTTCATTACTCCCCAGTGGGCACCTGTTATGACTTCCCTGCTCGCAGCCTCTGCTTGGCTACGGCCCATGAAAGATGGAGCCGCCATGGTTACGAAACTGACAGTACCTGTTTTGCTGATGAACTTGCGTCTGGTCAACTTCCGGCCATTCAGTTCATTGAATCCCGTCTTCGACTTCTTCTGAGTACTCATAGTTATTCCTTCTTTGTGAGGATGCAGAATCAAGATTAGTTCTCAATAAACTACAATAATAGAATCAGATGATTGCTTCTATTCGTTGAAATTCTGAAGAATTCTCCAATTTTTCCCGGATTAATCCTTTATGAATTTCTACTGATAGAAGCTTTAGGATTTAAACTAAGCAGGAAGAGGGATAATTCTTTTGGGAGGGGGGAAATCTATATGTTTTTAGATGGGAGCGTCTCAAAACTCTTTCAGAGACACTTCTTCACTCTCCTCAGACACTCTTTACTCAGCGGTGGAGATTGAGAAAGGAGCTAGTTCAACGAGGTGGCTTTGGTGTGGCTGGGGATCTGTTCAGAGTCACCGGAAGTTTCTCGCAACTTTCAGGAAAGGAGTGTAATGGTCGGTGAAGTACCAGTCCTGACTATCCCAGAGGTGGTCTTCGAGACGCACGCCAACTGCTGAGAAGTAGCGGATGATCTCACGAACCCGATTTTGGTCATCGGGTTTTGGTTTTGGATTGGTGAGGAAACTCAAGGCGAGCCAGGCATTCATTTCAAGATGAAATTCTAAATCATCGTCAGGATTGAGGTTCGGATCGACAAAGATTTTCCGTTTAGGATCGTAATAATGTTCCAGCGCATGGCGATGGAGTTTCTTTAGAGCATGGAGGTAGTGCGGTTGTTTATACTTTTTTGCAGCCTCGGCAAAAACGATCGTGAGCAAGGCCAGATCTTCCAAACTTCCTGGTGTTGCCCATTGTCCGTTGTTGAGGTCATGAAAATGGAAAACCTGCTTCTTCCGGATCACCATGTTGGAGAGAAAATCGAGGGAGCTTCTGATTTTCGGTTCCAGTTCAAATTCGGGATAAGTGCCCCTGAGTTCCATCAGGTGCAACAATGTTCTCGACAGTCGGTCCGTGAAGACCCTTTGAATCACTGGAGGAGCCTTACCCTCCTCCCGGCCTTCGCGGTTGAGAAAATAGTAGAAGGTGTCTGCTTCCTGAAAACTGTGAAAAACCCCTGACTCCTGACTGTAGAGGGTTTGGATCAGGTATCCCAGGGTCTGGTCCGCAGTTTTCTTCCATTTCGGTGAAGGATTTTCAATGTTCACGGCTTCGAGCAAGGCGACCATTCCAGCATTCAGGTCGGCCATTTTTTCAAAATGCGGGACTTGCCATTCACGGGTTTCGGCATAACGGTAAAATCCCCCCTCGATGGGGTCATATAATTGTTCGATGGCCTGATCCAAAGCGGATGTAATCCATTCGAGGTGTTGTTCACGTTCTTCTCCTTTGGAATATTCAAGCAGATAGAGAGAAACCAGGGGATGGATGGTTTTTTCTCCCTGCCCGAGTCCTGCATATTTCCAGTCGATGTTGTCCAGTACCCCATCACGGAGCATTTGGTCGAGGGTCTCGAGGCGTTCTTCACCGAATTCTTCAGGAGGCTGATAGACTTCGACTAAGTCTTCATCTCCATAGAGGTTTTTTCCTATTGCTACGTTTTCCTGGACACCACGTAGGACCTCCAGGAAATCATCGGCATAGAGCACTCCGGAATACTTGAAATAGACCGAATAATTCGGATTCAGGAAAACCGTAAAGGGCACCCCGGTCGCTTTGTATTTCAGGTAGGCCCCGTTATGAATGTCAGCGTCAATAAAGACGTTGACAAAATGCTGGTTGAGGTACTCGTAGACCCTTTTCTCTTTCAGGGTTTTGTTTTGTAAAACTTTACACCAGTGACACCACTCCGCAGAAAAAAGCAGAAAAATAGGCTTACTTTGATTCTTGTGTTCTTTCATCACCGCAGCAGAATAATCTAAGAACTTCACCTTGGAATGCTGATGGTCATAAGCAGATGCATCCGAACAAAGAAAAACCATCATGGAAAAGACGAGGGTCGATTTCAAAGCCTGCACAAGGAGAAAGCAGAACCAACTCTTGCCCTTTGAAATCAAGGAATCCTGGGTTTTAGGCTTGGAAAGAATTTTCACCATTCAGCCCTGATCTTGAAACAGGCTGCGGATTTTCCGGATCAGTACCTCGGGATCGACGTCATGCGGATAACGTTGAATCAACATGCCAACTGTATCCACAAGATAGATATCTGCAGTATGGTTGATGACATAGCCCAGAGCAGAGCGTTCGAGTTCTTTTTTTTGGTATTTCACCCCATAAAGTCTGGCCACTTCGGAAATATTCCTGGGTTCGTCGGTCAGGCCAATGATGTTCGGATGGAAAAAACCGGTATACTCGTGCATCATTTCCACCTTGTCCCGTTCAGGATCAAGGGTAATGAAAAGTGCTTTTGATTTTTCCAATTCCTCTGCTTTCAAATGATGAAAGACGTTGCTGATGGTGGAAAGGGAAATCGGACATACATCTGGACATGCAGTAAAACCAAAAAATATCAAAACCACCTGCCCTTTGAGCTGGCTGAGGGACAACCTCCCCTCAGGAGAAATGAGGGTGAAATCCTGAGCCTTTTTCGGAAACGCAAAAACAGCAGCTGAAAAGATGAATGCCGTGAGAAGCACGATCAATGCAACAATCTGCCTGGATTTAGCCAATGAGTTCCTCTGAGATTTCCAACATGTCTTTTTCCATGCTTTCTGCAAGCTTCATCATTTCACTGGATTTGAAAATAGCGGCAAATGCCGTTGGTTTGAGAAAAGCCAGAATCGCTCCCTCTTTTCCCTCTTCCTGAAAAACCAGGAAACGGGCGGGCATGAACACTCCTGAGAGTAAATCTGCAGAAATGATACGACTGCAGCTTCCAAGATTACAGAACTCCACAATCTTATAATAACTGAAATTCAAGGATCCCGATGGTGTGTTTTCCCGTTGAAAAACATTATCGATGCTATTGACCCGGGAAACACTATAATTTCGAAGTTTGAGTTCCCCGAGAAGATCGTCGAGCAAATCTTCTGGAGCTAGTGATTCAGAACGGTACTGTAGGATTTCCTTACCGAGATTCATGATGAAGAAGCCGCAGTTGGTCGTTCCACCATCGGGGCGAATGCGATCCGGGAGAGGGTTCCAGATCGTTCCAGTGAATTTATTTATCGCTTTGGGGTTTTAATTTTTTGATGTAACTCACCAGGTCCCAACGTTCATTTTCTGAAAGGATAATCCCCCAGGGAGGCATGTCGGAACGTCCATTGGTAATGAACCCAAACAGATAGCCGTCGGTTTCAGGACCGCTGTTATTCCAGGCCCAGAGTTGCCTCGGCCAAGTGGTGAAACCATGAGATACTGGACCATAGCCATTTCCGCTTTCCCCATGACATTTTGCACAATTCTTCACAAAAAGCTTCTGTCCCCGAGCGGCTGATTCCGCATCCCCGGACATCGGATTGGTCAGTTCGGGGAATGCTTCCGTAACCGGGCCTAGTTTTGAAATCGACTGCATTTCTTCTTCAGTCAGGGCAGCATTCGCTAGCTGAGGGCCTTTGTGCACCTTGTACGTGTGGCCTGCGGGATCTTCGATACTTGCCACCGTTTTCTCGATCTGCTCCTTGGAAACGGAATTTGGATCATACTCTATGGTCATTTCAGGCCAGCCCGACGAGGTGTCGGTGAGGTTGAGTTTGACGATTTTGACACTCAATTCTTTTTCAAGCCCTTTGCTCAATGCCTTTGGACTGGCCGGTGAGATCAGTCCTTCGATTTTGAACTGCTCTTCCACTGTTCCCGCCATTATTTGAAATGAGCCGATGGCAAAAAGAAAAAACAGCAGCAAGAAACGGTTGATTATTTTCATCTTTTCCCCTTTAAAAAAAAAATTAAACAGTTGGAATGATTCTAAAAGGGCATTCAACCCTTGAATTTGATTTTTTTAGAAGTTTCCCAGCGCTTACCATGATTATCAACAAAGACGACCTTAACGGAGGCCTCCTTGTCTGCCTTCAGTTTGAAACTGAACAAAGGATCATCAGAAATGGCTGAAGACATGCGAAAGCGTGTCACGAGTTCATCGTCATAATAGACTAACATATTGCGGATGAACGTCACTGGGTTGGCACGGTTGAAAGAAGGTTCACTGTCCGGGTCCGCCCGTCCCAAACCGGTAAAGGAAGGGTGATTGAACTTTACTTTGATCTTGATGATGTCCCCTTTCTTGATTCTACGGCTCATCCTCATCCGGGGAGGTCTTATTTTTTCCGCCATGTTTTTCCTTTAATTTATGTTTGAGTGTTCATTTGAAAACTATGGTTTTTAGGTTGATACGGTCATCAAGCTGAGTTTTAAGCGGAGAATGTGTTTTGATATAATCGATCAATTCCTCCACAAAAACCTTCCCGGTTTCACGGACGTCAGTCGCACCAAACATTGAATTATTCTGGAATCGAGTGTGTACGGAAGCCACACTGTAATTTTTATTCTCATCAAGGGGTTTCCCACCGACCAACATCGTACGGATTTTACTCCCCGACTTGGCTCCAAGACTGCAGTCGAGGGTCATCCCGGAAAAACGGATCATGTCACCTCCCACCCGAGCATAGGGATCGGTTCCACTGACCCCTTCCAAGATATTTTCCAAGAGATCTTTCAACATTTTACCCTGCATCTTATAGGTGACAATTTCCCCTTCGGTAGGCACAACGTTGTAGACGTCCTCAGCTAAGATTGTTCCTGGGAGGATCGTTGCTCCATAACGCCATGCAGGGAAAAAGGAAACATCGGTTCCAGCTTTCTCCCTCAAAGCATCGGTGACGAGATTGCCCATGGTGCTCTGCCAGTAATCCCGTCGGTGGAGCATGACTTCGGTGAAACCAATCTCTTCTTCGAGGACTTTCTGATGGGGCTGGTATGCTTCCTCGATGATCTGTTCGACTTCAGGATCAGGAGGAACTCGGTTCTGCATTACTTTCACCAACCGGTATTCGTAGTCCACAACCTTTTTGTTTTCCACAATGGCATCAAGGCTGACCACCCATTTGCCATGCGCTCCTCCTTGAAAGAGGATTGTTCCGTTCCACACAACTGGATCATATATTTCATCATGGGTATGACCACTCAAATAAAGGTCTATGCCGTCGATCCTTTTTGCCAACTTCTGATCAAATCCAAACCCGCTATGAGAGACAAAAACAATCAAATCTGGATCTTCCGTTTCTCTGATTTCCTGCATCAGGTCAATCGCCAGATTTTCCTTGATTCCGAATTTAAAATCTCTGGCTGATCCAGCCACTGCTGAAGTGAGGGCAGTCCAAGGATAGGTCATTCCAACCAAGGCCACCTTCAACTTCCCGACTTGCCGGATCACATAGGAATCGAGGACCGGTTCATCCCATTCCGTGTCAGTCAGATTGAAGGCTATCACCGGGAATTTTGCCATGTCGATGAGGTCCAACAAATGGTCCTTCGAATACATGAATTCCCAGTTCCCAGGAGCCATCGCATCATAACCGATAGCGTTCATTGCCTTGACCATCGCCACACCACGGTCGAACACGGATATCCCTGCACCATGCCAGGTATCTCCAGCATCCAAGACCAGATTTTTCCCAGGAGTTTCGGCTTTCAGCCTTTTGATGACGGTGGCAACATGGGCCATTCCCCCAACTTTTCCCTCAATGGCGGATTTTTGGATATAATCCCCTTCCCTGGATTGCTGCCCCCAGGGTTTGATTTCATCTAGATAGCGATAATAGAGGGGCTTGAGGTAGGTATGAATGTCATTGGTAGTAATGATCCTGATAGACTCAGCAGCGTATATGACTTGCCAAGGAGTGAGCAACAGGATCAGAAGAAATCCTGCCTGCCTTGTCAGCAGGCAAAAAGATTTCTTAAATCTATCAACAGCCACCTGCTGCGACTTTAACATCTTTATGGATTGCCCATTTACCATGCTGATTACACTCAGACACAACCCAAACCCTGCTTTCACCACCAGCCAAACGGATCTGAGTACTGATGAAGGCTTCTCCACTTTTGGGCGTGAAAAAACACTGCCCCTTAATCACAACAGGATCATTAAAATTAAGGATCTGAATGCTTTTGATGTAATGATCGTCTTCCATTGGATGATCCACTTCCACAATGATAGGAGCTTGGTTTCCATCCTCTACTACCGGAGGAAGAGTAACCTTGGGAAGGTGAATTTTTTCAATGTCAGAGAGGTTGTTGATATCAACTGGTTTGTTAAATGCCGCTGCCTGAACTTGATCAAATATTGAGAGAGATGGAACTGCTACTACCATGCCTCCTAATGCAACTTTTTTTAACAAACTTCTTCTTAAAAGTTCACACATATTTTATTGGAGTATGAGATTGATAAAGGCGGAAAACATTTCCGCCTCTAATGATTAATTACTAGCTAAAGCTCTTTTCAAAGCAGCTGGTGATGGAACCCATCGGACTCCATTGTTTTGAACCCCAGCATCCAGATCGGTAGTAATCACATCCCAGTCATTCGGGTTGGCGGAAGCAGTATCCACGAGAGTGGCCACATTTTCCTTCTTAGTCGATATTACAGCAAATCTTCCAGATGGTTCAAATGCGACATTATGCGGCCCAAGGCCGGTCCAGATGTCTTTGACCTTTACATCTTCCTGGGTATCGATGATTGATACAATATCCGATTTCCCAGATTCATTGGTGAAAATTCCGTACCGGCTATTAGCTGGATTCAGGTAGAGTCTATTACCATCGGGACCGGTCTCGATGACTTTCATCAATTCCAATTTAGCCATATCGATGACGCCTACGGCATTTGCCTTACGGAGCCCAACATAGCATTTGCTCCCGTCTTTCAAACATGTAAAATTACCGCCCCCTCCAGGAACCTTGATGGTTTTCACAAGCTCCGTTGTATTCGCATCAAATAAATGCACTGCCTTGCTTGCACTTACCATAAAATATTTCCCTTGAGCATCCATTCCTCCAGCCCGGCCACCTTTAATCGGAACCATTTTGATTTCCTTCCTCGTTTCCACATCAATAACTGCCATTCCCTTTGGTTCCTGTTGGCAAGTTGTGAAGATTTTAGAATCATCCATCGAGAACATCGCGTCCCTCGCTCCAGGACAACTGATTTCGACAATATCGATGGGCCTTCGTGTGGCTGTACTCAATATCGTCAGATAGCCTTTCTTTTTATCCAAAATGTTTCCAACGACTGCCAGAGGTTTTGTATAGGCAAATCCCACATGAAGCGGGGCAATAACGGTTTTGCCGTTCATGCTCAGACGAAACGTATCCACAACTTCCTGAGTGGTCAGATCAATCGTCCAAAAGACATCCTTTTCATAACGTTGGGAAGACCAGGCATAACGAGCACCTGGAATCACGAAGATGTGATGGTTCCCGCCAGGCTTAAAGTTGGTACCTGCAGGGTCCTTCAATTGAATCTTTTTGACCGTCTCGCCCTTATAGTAGTTTACCACGGAAACGGTTGGTTCACCCTGATTGTCGATGAGAAAATTTCCATTCATTCCTTTGACCGCATGGAAATCCGAACGGATGGTATTCTGAGGATCCAAAAAGATAAGTGACTGATACTCCTCTGTACTCATTCCCTCGGTGGGAGCTCCAAATTTTAAATTCTTGTGATGACCATGATCATGTGACTTGGTGGTCACACAACCAGCAAGTGAGATCATCGTTATTGCTGCAACAAGATAATTAATGAATTTATTCATTCTTACTCCTGATTTGAATTAACTGAATTTATGGATGAAACTTTGAATTCGTCTTTATTTTTCATCCATACTTTACACATTTTTTCAGAAACGTTTGAATTTTATATAACCACAAGTTTTTTGTGGACCTCATTCCAAACTGCCAGAAGGTACCACACGATCATCAGCAATACAACTGCGATCACCCCCATTCCCCAGCCAATGAAATCGGGCAGAAAAACAGACTCTCCGATTTTCATCAACCAACCGCTTTGGTCCAGCCAGTCCCTGAAAAGAGAACCGCTCAATGCAAAAGCAACCAAGGTAAACCAGAGCTTGATCTGCCCTTCGCCGGCTCTCCAAAGGGAACTTGTGCCACAACCCCCGCTAAGGGACATCCCTATTCCGAAGATAGTCCCTCCCAGAAGACTACCAGTCCAGAATCCCTGGGAAACGAAAACGTCCCAATCCTTCAGATCCGTCCATTTGAGAATGCTGAATCCAATCGCAGCGATGACCACTGCCATGGCCACGGCACGGGTGGCTTCGGATTCTCCTGTCATGAAAGGATCCCGAAAAGCTCTGACAAAGCAAAACCTCGTCCTTTGCATGATGATTCCGATGATCAAACCAAAGAGCAGGAAAATACCTCGTGTACTATAATCAAAATGATCATAGGAAAATACCAGCCCAAGGCCGACTAGAAGAATGATGAAACCTGCCATAGGCTGTTGGGAGCCAGATTTGCCTGCTCCCTTTTTGGTAGACGCTGATCTCTTGAGAACTGCAGGGCTGAGATAGGTGATTTCCCAAACTAATAATTTTAGCCCCAGAAACGCACCAATGATGAGCCCTACCATCATTGCGGGTCCGGCCATAGAAAGAGCACTGGTGGCACTGAAAAACCCCCCGATGTTGCAGCCAAAAGAAAGTGCAGAACCTATCCCCATCAAAATGCCACCCAGCAAACCTTTGAAAAGTTCCCGGGGAGGAGCATTCCTGATCTGAAACTGCTTCGCTAAAAGCGCTGATGCAAAAGCACCTGCAAGGATGCCGAAATTGAGAATGGAAGTTGAAAAAAGGTGAGGAGAGATGATTGTGATATCGGTGATTTCAAGGCCATTGAAAAACCAGTTTCCCCAGTTCCTGATCCCGTTGGCAGAACTCCATGGGCGTTCGAAGGCGAACATGAATACATTGATCAACCCGAAAAGAATGCCTCCTAACCAGATTGGCCACTGCTGGCTGAAAAGCAGTGAATAACCGTTTTTCAGTGCCTCGGCAACACTTTTTGGCTCTTTACTCCCTAAATCTTGCTCCACGTCTGTCTCCTTAATTGTTTGGAGTCAAAAAAGATACCATATTATCATTATATTTGAATTTGTAAATTCTATCCGACCTGAATAGAAACCATTTTTTAAACCTACTTTAACTTGATTGATTTCAAATAAATGAGAGTTTGTTCAATGAAAATAGTTCCATTAGAAAAAGTATTTGTTTTAAAGGGTTTTCTAGAAACAAAGAAGGATGATTTCTTATACCGAACAACTACTCACAAAGACAATAAATATATTTAGCGTTGCTAGTCATATCCTTTTGACACTGACAACCATTTTATAAAAAACCGTAAGCAAGAGGAACCCAAACGCCCATATCCCCAAAGTGATGCATACCTCCAGAAAACCAGGAATGTATTCAACCACTTCCTCCATGGGACTGGGCACAAAACCCCCTAGAATCAACCCGATTCCTTTATCAATCCAGATAGAGACAAATAAACCTGCCGACGCAGCCGCGAGCCATGGAGTTGAATGTCTTAGAGTGGGTATGAGCAGTATCAACAAAGACAACAATCCTAGAATGAAAGAAATTCTTAGAAAAGGTACCAGATTACTCTTTCCATCGAGTCCAAAGAAAAGATACTCAAGACCATGGATATGAGACGGGATGTTGCTGTAGAAGGCCGTGAAAAATTCCATTCCAACAAGAAAAAAATGAATCAAAGCAGCATAGGTAATAATCATGGCCAGTTTAGCGATGGCCTTTGCACCCACGTCATATCCAACTGTTCTGCGAAGAAGCAGGGCCAGCAAGATCAACAACGCTGGTCCTGCAGTGAAAGCAGATGCAAGAAATCTGGGGGCTAAAACTGCCGTCAACCATAGATGCCTGCCTGGCAATCCAGAATATAGAAATGCAGTGACCGTGTGAATGCTCACTGCCCATGGTATGGAAAGGTAAATTACCGGCTTGACCCAGATTGGAGGGGACACACCCTTGCTTTCTGCTGTTAATACCCCCCATGCACTGAAAAGATTCAACACCAAATATCCGGTCAGGGAAAGCATATCCCAAAACATAATTGATTTGGGATGAGGATGTAGGATGACATACAGTGCCCTTTCGGGTTTCCCCATGTCCGCAAGGATGAACATAAGACACATGATGATTGAAGAAACAGCGAGAAATTCCCCAAGTAGAACTACTTTTCCAAACTCTTTATAATCATGAAGATAGTAGGGCAGGACCACCATCACTGCAGACGCTGCGACACCAACGAGAAAGGTAAACTGGGCAATATAAATTCCCCAACTGACATCACGGCTCATTCCTGTGATGGTAAGCCCCTCGCTGAGTTGCCTCGAATACGCAAGGACTCCCAGCAGAAAAATCACCAGCAACACTGAAACCAAAACCCAATAAGAACGCCCTCCCTTCAATGCATTTTCAAGCATAATCCTCTAAGTAATGTAGAAAACTGATGGTCGGGTTCCCAGTTCGGGTTTTCGCTGCATGGTTGGTTGTGATTCAATCAGTTTGCGTACATTGGAATCCGGATCATTAAGATTCCCAAAAGTCAGAACTCCTTCAGGACAGGTTTCCACACAAGAAGGCAGCAGGTTTTTCTCCAACCTTTCAACACAAAAATTACATTTCTCGACCACTCCTCTTTCACGTGTAGGAAATGCTGAATCAATTTTTTTGATTGCAGGACGTGGATCACGCCAGTTGAAACTACGGGATCCATAGGGGCAGCCTGCCATGCAGTAACGGCAGCCGATACAACGGTGAAAATCCATCTGTACAATTCCATCCGGACGAGAGAATGTCGCACCAGTTGGGCAGACTTTTGTACACGGAGGGTCTGCACATTGGTTGCAAAGAGCAAGGAATGGTTTCTCTTTTTGTCCTTTAGTCGAAAACTCCTGACTTATATTTGGAAACACTTTCTTGCGTGGTGATTTATAGATCCATTTGATTTCATCCTTGGGATTTACGAAATCTGGAACGTTGTGTGTTACATGACAGGCATCGATGCATTTCGTACAATCATCCCTGCATTTATTCATGTCAATCACCATCCCCCATCGGATTTTTTCTTTCGTTGTTTTCCTTTGAGTAGGACTTTCTGATCCAACCACAGTCTTTTCAATCAGACCAGTAACCAAACCGACACCGGCGAGTGCCCCTGCTCCTGATATTTTAAGAAAATCTCTGCGCTTATTTTTCTTCATTGGACCTCCAACGGAGTCACATGACATTCCCAACAATAGGTTTTCACATTGAGGGTTGAATGACACTGTCCACAAAATTCCTCACGGTTTTCATGGCAGTCGATGCATGTATGGGTTAGGCTTTTTTGAAAAACACGTCCATCTGTACTGACATGAATCCTGTTTCCATGACGGACCACATCATCACGCCATTTTTCAAGAAGTTTCATGTGATTTGCTCTCATAAAAGCTCTTGATTCAACACAATGGCCTTTAGAACTGTTGACTGAAAGTGATGGAGGCTGATGTTTTGAAGATTGATCTGAAAACCAAAATGGTATTGATACCAAAAAAAGGAACCCTGCTAATCCTCCATAAACCAGCAAACGTTCAATCATCATCACCTTCAAAATCAACCATCTCATCCTCCCTCAAATCCTCGGTCCTTTCCACTTCTCCCTCCATCACCAATGCATTCCCCACCAGTTCATGGAGCCCATAGACTGAAACACCTGGCACCCAGTAATTCATCAATGGAGGTAGAGTTGCACGATCAATAGCACAGATCGCAACCAGTCCATTGACATCATGTCTTTCATGAACCTCCTGAACGGCATTGGCACGAGGAAAACCACCACGCATTCTAGTTTCCATGAATTCATCAGTATTCAAACCACTACCAGCACCACAACAGTAGGTATGTTCTCGGATTGTATTCTCAGGCATTTCATGGAAGTGGTTACACACGTTTCTTAATACGTAGCGTGGTTCTTCAAGCATTCCCATCCCCCGGGCAATGTTACAGGAATCATGGAAGGTGCTAACAATATGATCATTGCGTCTCGGATCAAGTTTAAGTTTTTGCTTATGGATTAGGTCTGCAGTGAATTCTGCGATGTGAACCATTTTAGTCGAGACCGCATTGCGGAATGGAGTTCCAGTGATTGGAGATATAGGTTCTTCCAGAAAATCAGCAGGTCCGTTCATGGTTTCCATGTACTGGTGTACAACACGCCACATGTGACCGCATTCTCCTCCAAGGATCCATTTTACTCCCAGTCTCTCCGCCTCATGGTACATTTTCCCGTTGAGCTTTTTAGCCATGTCATGAGAAGTGAAGAGACCGAAATTACCACCCTCTGAAGCATAGGTGCTAAATGTATAGTCCAAACCAATATGATGGAAGAGCAACAGATAACCCATCATCGTATAAACACCCGGGTCGGCAAACATATCTCCAGATGGGGTAATAAAAAGTATCTCTGCACCCTTGCGGTTGAAGGTCGGCTCCACGGTAATACCTGTTACATCTTCTATATCCTCTGCAAGTGATTCTATGACCTGCACCATCGTATGCGGTTCAATACCCAAGTGATTCCCAGTCCGGTTGCAATCTGAAGCAGGTTTAAGGATCCAATTGATGCCAACTCCAACAAGATGCAACAATTCACGACCGAGCATGGTAATTTCTGCTGTATCAATCCCAAAAGGACAATAGACAGAACAACGCCGGCATTCTGTACACTGGTGAAAATAAAGAAACCATTCCTTAAGAACTTCTTGAGTCAGCTTGCGTGCCCCTACCAACCCCTTAAATAGTTTCCCGGCCAGTGTGAACTCACCACGGTAGACCGAACGCAATAATTCAGCACGTAGTACAGGCATATTTTTGGGGTCTCCAGTACCAAGAAAAAAATGACATTTGTCTGCACAGGCTCCACAACGGACACAAACATCCATGAATAATTTGAATGAGCGAAATCGCTGCAATCGTTCATGCATTCCCTGAAAAATGATTTGCTCCCAGTTCTCAGGCAGTTGCCAATCCTCATCTTCCACATTCCATTTCCTTGGATTAGGAAAATTCAGAGCTTCAACAACCTCCTGTTTTGCAGGATAGCTCCATTTACCCTTATCTAATGTGACTGGAAGTTCTGTCCATCCTTTTTCAGGTACACGCTCCTTAAGGAGGTTCGAAGACAGGTTGATGTCTTCCTTCAGTTCTTCAACTCCAGGCAATCCATCTTTCATGTTTTCCTTTCCAGAGGCAGGTCGGCCTTAGCCATTTTTTCTCTGAATTCATCCTCGTATTCTGTATAGGTGCGAATTTTTTCTGGAGCATTCCATGGGTTCACATGCCTGATCTCTCGACTGTTGGTGGCAAGATTACGGGTGGGGCTTAGAAAAATACCTCCCATATGCATCAACTTGCTGAATGGGAAATAGGCTGCAAGTACACAGACAAGAAACAGGTGAACATAAAATATACCGCTAATCGGCCCTGGAACAACGGGTTGGAAACTGATCAAACCCTGCATCAACAGTTTTGCGTAGGCCACATCAATTTTTGTGAAATGACGCATACTTATTCCACTTAAAGCAATTGCCAGAAGAAGGAATAATGGGAAGAAATCACTCGCTAGAGAAATATATTTAGTTTGAGCGTCAAACCAACGCCTTGAGAGCAAAAAAGCAAGCGACAATACAAAGAACAGATCCGTTAAATATAGTGCAGGGAGCGTTACTTGAAGAAAACTGTCGACCCTTTCAAGTATTTGCAAAACATGAGGAATGGGAGCCAGGAAAAATCGATAATGACGTAAGAAAATGACCAGCATCGTCCAATGAAATACGAGTCCTCCAAACCAAAGCCATTTGCTTGAACTATAGACAAGTGTTGGTCCCTTTCCTAACTCGGCCTTGGTGTTACGAAACAGAGAACGGAAAAACAAGACCTCAAGCATGACTCTTGCGAAAGCACTCCAGAATCCAGAAGGACTTTCGAGTTGATCCTGTTTAATCCACTCCAAAGACTTCGACTGACCTGTTGTGGTTGGAATCCGAAAAGGCACAGGTGATTTCATCCAATCCAGAATACGGAAGATAAAACCGCCGACAAAAACCCCAAACGCAAGATAAGGCATGACAATACCAAAAAGCATATGCAGCCCCAAAAAAGAAGTACCAATATATGCTATGAGGGCAAGCCCCATCACAGCTAATAAAGGAACTATTGTTTTCATTGTCCTGATTTCCTGAGAAGCATGTAGTTCCTTTGCTTTATTTCGTCTCCCTTCATTTGATAAATTTTTTCACGGTGAATCATAAACTGATCGAACAGTCTCAACATTTTCTGTTCTACCCATAACTGCAACTCATGAAGTTCGTCATCTGGAAAAATAGATTTAGAGCGTTTCCGTGATGCTAACTTGCAGACCAAAGGTCTCAGTTTAAAAAAAAATGACAGTGATTGAGAAGGAGGCATATCCTGAACCCCTAAAAGCCTTCCTAGGTTCGCAAGACCTTTCTCCAGATTGTTCTCCTCATCTTCACACAAATCACCAACAAGCATCTCAATCCCTTTCCCCAGGGCATGGGGAATCGGGTTGCTGAATGGATCTGTTTTCACCTGCATTACATTTCGTGACTGCTCAGGGAACATTTCCATCGACTCCTTTTTCCACTGAAAAAGGACTGTCTCACGATGATCCCTGATAAATGCTCTAATTTCCTTCATCTAGCCCAACTTCAGTTTCAGTTATACCATTGCAGTTTTGAGTGAAGTTTCACGGTCTCTCCCACAATGATCAAACCAGGTTGAACTATGTTGTTGGCTTCAACAGTCTCTAAAAGCGTTCCGACGGTACCAAGGACTACTTTCTGATGAATACTCGTTCCGTTTTGAACTACTGCCAGGGGAGTATCTCCAGGCATACCATGTTCTACCAACTTGCTGCTGACCAGGCCTGCATTGGCCAACCCCATGTAGTACACAACGGTCTGACGAGGCTGGACGAGGCTGTTCCAGTTCAATTCAAGTACTTCATCCTTTCCATGGGCAGTCACAAATAAACAAGCCTGGGACAAATCTCTATGGGTCAGGGGGATACCTGCATAAGCACAACATCCTGAAGCTGCAGTAATTCCCGGAATGACCTGGAAATGAATTCCAGCATCCAAAAGAGCTTCTAACTCCTCTCCACCTCTTCCAAAAATAAAAGGATCTCCACCTTTCAAGCGGATCACTTTTTTACCCTGCTTGGCCAGTTCAATCAGTTTTTCATTGATCTGTTCCTGCCCCATGAAATGATCCTTGTCTTTCTTTCCTGCATATATCCTCTCAGCTTCTGGATTTGCATATTCAAGAATTGGATCAGAAACAAGACGGTCATATACCACGACATCAGAGGATTGGAGATGTCTGAGCGTTCTCAGAGTTAACAGTTCCGGGTCCCCTGGTCCAGCACCAGCAAGTATGACACTTCCCTTGATGGTGTTTCCTTCTGAATTTTCTATTTCATGCTGAATGATCCTTTGCGCATTTTCCTCATTTCCTGAGAGGAACAAATCCACTAGCGGGCCTGACAAAATGTGGTCCCAGAAACGTTTTTTTTCACCATAACTTCCAGGCTTTTTGAGGACAACTTTTCTGAATTCACCTATCATTTCTGCAAGTGGACCATAAGAAGGAGGAAGAATTGATTCAATCTTTCTCCTTACGTATTTAGAGAGGGTGGGTGATTTCCCACTGCTGGAAACGGCTACAATCAGGGGAGAGCGGTCTAAAATGGAAGGAATGGTGAAGGAACATTGATCAAGTTCGTCCACAACATTTACAGGGATGTTGTTTTTCATCGCCTCTTCTGAGAGGTAATGGTTGACTCCTTCATCTTCTGAAGCTCCTATGACCAATCGATAACGTGTCAGGTCAATCTGTTTGAGAGATTCCTTTAGGGCAACCAACTGATTCCGATGAAGCAATTCACCGATAGGTTTGCAGGGTTTATGGGTGAGAAGATCAATCTGTGCCCCAGCTTTAAGGAGCAGAATTATCTTGGCATATGCTTTATTTTCTTCTCCTGCAACCAGACATTTCTGGCCACTCAGGTTCATAAAAACTGGAAACTGTTCCATTTATTTTCAGTTTCAATCAACTGTTCCAAACCTTGTCGTATTCACGATTTTGAATCACCAGAATGCTTGAACCTGACCCTTTTCTTCTCTCGATTCGAAACGTTTGAGCGGTAGCCGCCCATTGGCCAGACACTCTCCATTTCGGATATCAAAGGTCCATTGATGTTTTGGACAGGTCAGTTGGGTCCCTTCCAGAGCAAGATGAGGTATATTGGTTACCTGATGGGGACAACGGCTGTCAAAAATCCTAATCTCCTCTTGTGTTCGATAGACAAACACACTCCTGTCATCGACAGTAAAGTTTAATGGCTCCTCAAGAGGGATCTCTTTTAATGGCGCAACTGTATGCCATACCGATTCTATGTTGAGACCATCCACTCGAAATTCTGGAATATCCATCTCAAGGATGATTTCAATCGCCCATATAATCTTAGCCAGACCAAGAACCGGGAAGGCCATCAAGAGGGCATCTAAAATTTCATCCGCACTGCAACCGTTGCGAAGTGCTCTTGAAAGATACTGACGAAGACCTGGCTCTGTCTGGACAGCCACCTTGGTGATCACTGATATTAGGTCCCTGGAACGCGTGTCCAGATGCTCTCCTGCTTTTTTGAGAAAAGAGAAATAAGACCCCATTGCATCAGGACGCGTCTTGACGAGATAATTTAGTGCATCACTCATGGATTTTTCTGTTATGAAGAGTCAGACAATAATGATTTGAAATAAAAGCTGGTCGTTAAATTTCAGCAGATATAAACCAGAAAACCCTAAAACTCAGAGCCAGCTGTTGACTTGATGTTCTACTGCAAGATCTACAAATTCGCTGTAACCAATCAATTTGACTCCGTCTAAAGGGTTCCCTATCCCTCTAGCCTGAAGTTCGGGTTGAAGGACATGAACAGGATTGGTCTGCATTAGTTCTGTAACCAAATCGGCAAAACGGTTTGAAGACTGGACGGTATAAGCACCATCTTGAAGAAAAAGAACTGGATCTCCTGGTTGTATGAATCTCAGGGTTGTTTCAAAAGTATTGGATTGGAAGGGAGACTGATTGATAGTATGGAGCATCGTTATATCTAAAAGATGATTTTTTTCACATGAAACATGCCAAGTGACTTTGGTTTATTTTTTTTTGGATGGTTAACAGAACAGTTCAGTGATGAAAAATCGCTTCCTGTTCTTTCATCAAAAGACCTATTTGATCGGATTCCATGATTTCCACCGGAACCACCAAATCTTCATGGTTCAAACCCCGTTCCTCTAAAGATATTCTATCAACATAGAGTTTTTCGACGTCAAAGCCATCCAAAGCACGGAAAGTTTGAGAAAATCCTTTAATCCCAATGGCCTCTGTATCTTGATCCTTCTTCAAGGCATAGACGCCATCGTCAATAAATACCACGGTAATATCCTGTTCGTAGGAAGCCATGATCAAAATCATTTCAAGGCCTTCGTAACTATAAATGCTTCCATGTGGAGCACGCCTCATGATGTGCATGATTTTTTTCACAACTTCATCGTCGTAATCTCTTTCTTCCATGCTTTCAGTCTCCAAAGGTCACCATCCGATCGACCTCAATGCTAAGGTCCGTCAATTCACCCAGACCCGTGATCGACATATTCTCCATGATTTCTCCGTCTGAAATACCACGACGCTTCGCAGCAGCGATACAGACCATTAGATCTCTACCTATTTTTTTCCCGAGTTCAGACCAGAGCATCGCAAGATGCCGATCATCCTGAGGGGGATCCATATGCCGGGTGGCATTAATCACCCCATCATTGTAAAAAAAGACCCCCTCAATCTCATGGCCTTTTTCAAGCACAGCCAGGGCAAAACGATAGGCACTATCTGAAGCTTGGTGGGTATATGGACCTTCCTTGATCAAGATTCCAAATTTCATCCTCTGCCTTTAATCAAGCTCATTTACTCTGGATGTAATAAACAAATGAACCACCCTCTTCCTCCGTTTTGAGAATCGGATTTCCCGTCCTTTTGCTCCAAGAGGGCATATCCTGGTTGGATCCTGGATCGGTAGAAATAACTTTGAGCACCTGTCCTTCCGTTAGCGAATTAATTGCTTTTTTTGTTTTTAGAATTGGCAGAGGACAAGATAGTCCACTGCAGTCAATTTCTAGGTCAACTTTGATTTCCTCACTCATAATTCAAATTTGGTTTAATAGGGTTAAAATGGTTTGTCCAAAATTTTTCCCCATTAGGATTTGGACATTTCCTGTTTGACAGCATCATAGACCAACTTCCATGTCTTTGCCTTAGCAGCAAAAGGTTTTTCATGATACATCGAACAATAAACAAAATCTTCTGCACCCTTGAAGTCTTCTCTTTCAAGAGCTGCCAATGCTTTTTTGCCTGAAGCTGCAGCATCACTACCGGTCAACTGGACCTGTTTCCAATAGTTGAGAGCTTCTTCACGGTAAACAAAATGGGGTGGAAGTTCCTCTGCTTCTTTTAAAGATCCGACATTCACTTGACGGTCACCAAAAGTCATCCCCCAACCTGTTTCGGCCCACTTCAAAGAATGCTCAATAGCCTTTTGAGTTTGCTCAATTAATGATTCATACATAAAAAATTTTCATGAAATTAAAGACCGTCTCCCATTCCCATTTGAATAAAACCAGTAGGACAAACAAGATTACAGAGATGGCAGCCTATGCATTTTTTATAATCTGTATACATCACTTCACCTACAGGATTATCCTTGTAACGTGAAATTGCCTCTTGTGGACAAAAAGAGGAACACTGTTTACAGTCAAAACATAAACCGCAACTCATGCATCTTTTGGACTCCTCTTCGGACTGATCTTTTGTCAACGGTTCAAGAATTTCATCATGATTGCCTATAATTTGTTTAGGAACGTGATGCTTCCTTCTCGCCTGGTTACTATGAAAAAAATAGCTGATATCCTGTTTTTTGACATTGATGATATCCTTATTTGGAACTGCAGGAAGTTTTCTAGCATTTAACAAAGCATCTATAGAATCTGCAGCTTTTCTGCCGTGTCCAACAGCTGTCGTAATAAGATCTATCTTGAAGGCATCTCCTCCTCCGAAAACGTTCTCTTTGCCAATGACTTTGAAATGCCTATCAAGCTTCAAAAAGAGATTATTATCATTCGTGGTTCCTTCCAACCCGCTCATATCCGTTGTCTGACCAATAGAAGCGACAATCATATCCGATTCTATTTCAAAAATTTCATCTGTAGGCTTGTATCGAAAAAACGGAATCTTTGAATCCCATCCTTCTTCCCCTTTTTCTTTCTTGACCATCTTTGCGCACCGAACTCCCCGGACTCCGTTTTCCCCTTCAAACACTTCTAGGGTACCAACAAGATATTCTATCTTTGCACCTTCTTCTAATGCATCATCAAATTCATCTGGATAACAATTCATTTCCTCTCGAGGGACTGCAGAAATAATTGTAGCTTCAGACCCCATCCTCCTAGCCAGGCGGGCAACGTCCATGGCAACATTCCCGTCTCCGATCACGACTACTTTCTTTCCAATATTAAAATCATCACCATGAACTTCATAATTCCTCAGAAAATCAATGGCATTGGTTTTAAAAAACCCTTCCGAAAAACCTTTTATAGGCAGGGGTCTCCCCAATTGAGCACCCACCCCAACGAATACTGCATCATAATCTTTTTCCAATTCCTCCAAGGTTATATCGGTCCCTACACAAACCCCCATCTTTGTCTCTATTCCAAGTTCAATGATTCTATTGACTTCTGTTTCCAAAACCCTCCGTTCTACGCGGTACCCCATAATTCCATAAAGCATCATGCCACCTGGTTTTTGATTCTTATCATAAATGGTGACGGCATGACCTTGACGGCGTAACTGATAGGCAACAGAAAGTCCGGCAGGACCGGCACCAATAACTGCAACATGCTTCCCGGTATCCTGACCCGCCGGTGGAAGCTTCAATCCGGCTTCGATTCCGTGCTCACCGATGGCATGCTCTACAGCATTAATCGCGATGCTTTCTTCACGATGCTGACGATTACAGGTAGTTTCACATGGATGGGGACAAATCCTTCCCATAATCGCAGGGAATGGATTTGTTTCAACGATTCGGTACCAAGCCGCATCCCATTTGTCCTCTGACTTCTCGACACCCGTCAGCAGATTATGGAATCCTCTAATATCTTCACCTGCGGGGCACCCAGCAGTACAGGGAGGAATCTTTTTTACATAGATCGGGCATTTGTGGCTCGCGTCTCCAAATGCAACGACTTTTTTGAAACCATCATGAACCGTATATTCTGGAAATTCATACCCGTTCGCATCATCGAGGATCTGATTCGATTCAAAAGCCATGTTTTTTCTTTATTTTACTCAGAAACGAACGTGAGCCGACTGATTGAATGTCGTACGTGCATGACGATAATCATCAATCATATCCTCATCAAAATTAAGACCTGTCATTTCAAAGAATCTTTTCCAGCCAATTCGATTGATCCATTCGCCTAACCTTTCCCATGGACGGCCATCTTCACGATAAGCCTCGAGGATGGTTTTCACCACTGCATTGATTTCAGGCCAACGAGGAGGATTATTAGGAAGGTTATGTGCTACCAAACACCCTTTGGTGGGTTTGGAACGGGCATTTGAATTCTTTCCTCCTACCCAAACTGCAAATTTCGAGAATTCAGGATGGTTGATTTCCATGGCAGGACAGGCCCCAAAACAGGCTCCACAGTACATGCATTTTTCTTCATCAACCATCAGGGACTTACGATTATTCACTATAGTAGGTCTTATCGCTGCTACTGGACAACGAGCAACCGCTTTGGGCAGTTCACAAACTTCTGAAAGAATATCGTGATTGATTCTAGGAGGACGGGTGTGCTTAACGACGATCATAATATCTCCCTGGCCTCCGCAGTTGATCGAACAACACGAAGTTGAAAGCTTCACCCGGTTGGGCATGCGCATCGTCTTAAAATCTTCAATAAGACTATCCATCATCGATTTAACCACACCGGATGCATCGGTAGCAGGGATATCACAATGAAGCCATCCCTGGGTATGCGTGACTTGTGAAACAGAATTACCCGTCCCACCGACCGGCATTCCCATTCCCTCAAGCTCATTGATCATCAACTCGACATTTTCTTCATTAGGAGTCATGAATTCAACATTACTCCGTGTAGTAAAACGCAGAAATCCATCGGCATATTTGTCCGCCACATCACACAATCTGCGGACAAAATCAACGGAATCCTGGCGTGGTGTCCCCGCTCGCACTGTCCAAAGAACATCCCCACTCTCGGCTACGTGCTTGAGAACTCCTGGCTGGGGCTGTTCATGGTATTTCCATTGACCATAATTTTTTACAACGACAGGGTGGAGTCCTTCTTTATAATTAAATGGGCCTGATTCTATGGTTTTCCAGGTTCTTTCGGTACTCATAAATATCTCCAAATTATTAGGCTCATCCGATCAATATTTTGCCCTGAAGTAAGGATTCTGTCTGGGGTGTTCCACCATATCCACAGAGGGTTCCACACCAATTTCATCAAGAAAAGTTTTCAGACCTACCCGCTCCATTGTTTCTCCAAGACGTTCATGATCAAAACCGTTGTCATCCCACCACTCGATAACGTTATCCATCAGTTCAATAAATTCCTCGATATCCTCATCCGTTTCCATTTTCATGAAGGGCACAATCATCGTTCCTCCCATGGTACCAACCTTGAGGACATTCTTGCCTCCAAGCAGTAACGAAATCCCACGATCCTTCCCTGGTGAAAGCGCTTTGGGCATGACATTCAGGCAATGCATACAACGAACACAATTTTTATTGTCGATTTCCAATTCACCATCTTTGAGAGTAATCGCATTGGTCGGACAACGAGTAATGACGTTATTGACAAGGTTGTCCATGCCTTTTGCATCAATCCAGGCTTTGACTTCTTTTTTGTCAATTTGAATTGAATCGCGCCATGTCCCAATCACTGCAGCATCGGACCGAAAAATTGCATTGGAACAGTCATTCGAGCACCCAGAGAACTTGAATTTGAATTTATAATTGAATTCTGGTCGATGAACATCACTGACGTAATTTTTTAAAACCCGGTCATGTAATTCCAACGTGTCAAAACAGGACATTTCACAGCGTGCAGGTCCAACGCATGATATTCCCGTCCTCAGCCCGGCACCAGCTCCTCCAAGATCCCAGCCAGCCTCATTCATTTTGTCGAAACACTCCTGTGTCTCTTTTTCTTCAATCCCCTGCAACATGATATCGCCTGTTTGACCATGTAACGCGATCAACCCTGATCCATGCTCCTCCCAGATGTCGCAGAGTTTGCGTAAATCCTTGGTGCTGTAGACCATCCCAGCAGAAGATTGGACACGAAAAGTATGAAATTCTGAGGCTTCCGGGATTTTATCCTTGACCATTGAATAGCGAGTAATGATTCCAGCCCCGTAACCATGAACTGTTACCAGACCTCCTTTCCAATACCCCATTTTAGTCTGATAAGAATATTCCAGCTGATCCATAACTCCCCGAAGCATCGGTTTTTCAGTCCTTTCTGCAAGTTCCTTCAATCCACTTATGAAGCTTGGCCAAGGACCTTCCTCCAACTCATCAAGCATTGGGGTCGGATTTAAAAATTTCCCGTTCTCTTCCACAGATTCTGACTCATTCTTATCTGATTTATGGTCATCAGGATTCCCATCAGTATATTCAAAATCCATAATCATCCTTTGAGTTTTAATGACGATTGCTTGATAAATAACTTTGAGTTTTCATACACATCCAGTGGGCTTGGGTAATCCAGCTATTTTACAGGCCTGCAGGGCAGGTCCTTTCGGGAACAAATCATAGAGATAGGTCGAAGCTTCTTTACGATGGATATTATTCTTTTTTGCTATTTCCTTGGTTAAAACCTTAACCGCTGGGGCAATCTGATAATCTTCATAATATTCACGGAGGAAGTTGACAATTTCCCAATGCTTGTCGCTCATATTGATATTTTCATATTCTGCCAATTTGATGGCGAGATCATCGGACCAATCCGATAGATTGATCAGATAACCATTCTCATCGGTTTCATAGGTACTACCATTCATTTCAAGAGACATATTCTCTCCTTTGATAGATTAAAAATTAAAAAAATAACATTAAAAGCCCCTCAAATCGAACCCCAGATGAGATTCTTCTATGAATTCGTGTCCATTCAAAATGAAGATATTTTTCATGCTGAATTGATCTTTTCATGATAATCCTGAGCCAGCATCGCAAAATTCTGTGACCATTCCGGAGTTGATTTCGAATGAATATGAGCATAGGAAGCCAACACATTTTGGTGAAGAACCCCATCCTGGATTCCATCCATTCCATATCCTCTCAGGACATTAAATTGACAATCCTTATCATTTGCTAGATCTAATGGTTTAGAATAGTGAAATTCGTGGGCCTTGATTTTTTGATGGATATTGAACCAAGGAGTTTTCTGCTTACTTTCAAGTTCCAGATATCCATATCCATAGGGTTTTTTCCTATATCCAACATTCCCCTCAAGAATCCCTGCAAGTTTGTGTTTGCTGCCTTGATATTCTGTGTTTTCATAGAGATAAATCAAACCTCCGCATTCGGCATAAAGTGGAATCCCAGAACGTACCCGGTCTTTCAAATCTCGAATTAAGCTTAAGTTGCCTGCAAGCTCGGAAAGGAAGGATTCAGGAAACCCTCCACCAATATAAAGACCATCCACTTCGGGTAAAGAAGAATCATGAAGCGAATCTATGTCAACCATCTCCGCTCCCTGTTGACGAAGAGATTCCAAATTATCAGGATAATAAAAACAGAATGCAGCATCTCGAAAAACACCGATCCGAAATGAGCTTTCCCTCACAGAATCATCCGGTTTTTTGGGATTTTCTCGTTGTTCAATAGTTCCACATACATTCGATAAATTTTCTCCATCAAAAAGCCCAATGATTGACTTCAGATTACATTGCAGTGCTACTTGATCTTTTATGGTTTGAATGTGCGACTCGACATCACCACTTTCCTCAACTGAAGTAAGGCCTAAATGTCTTTCAGGAATATTCAGTGTTTGATCCTCACGAATAGCTCCAAGTACAGGAATTCCACAATAATGTTCAATTGCTAGTTTCTGTTTATCTACCTGTCTCTGGCTTTTCGTGCGGTTGAGTATTATCCCAACCAGCTTTACCTTGGGGATCAACTGCTGTACTCCCAAAACCACTGATGCGACTCCACGGTTCATCCCACGACTATCGATTACCAACAGTACTGGCGCATCCAAAATTTCTGCCAACCCTGCACTGCTGTCTTTCCCGTTAAGCGACATCCCATCATGCAATCCGTGATTGCCTTCTATAAGTGAAAGATCGTAATTTTTTGAGTGGCTAGTAAAGGATTCGATACAGCCTTCCTCCCCCATCATATAGGGATCAAGGTTATAACATTCATTTCCTGATGCTTTTTTAAGCCACATCGGATCAATGTAGTCTGGTCCTTTCTTAAAGGGTCTTATTTTCTGTCCAATAGAAGCTAGATGAGCCAGCAATCCCAGGCTGAAGATCGTCTTCCCCGCACTTTTATGAGTTGCGGAAATCATTAATCTAGGACTTTTCAACACTTCATCTCTTAAAATAGCTTGTTTGAAATCATATTTTTGTTCATAAGTTCACCTCGCCTGAAGGTAGAGAGCCTTGGCTCTTAACGATTATTGTTAATATATTCAAATATTTAAATAAATTAAGCCTAAAAAAAACCCCGCTCTTCAGTCATTAATGGTCACCGTTGAACATAAATTTGTTAAAGGGTTTTTGTACATGAAACATGATTGGCTCTAGATTGTTTGACGGATTCCTCTAGTGATAAGCAATATCGGTTATAAATTTTTTATCAAAAATACATTATGATCTTATGAAGTCAAGTTTTTTGCGAAAAATGAATTTTGATCTTATCACAATAATTTAACGTCATCACAATCTTAAGAATTCAATTATTCTTTAAAATCATCTCTTCGAACTTTTTGAAGCCACGTTTATTAAGTGAAAGAAACAATCCCGATTATGGAACAACAAGCCCTTGATGGAATTTTGGTGATCTCTTTGGAACAGGCAGTCGCCGCGCCTTACTGCAGCCGGCTTCTTTTAGAAGCCGGAGCCAGAGTGATCAAGGTCGAGAGGACAGAAGGAGATTTTGCCAGAGATTATGACAGTGCGGTGAATGGAGAAAGCACCTATTTCGTCTGGCTCAATGGAGGAAAAGAATCGGTTGTAATGGACCTTCAATGTGATGAGGACCGTGAACTACTCAGAAAGATGATCCAACAAGCAAACATATTTCTTCAAAACCTGAAAGCTGGAGCCGTTGAGCGACTTGGATTCGATTACGATCAGGTAAAGAAACTGAATCCTGGAATTATCATGTGCAGCATTTCCGGATATGGGAATCAGGGAGAATATTCAAAAATGAAAGCCTATGATGCTCTGATCCAAGCAGAAAGCGGGCTCTGTTCCGTGACAGGTCCACCGGGACAACCTTCAAAAGTCGGTTCCTCGGTCTGCGATATTTCGACCGGGCTGACGGCATATGGCGAAATCCTCAAAGCACTGTTGAAAAGAGGTCGTGATAATATAGGGAGCCACGTCGAATGCTCTCTTTTCGGAGTTCTTTCAGAGTGGATGGCAGTCCCACTTTTATTTTATGAATATGGAGAAAAACTGCTTGGTGGAACCGGAATGGATCATCCCCAAATCGCACCTTATGGAGCCTACCAGACAGGGGATGGTCCGATTTTCATTGTCATCCAGAATCCAAGGGAATGGCAACTTCTCTGTGAAAAAGGACTTGAAAGACCGGAATTGACCAATGATCCCAGGTTTTCCAGCAATGAAAAAAGGGTCGAAAACCGTGAGGAACTCAAACAGTGTTTTGAAAACATCTTCAAAAAGATGTCCCGAAGCGAAGTTTCCCGTAAGCTTCTTGCCGCCGGAATTGCCTGTGGTAACATCAACAGCATCGCGGACCTGGCACTTCATCCTGCACTTCAGCGCAGAACGATGGAAGTGAATGGTAAAACATTCAGCACCATTCGAAGAACCGGTGATGCTTCCAGGAAGGCCCTGGCGGTTCCGGAAAAAAATGAACATGGTGACAAACTGCGTGAAGAATTCAAAACTGCTTCTGATTCTACAAAAGCAAAATAACGAAATCCAAGCCTTCCAATCTCAACTAAATCATGAACGATCCAGCCAATGAGCACATCCGGCCTCGGCGCAGTTTCATCTTCACGCCGGGTTTGAAACCTGAAATGTTCCCAAAAGCTCTGGCTTCCGGTGCAGACATGGTCTGTATCGAACTGGAAGACGGTGTTGCCCCCAAAGACAAAGATGAGGCAAGAAAAAATGGGCTATCCCTCTTTGAGGAACCCCAGGCGGAAGATGGAGTCGAACGGGTCGTCAGAATCAACAGTATGCGCAGTGCTTACGGAATCGATGATTTGCAGGCCATCCTCGCCAGCAAGACCGCACCTCCGGGGCTGATGCTTCCCAAGGTCAACTCACCCGAAGAAGTTCGCTGGATGGATGAATTGCTGGATGAATCGGGACATGCGTGTCGGCTTCATATCATCATCGAAACCAATGCGGGTCTTGAAGCCGCATTCGAAATCGCACAATCCAGTCCTCGCATCGAAGCCCTTTATTTTGGTGGAGTCGACATGTCTGCTGAGTTGCGATGCAGAAACGCATGGGAACCCTTGCTTCATGCGCGCTCAAGGCTGGTCCATGCAGCAGCCCATGCAGGCATCGATGCGATCGACGTTCCCTACCTCGACCTGGAAGACCCCGAAGGCATGAAGCAGGAAGCCATCCTCGCCCGGGATCTTGGATTCAGTGGTAAAGGCTCAATCCATCCCAAACAGATCTCACTCTTGAACGAGGTCTTCACTCCAGATCCTGCAAATGTCAAACATGCCCGTAAAATATTGCAGGCATTTGAAGAAGCAGACACAGGGCTCGTTGTGGTGGATGGAAAACTGATTGAAAAACCTGTCCTGCGTGAGGTTCAAAGAATTCTCGCCATTCACCAAAGAGTTTCCAATCCATGAGCAGGATTGATCCTGATCAGTAATTCTCTCCCGTTTGTGCAGCAAAAATAGAGGTGTAACCTGCTGACCAATCCGGAGGGATGAGGCAGGGTCTTGGGTCATGATCGGCCCAACGGACAGGATTCCCCCGTACCAGGGAAAATGCATGTGAGGAAGGATCCGGATGCGGGGTATAGGGCTTTGCATCTGCAGAAGTGTAACAGTTGAGCAACAGCGGTCTTGGCTCAACAGATTGGCTGGGAGGTGAAAAGTGCAGTGTTCTGCAGTTGTGGATGGTGATCGAACCTGCGCCCCCCGTGAGGTATTCCACATCCTTCATGCTCAGTGAATCCGCATCGGCATCATTCAGGCATCCAGTCCAGTCCTCTCCATGATAGAGGTCATAAAGCTTTTCCTGATGACTGCCTGGAATGACACCGAGAGGACCGTTTTTCATTCCTGTATCATTCAAGTAGCAGCCAATCGTGAAGACGTTGTAATTGGTATGGGGGAAAAACTGGACATCCTGATGCCATTTGACATCGTCATTTCCATCATTCCATTTGAAATTCAATTTGGAATGGTGAAAGACTACATCTGGACCAGCAAGATCAGCGGCCACATCGGCAATCAGCCCCGATGCAAAATTCCAGAAAACTTCATCATAGTCGTCCGGTTTTTTCAGCCTCCGAAGGACTGGTATTTCAGAACTGTGTCCCGGTCCCAGATCAAAGATGGATCCTGATTTAGTTTCCTTCCGGCTTTCATCCAAAACTTTGGCAATCACTCCTTGGAGTTCTATCAAAGTTTCCTCTGGAATCAGGTTTTCCACTTTAATGTATCCATTTTCAAAGTAGTCTTCACGCTGTGCTTGTGTCAGAACTTGGGGAGAATAAGATAGAACCTTTTCAGGAGTCATGTGCTTCCAGGATTATGGTTAAAACTATAGGAAGTTCTCAATGACATTAATTTTCTGAATTCATATAGGCAATGAACCAACAAACCATTCTGAATTAAACGACTCCGCATACTACAAACTGGAATCTGTTCCTTTGGTATCGTTTGAATAGAAAAGTATTCTCTGTCATTTTCAGATTTCTGAAGGCTCAATTGAGCGTTCCTTCAAAAGATCTGTCAACCAGTTGGGATCCATTTCAGGGACTGAGGACAGTAACAACTGGGTATAATCAGGATAAGGCGGATTAAGAATCTCGGATTTAAGCCCTTGTTCCACGACCTTACCCTGATACATCACAACAATCTCGTCCGAGATCGCACGAACCGTTGCGATATCATGGGTGATAAACATGTAGGTGATGCCCAACCTCGTCTGCAAATCCATCAGCAGGCGTAGGATGCCTTCCTGGACAATCTGATCAAGGGCTGATGTCACCTCATCACAAATGATAAGCTCAGGCTCAGCTGCCAGGGCACGTGCTATACAGATACGCTGTTTCTGTCCACCAGAAAGTTCCGCCGGCAAGCGATCCATGAAGCTTTCATCCAACTCGATCATCTCCAACAATTCTCTGACCCGAGCCTCTTTCACATGTCCCCTGAGTCCAAGATAGAATTCTAGAGGCCGACCAATGATTTCTTCGACTGTTTGCCGCGGGTTCATCGCTGTGTCAGCCATCTGGTAAATCATCTGGATTTTTTGCAGCTGATCCTTTGAACGATCTGAAAGTTTAGTCGGCAGGCCTACTCCGTCAAAGATGATTTTTCCCTCCTCAGGCGGCAGCAGGCCAGTCACCACCCTCGCAGTGGTTGATTTGCCAGAACCAGATTCACCAACCACAGCCACGGTTGATCCGCGCGGTACGGTAATCGAGACATCATGCAAAACCCTGCTTTTGCCATAGGCCGCGTTAACAGATTTTATATCCAGAAGAATATCATCTCCCTTCTGCACCGGCTTTTGTAATGCGCGCACCGACCACAAGGATTTGGTGTACGACTGTTTCGGAGCGTTCAACATCTCTTCAGTTTCCGCTTCTTCAACCTCCTCTCCATAGCGCAGGACCTTGATCCGGTCAGCCATCTGTGCCACCACGGCCAGATCATGAGTTATGTAAATGGCGGCAGTATCAAAACGTTCCACGATTTCCCGCATCGAGGCCAGCACTTCGACTTGGGTTGTGACATCCAGTGCCGTGGTTGGCTCATCAAAAATGATCAGATCAGGTCTAGGCGATATCGCCATTGCTGTCATCACACGTTGTAATTGACCACCAGAAACCTGATGTGGATAGCGCTCACCAATCGTATCCGCCTGAGGCAATTGAAGCGATCGATACAAATTCACCGCATCCAAACGCGCCTCGGCCTCCCCTTTGATCTTTTCACGCACTGTGGACTCAACAGTCTGATCCATCAACCGGTGTGCTGGATTGAATGCAGCTGCTGCTGACTGAGCGACATAAGCTATGCGCGTTCCCCATATATGCTTTTTTACTGACTGAGTTGCCTTACCCAAATCCAGCCCATCAAATATAATCTCACCACTGGTGATCCTGCAGCCAGGCCGTGCAAATCCCATCGCAGCAAGACCTAGTGTGGATTTTCCTGCTCCTGACTCACCGATCAAACCAAGAATCTCACCACGATTCAGAATGACGTTTACTCCCTTGATGATTTTATGCCAGCGTTCGTCTGAAAAGCCCTCTATCCGGATGTTCCTCATCTCCAAAAGCAAACTTCCAGTGCGACCAACAGGTTGCAACGATGAATGGTCAGGAGGGGTTAATTCAGAACTACTCATCTTTGATGCCACTTGTCTGATGAAGGAACCAGTCAACAATGAAATTGACTGCGATGGTCAACAACGCAATCGTTGTCGCAGGCAACAAAGGGGTCAAGGAAGCTTTGATATCATAAGCAGCAAATTGGATCAAGTTGGCATTTTCACGAACCATCGAGCCCCAATCAGCAGTCGGTGGCTGAATCCCCAACCCTAAAAAGGACAATGCTGCAATGGTCAGGAACACAAAACAAAAACGCAGTCCAAATTCAGCAATCAAGGGTGGCATGATGTTTGGCAGAATCTCACGACGCATTACCCAGCCCAACCCCTCTCCGCGCAGACGAGCAACCTCGACATAATCCATCACTACCACACCCACCGCTACCGATCGTGTCAGGCGGAACACACGGGTCGAATCCAGTACTGCAATGATCAGGATCAGGCTTGTGACCGTCGAGCCAAAAATCGACAACAACATCAGTGCGAATATCAGACTGGGGATCGCCATCAGCACATCCATTGCACGTCCCAGCACCTGATCCAGGTACCGGCGATCAATTGCTGCCACAAGCCCCAGAACCCCGCCGATAAAAAAGGAAAGAATTGTTGTCAACAGCGCAATACCCATCGTATTCCGAGCGCCATAGATCAACCGCGAGAGAATGTCACGACCGATCTGATCAGTACCAAACACATGAGTCTCGTCCCAAGGCGCGAAAGGGACGTTGAACACCTCTGCTTCACCAAATGGGGCCAACCATGGGGCGAAAACCGCTACCACGATGTAACAGCAAAAGACTATCATCCCAAACCAAGCCGTCAATGGGGCCTTTTTCAGGATAATCCAGTTGCGCTCGACAAAAGTCCGCCGCTTGCGCACTGCGCCTACTTCACCTGCCGCGGAATAAATGACCTCTGTATCGGTTGATTTGCTGGTGCCCATGCTCATCTGTCTATTCCTGAAACTTATCTAGGATGCAGCAATCTGGGGTTGGTAATGATTCCGATGACATCAGCAATGAGGTTCAACAGGATATAAGTCGCTGCAAAAATCAATGCACAGGCCTGAACCACCGGTATGTCACGCGAAGTAACAGAATCCACCATCAGCTGGCCAATGCCAGGATATACAAATACCACCTCCACCACCACTACACCCACCACCAGATAGGCCAAATTAAAGGCGATCACGGTAGCAATCGGTGCCCAGGCGTTTGGAAGGATGTGATGCGTGATCACCTTCAAAGGAGAGGCCCCTTTCAAGCGCGCCATCTCGACGTACGAGCTGGCTAGCAGATTGATGATTGCAGCTCTGGTCATCCGCATCATATGCGCCACAATCACCAGTGTCAGCGTCATCGCCGGCAGGGCAGAGCGATACAACCTTTCGCTATAGCTCATCTGAGGATCAATCGTTGAAAGTGAGGGAAAGACTGGCCAGAGCGAGGCCAACCCCAGAATGAGAATATAAGCCAGAAAGAATTCCGGCATTGAAATGGTCGCCAAAGTCGTGGCATTGACCGTTCGGTCATACGCAGAATTTCGGTACAACGCGGCTGTCATCCCCAGAATCAGCGAAAGAGGAACCGCCACCAATGCTGTCACTGTTGCAAGAAACAGGGTGTTCCACAAACGTGGAGCGATCAAAGTCACCACCGGACGGGAACGGTCTACCCCAGAGGCTGAACGCCCAGAAAACGATGTTCCCAGATCGCCATGCAATACATTGCCAACCCATTCAAGATAGCGTATTGGTGCTGGACGATCCAAACCCAGTTCCTTGCGAAAGGCTGCCACAGTCTCGGAAGTAGCCGACTGACCCAGCACCGCCTGAGTGAAATCTCCAGGAAGCAGGGAAATTGAACTGAAAATTACAACTGAAACCATGAACAGGGTGAACAGACCTAGCCCAAGCCGTTTCAAAATTGTGGTAAGCACCGGATGCATGGATCTTTCTTCAGTTTGTTTTAGTCCTCCTATGAGTGCCGTCCTGCACCGAGCTACAGAATTTGGTGCAGTATTCTCACCTTTGAAAATAACTTGTGACTAGGATGCATCACCAAGCGGACATTTATACTGCACAGAAAATTGTTTTTTGGCAAACTGTGAAGACATACTACATTTGATTTTTCCCCTGATCTTAGTCATTCTAGACTCGCTATCGGGGGAGGGTTTAACTTTATCCAGAGTGGCAAACTCCACATAAATCCCGAGTTATCAGATTTTAATCATTGCCACTGATCCTGGATTTCTAAAGAGGAAGGAACACAAATGAAAAACGCATTTATCAAAAACCATTCACGTAAACTGACCGAAGGTCATATCGACCGTCGTCAATTCATAACCTCAGCCCTGGCAGTAGGTGTAACCTTGCCAACTGCTTTGTCATTAGCTAATTCAGCGGAGGCCGCGACCCCGAAAAAAGGAGGCAAACTTCGCTTGGGTTATGGCTATGGCTCTACTACCGATAGTCTTGATCCAGGTACATCTGAAAACGGAATGACTCAAGGCATTCACAAGTGTTATGGGAACCTGCTGTTCGACACAGAAAATACAGGTGAGCTGGCTGGCGATCTGGTTGAAAGCTATGAAGGCAGTAATGGAGCCAAGACCTGGGTTCTAGACTTGCGTCGAGGGGTGGAATTTCATAACGGCAAAACACTGGATGCAGATGATGTCATTGCAACCATAAACTATCACCGTGGTGAGGCCTCTAAATCAGCTGCCAAAGGACTCCTGACATCAATCAGTGATATCCGCAAGGGCAGTAGAAACCAGGTAATTTTCGATCTGAGTTCGGGTAATGGAGACTTTCCATACCTGCTGTCTGATTATCATCTGGTGATTATGCAGGCAAAGGGAGGAAAAGTAGATCCTCTGGCTGGCATGGGCACAGGTCCCTATGTGCTTAAGAGTTTTGAACCGGGTGTCAAGGGAACCTTTGTCAAGAATAAGAATTATTGGCGCAGTGACCGAGGCCATTTTGATGAAGTGGAAATCATGACTATTTTAGATACCACAGCACGTCAAAATGCCGTGATGAACGGTGAAGTGGATGCAATCAATGAAGTTGACCCAAAAATAGTCAATCTGATGCGACGCAATCCAGGCATCGAAATCCTTCAGACCACCGGCACCAAACACTACACCTTCCCGATGCGTTTGGATACCGAGCCATTTGGAAATTATGACCTTAGAATGGCCCTCAAGCTGTCGGTCAAACGTCAGGAACTGGTGGACAAAATACTCCTGGGCTTTGGGGCACTAGGAAATGATATCCCAGTCAATAGTGCGATGCCGTTTCATAATGACACCATAACACAACGTGAGTATGATCCTGAGCGAGCGGCATTCCACTATAAGAAATCGGGTCATTCAGGCACTATTCCGTTAAATGCCTCGGATGCAGCTTTTCCAGGTGCAGTCGACGCAGCACAGTTAATCGCTGCCTCTGCCAAAGATGCAGGTATCAATATCGAGGTCATCCGAGAGCCCAAAGATGGCTATTGGTCAAACGTTTGGAATAAAAAGGGCTGGTGTGCCTGCTATTGGGGGGGCCGTCCTACTCCTGATTGGATGTTCAAGGCAGCCTACACCAAAGAGACTGAGTGGAACGATACAGCCTGGCGTGGGACCAAAGCCTCTAAACGATTCAATGAACTGGTCGTAGCAGCTGCTTCTGAAACAGACCAAGCAACCCGCAAAAAACAATATTTCGAGGCTCAGCAGTTGTTGCATGATGATGGAGGCGTAATCCTGCCCATGTTCGCCAACTACATTATGGCACACTCCAAAAAATTGGCACACGAACCACACGTAGCAGCCAATTGGGAAATGGATGGCAACCGTTTGGCTGAACGTTGGTGGTTTGCATAATTTAACCTTCGATATTGGCCATTAATCACCGGTAGGGACAATTCGACCGGCATTATCTTGTCTGATAATGCCGGTTTATTTTTTTTGCAAAACAAAATCATTGAACTCACTGGTGGTTCGTTTTGATGATGTGAATGAAGGCTTAGGCAATATTTCATGTCGTTTGCCAACCTGATGAGTAAGGATTGAGGCTATTGTGGGCTGGCATCTTTGTGGTCTCATTTGATCAAGGTTGATAACAAGCAACTCCTTACATACAAAAATCTCAAATTTATTCATATAAAGTTGTTATTCTGTTGCCAGCATCAGTCACTTTGTTGGTAGTTGTAGATACTGTCATTCCTGTTGAAAAACCTTGGTTTCTCTCCTGCATCAACACCTGAAATTCCCTCTCATCTTTTCTACTATTTTTAGTGCTTTTTCATGCAAGTTCTCAATGACTTCCCCCAACGCATAGAGAAGAAAGACCACGTCTGGATTCCAATGCGTGATGGCTGCAGGCTTTCTGGTCGAATTTGGCTTCCCGATCAAGCAGAGCAAATTCCGGTTCCAGCAATTCTGGAATACATCCCCTACCGGAAGAATGACGGGACCGCTCTGAGGGATTCCCTGATTCATCCTTATTTTGCAGGGCATGGCTATGCATCGGTTCGTGTGGACCTTCGAGGCAGCGGTGATTCAGAAGGTATCCTTGAAGATGAATACCTCAAGCAGGAACTGGAGGACGCCATTGAAGTCCTGGAATGGATTTCTGAGCAAAGTTGGTGCAACGGGAATTTGGGGATGATGGGAAAATCCTGGGGAGGGTTCAACTCTCTCCAGATTGCCGCGTTGAAGTCTGCCCCATTGAAAGCAATCATCACCGTTTGTTCCACGGATGATCGTTATGTCGATGATGTCCATTATATGGGAGGATGCGTGCTCGCCACCGACATGCTGGGATGGGCTTCAACAATGCTCGCCTGGAATGCACGTCCTCCCGATCCGGAAGTATGGGGTCATCGATGGCGTGAAGAGTGGCTCAAAAGGATGCATGATACACCAGCCTTCATAGAAACCTGGTTAAAACATCAACCAAGGGATGGGTTTTGGAAACACGGTTCCGTCTGTGAAGATCCCTCAGCCATTGAATGCGCTGTTTTCGCAATAGGTGGCTGGGCAGATCCCTATAGCAACGCCATACCAAGAATACTGGAAGGATTGAGTTGCCCCCGAAAAGGTCTGATCGGCCCTTGGGCTCATGAATATCCGATGCGTGCTTTGCCGGGACCACAAATAGGCTTCCTCCAAGAATGCCTTCGCTGGTGGGATTACTGGCTCAAGGGAAAAGATACCGGAATCATGAACGAACCCATGCTCCGCGCATGGGTTCATGAATCTGGAACACCTGGAGGAATCCAAAAAGAGCGCAAGGGACGTTGGATTGGAGAAACGAATTGGCCCTCGAAAAATGTAAGTCCTTTCAACTGCTATCTTCATCAGCATGGAATGACACAGCAACCACAAACCGAATCAGAAGTTCTGATTCATCAGAGCCCCTTGGATGCCTGTGCAGAAAACGGAGTATGGTTCCCCATGGGGATAGACGGAGATTTTCCTGAAGACCAGAGGATTGCCGATGGACAATCTTTAGGCTTTGACATGCAACCAGAAGATATACCTGTTGAAATTCTTGGACATCCCCATCTTAAGCTCGAAATTTCAGTGAATCGCCCAAGAGCATTGCTTGCGGGACGGCTTTGCGATGTGTCACCCGATGGATCTTCGCTACTCGTCAGTTGGGGGTTATTCAATCTCTGTCACCGGAATAGCCACGAACTTCCGGAAGATATGGAACTGAACCAGAAAACCATTGTTGAGCTTCCTTTGAGAGCCACTGCACATCGTCTTGCTTCCGGACATCACTGGAGGTTATCGCTCTCGACCTCATGCTTTCCTCATGCATGGCCTTCTCCGGAAAAGGTTGAGCTTCGTTTGTATCCAGGCAAAAACACCTTTTTGACTCTGCCAGTCCGAAAAGAAGTTCTTGAAAATGAAAACTTAACGTTTGAGCCAGCAGAATGCTCACCTCCCTTGGAAACAAGATTCCTGAAAAAAGCGAACCGAAACCGAACCGTGCTACGAAATGCCTCCAACGGGAGATGCATCCTTAGGGATGGAAATCATTCGGGCAGAATTTTATTTCAAGATTCGGGTCTGGAAATCGAAGATTCATCTTTGGACAAACTGGAAATTTCTCTGGAAGATCCATTAAGCATGATGACGGAATGTAAGCGAATTTCTGCAGTAGGCAGAGAAAGATGGCAGACCCGAGTAGAAACCAAGAGCAAGATGACCTGTGATGAAAAGAAATTTTATCTGGAAAACCAACTGGAAGCCTTTGAAAATGATCTGCGGGTTTTTCAGAAAACCTGGAAAACCAGCATCCAACGATATTTTGTCTGAAGGCTAAACAATTTCTTTTCATCAAAACCAGGTTCAAGCTGCTGGACTGTTGCGGAGAACTTCTATTAAATGATTCTGCAAGGCTGAACACTTAGGTAACATGGATTAAAGATCCCCATGCAGCCCTGACCTTTCAGCATTTAGAGCAAAGAGTTTTATCACCACACAGTAGAGTTGAATCATGAATAAAAAGGATTGCATACTTTTCAGCGGAGGGGCTAAGGGTTCCGAGGCTGCATTCGGTGCATTTGCCGAGGAACATGGTATTGAAGAGGTCAACTTCAGTTTTGAAGGACACACCATTGAAAGACAAAGGGGGTTGCGCATTCTCAATCACGAAGAGTTGCTCCGCGGAGATGTTAGTCTGGAATACGTTTCCCGCCTGATGAACCGTCGTTACACAGAAACCCCAACCTTGAGGAAACTGCTCCAAAGCATCTGGTTCCAGATCAACAATGGACAAGAGATTTATGTGATTGGAGAAATCCTGGAGGATGGAACCGTGAAGGGAGGCACCGGCTTGGGAGCCGAGTTTGCAAAGCTCTGCAACAAACCTCTTTTTGTTTTTGATCAAAAAAAAGACGGATGGTTCAATTGGGAGCAGACAGAGTGGCAAGCCTGTTCGGAAAAGGCTCCTCCAGTGATTCAACATTCCCACTTCAGCGGTACAGGAACGAGATTTCTTGAAGAAAACGGAAAGATTGCGATTTCCGAACTTTTTCAACGTTCTTTCAATTGATCCAAATCACGATTCTTCATGCATTTTGAATGCATCCGGTTTGAAACCGGAGCGGGAATCGCCCGCATTTCCCTCAATCGCCCTGAGCGTCTAAACGCCTTCAACCAGGAGATGCTCAAGGAACTGAGAGAGGCATTGGAACACTCCGCAGATGATGCACAAACCCGAGTGATTCTGATCACAGGATGCGGACGAGGTTTTTGCGCCGGGCAGGATCTGACCGAACGCAAAACCGATGACGGACAACTTCCACGCGACCTTGGGGAAAGCCTTGAAAAGAACTATCATCCACTGATCCGCAGGTTACGTTCTTTGGAAAAGCCTGTGCTCTGTGCAGTCAATGGCGTTGCCGCAGGTGCCGGGGCAAGTTTCGCGCTGGCCTGTGACCTAGTTATCGCGTCCAAATCAGCCTCGTTCATCCAGGCCTTCAGCCGGATAGGGCTGACACCGGATTGCGGCAGTAGTTATTTTCTACCTCGACTGGTTGGAGAAGCGAAGGCCAGGGCCCTGGCCTTTACTGGAGACCAGATCGATGCAGAAACAGCTGAAAGATGGGGGATGATCTGGCTTTGTGTTGCTGATGAAGAACTCCAGAACCGTGCAGAAACAGAAGCCTTGAAACTTTCCAAAAAAGCCCCGCTGGCTTCCGCGGAAACAAAAAAACTGTTTCAACAATCCTTTGAACGAAGTCTGGAAGAACAACTCAAGCAAGAAGGAAAGGCCCAGCAAAGAATGGGGAGAACGGAGGACTATCACGAAGGGGTTCAGGCTTTCCTTGAAAAACGTCCTCCGCAGTTCAAAGGAAAATGAAGGATTAAAGTCACAGTTCTCTCCACAGGATTATTGCATTCATCAGAATATTCGGAAAAGAATTCCTCTAGGCAAAACCTGGAAATCAAGAAATGACTGTAAAAGAGCATCCTTATCCTGAAGAAGTGGGACGGGTCATGTATGAGAAGGACCTGAATGCTCATCATAGCGGTATACGACTGCTGGAAGTCCGTCAAGGTTTCGCGATTGTTTCAATGAGTATCGAGTGTCGCATGTTGAACGGACATGGGATTTGCCATGGAGGGATTCTCTTCAATTTGGCTGACACGGCTTTCTCCTATGCCTGCAATTCCAGGAACCTGATCAGCGTCGCCCAACACTGCAGCATCAGCTTCCTGATGCCTGTGAATCTAGGAGACCATCTAACGGCAACAGCTCAAGAAAATCAGCTCAACGGTAAAAATGGAATTTACGATATTGAAGCCAAGAATCAGGAAGGGGTTACAGTGGCCTTGTTTCGAGGACATTCCCGCACCATCCGCGGCCAGGTTATAGAAACTGGAGAAGATCATGAATGAAGCTTTTGTCTGTGATGCGGTTAGAACTCCAATAGGACGCTATGCGGGTTCTCTTGCCTCAGTTCGGCCTGATGACCTTGCGGCAATTCCTATCCGGACCTTGCTTGAACGAAACCCTGGAATGGATCCTTCTCAAATAGAAGATGTGCTGTTGGGCTGTGCAAACCAGGCCGGTGAGGACAACCGGAACGTAGCTAGGATGGCTTTATTACTGGCAGGCCTTCCAGAAACGGTACCAGGAGCGTCTCTGAACCGCCTCTGTGGCTCCGGTATGGATGCCATAGCATGCGCTTCAAGAGCGGTCAAAACTGGAGAACAGTCCCTACTCATAGCAGGAGGAATTGAGAGCATGAGCCGTGCTCCGTTCGTAATTGGCAAAGCCAACTCTGCCTTCTCAAGGCAGAACATTATGGAAGACACCACCATTGGCTGGCGTTTCATCAACCCCAGGATGGAGGAACTTTTTGGTACAGATTCCATGCCTGAAACCGCAGAAAACCTTGCTGAACAATTCAACATTTCCCGGGAAGATCAGGATTCCTTCGCCTACCGCTCCCAGCAAAAAACTTCAAAGGCGATGGAGTCGGGAAGATTCGCTAAAGAAATCGTAGCTGTTTTGATACCCAGACGAAAACAGGATCCTTTGCTGATCAATCAAGATGAACATCCGCGGGGAGATACAACCCTCGAAAAACTCTCCAATCTTCCTACTCCTTTCCGCTCAGGAGGCTCTGTAACCGCTGGAAATGCGTCAGGAGTCAATGATGGTGCCGCCGCCCTGCTCATTGCTTCCGAATCCGCAGCAAGAGAATCGGGTTTGGAACCACGTGCAAGGATCCTGGCCTCCACCACGGCAGGGGTTGAACCACGCATCATGGGTTACGGACCTGTACCCGCCGTCAGAAAATTACTAAAACTGACCCAAACTCGACTTCCGGACATTGGAGTCATCGAAATCAATGAAGCCTTTGCCTCTCAAGTCCTCACGGTCAGTCGTGAACTCGAATTGAACGATGATGACCCACGTATCAATCCCAATGGAGGGGCAATTGCTCTGGGACATCCTCTCGGCATGAGCGGAGCCCGTCTTGTCCTTACTGCTGTTGAAGAACTTCACCAGCGCAGGGAGAAACTTGCTCTTTGCACCATGTGTATCGGTGTGGGTCAAGGCATCTCCATGCTTTTGGAACGGGTGTAGTTCATTCTCAGAGCTTGCAATGCAAGGCTTTATCTATACTCAAGTACTAAGCATATAAAGTCTGACTTTATCATTGCAGACATCCCAATCCCGCAAATCTTCTTTTTCAATCCCTGCATTTATTTTTCGCCAATTGATCAAAGTTACCTGAGTCTTCTCGTTCTGAAGCTGGTGTACGAAGTATTTATCCCAAAAGTAAAAAAATAATAATAATTGTTAAAGTTTCTAAATCCCCTGCCGACAAGTTGGGCAAGAGACTTTTCCTCCACGTCTTTTCACCCCCATCAACGGGGATCATGAATAAGATGGGGAGATATCATTTCAGGAGAATAGAATGAAAGTCCGAAATAATGTCGCTTCGTTAAATTCGTTGAGGCATGCAAATGAAAATTTCAATCGTGTTTCGGATTCAGTCGAAAAACTGAGTTCTGGCATGAAGATCAACAAGGCAAAGGATGCTCCAGCTAATCTGATCGCCTCAGAACGATTCAGAGGAAACATAGCAGGATTAAAGCAGTCCCACAGCAATAATGAGATGGCCATGACCATCTATCAACAAGCTGAAGGTTCATTGAATGAAATCAGTGATATTCTTGTTCGTATGAAACAAATCTCGGTGCACGCGGCCAACGAAGCAGTCAATGACGATGCCATGCTCGCAGCAGACCAAGAAGAAGCTGAAAACCTACTGGGCACCATAACCCGTATAGTTCAAAACACTGTTTATAACGGGAAATCACTCCTTGATGGGAGTCAAGGAGCAAACGGAACCACGGTTGGAGATAATTTGAGATTCGTAACTGCGGATGTCAACACTAATGGTTCTCCTGAAGAAGGTTTTCCCGTTGACATCACCCAAGTCGCGACAAGAGCTCAAAAGCCCGGAAAGATTCCACTGACAGTTAACAACATCGGTGACGGTTTATTTGTTCTTGTCTCAGAGGGTGGAAGAAATGCTGAACTCGACACAAGAAGAGGACAACTGAAAGAGGACATTGATGACATCCTTCAAAGCTTCAATGAAAATCCAGGACGATTTCCTGCAGAAAAAATGTCTGAGGATATCCGTGGCATGGTGGTGTATCACATGCAAAAAACCATAGATGAAAATGGCTTAAATCTGGATGTTTTTGAGGGTCCAAATGGAATTTTTCAAATACGACATCGTGCCTACGGTGATAACCCTTCATTTTCGATTACCTCCAACATTGCCGGGGTCTTCACCCAGGAAGCCAACATGGCTGAATTTTCGATCCCTGGTGAAAATGTCACAGGAACCATTGCGAATGCAACGGCTCGGGGCGAAGGACAATTCCTGACAGCCATGGAGGGTACCCCCGCTCAAGGCATAACCATCCAATATGACCGTGATATCCAACTTCGTGAGGTTCCAGTTTATGAAGAACAAACTGTCCCGGTCTATGATGAAAACGGTCTTGAAAAAGGAACCGAGGTGGTTCAAGCACGAGTTGGGACCGAATTTGTTCAGGAAACTCATGAAGAGGTCGTCGGTTCTCCAGAAAATCCAAAAATCGAGGGCTATGTTCACTTGTCCCAGCAAACCAAAAAAGTGAATTTAGGTCCTCTGGAAGGAAACGAAGCCGGCATTTCACTTAAAGATGTCCGCACATCAAAATTGGCTCAAGGAATCAAGAATAGTAGTGAACTAAGAAGTCTCAGTGATATTGATCTGACGGATCTTCAGGCAGCTAAAGATTCAAGTGAATTGATTGATGCTGCGATTGACGAGATCTCAAAATATCGTGCGAAGATAGGAGCCTTCCAGAAAAACACCCTTGATAAAAACTTGAACACACTTAAGGTTGGAACGGAAACCGCAACCGAAGGAGAATCGGTCATCCGGGATACCGATATGGCAGAGGAAATGTCCAAATTGACCAGCGATCAGATACTTCTTTCGGCCAGCCAGTCTATGCTTTCCCAGGCCAACCAGTTGCCAAGAAACGTCCTTCAGCTTCTGGAATCAGATTAAGAGGGGAGCACGCAAACCAGCGTGAAGCTTCCCTCACTCCTTCCATTTGTTTCTTAGACCAGCGGCGTAATCTCGGCTATCTTTTTTCCCCATCTTATATTTCATTTTTAAATCAGAATTATCTGAAGATTTTTTTCTTTTTTCGATAAAGAATCCTCTCTGAAAGATTACAGTCCCTTACCATAGTTTAAGGGAACACTTGGTATCACGTTCGACCAGTTCATAAAATAGTTCATTGTGTCCTAAAGCAGGACTGACTCGATGCCTCACTTCATGGATCAAAGTCTCGACCAACTGTGATTCACGTGGGGCTCCAAAAAACCAAAAATTGGAGCGGTGTACTTTGATCTGTTCTTCACCCCAATAGATCCCAGCCTCACCATATTGAATACGATCACGATGATACGGTCTTTCCCTTGTGTAACGGATCGGCACGTTTTTCAGTTTTTCTTTCATCGCTCGGGATAGACACGGAAGTTTCCCAAGTTTTGCAGTATAATCTTGGATATGGGCCTTACGTATTTGGATGTTTTCAAAAATCCCATCAAGGAGATGAATCTGATCAATGAAGAAAAAACTCCACCCTCCCACGATCATAATCAGAAAAAAGACATTTACAGGTTTGAACCAACTTCCTCCAGTGACTGGAGTCGGTTTCAGGTGTCGTGTTTTATAATCATGCCAATCGTTCCAGTCTTTCTGAAGAACCCGATCCAATTCGGCCCATGGGTTTTCGGCCCTTTCAATTTCTAGAACGTCATTTTCAACTCCAATGAGTTGAAAAAAGCCTTTTTCTCCACAACTTCTACAAAGTACTTCCACAAAGATTTCACCAGCAACTCCATGAGAGTTACGAACTTTAACAGTTCCGCCCCCACAAGACGGGCACTGAAGGTGGAAGAGCTTTTCTAATTCCTCTTCACGTGTAATTTCAGGTTCTTCTGTCATTTTCTATTTGTTGCGGGTGCACGGCGCTTCCTTCTATAATGATCCCTGCTCAAAAGCCTTTCAATCTTCCCTTAACGGAAATTCCTTAAAAGAACAGATTAAGTGCTGAGTCAAACAATAAAATAGAAGAACTCCAGCAGTCGATTCAAACAACCCCACGTTCATTTTCCCTATGGAGCAAACCAGCACTGCAGAATCAATCGAGGATTCCGAAGAAAAGTATCCAAAGACTTCATCAACCCCATGGATTTTATGCGACAAAAGACTGGGTACCAACATCCTGGCGTTCATGGTTACCCTTAGTTCTATCTGGATCGTTGACCCCTGGAAACAACCATTACTGCAAACAGGATTATTTGCACTATCTGGAGCAGTCACCAACTGGCTTGCGATTCACATGCTTTTTGAAAGAGTTCCTGGACTCTATGGATCCGGAATCATTCCATTACATTTCGAAGATTTCAAACGGGGGATCCATGACCTGATCATGAAACAGTTTTTCAGCAAGGAACATGTGGAACGTTTATTCATGACTGAAAACGGAAAAACCGAAGAGCTTCCAGACATGACTCCACTGATCCAGAAAATCGACCTTAACCCTGCATTCGATTCACTATTGAACGTCATTGAACAGTCCTCATTCGGACCGATGTTGGGGATGGTGGGAGGAATTCAAGTACTCCAACCTATGCGTCAACCCTTTCAGGAGAAAATGCAGCAGTGTTTGACCGACATTTCTGAAACAGATACTTTTCGCAGAGGGGTGAGTGATCTCATCCTCGAACACAGTAAACAGGAAAACATTCATGAAAAGGTAAGTGTTATCGTTCAGAAACGCCTGGAAGAATTGACACCAGGAATGGTCAAGGACATCATCGAAAGGATGATCGCTGAACATCTGGGATGGCTTGTTGTCTGGGGCGGTGTGTTCGGTGGACTGATAGGTCTTTTTAGCAGCATCATTTTAAACCAGAATCAATTCTTGCAATGGTAAACACTGAAGAACTGCTGCAAATGCTCAAAGAAATAGCCGAAGAACGGATTCCTTTCAACAAAGTCCTGGGACTAACAGTACATTCACTGGATGAGGAACACATGCAGGTTCATTTTAATATGCGAGATGAATTGGTGGGCAATTTCATGCGAGGAAACCTGCACGGGGGCGTTATTTCTTCGGTGCTCGACCTGGTAGGGGGGATGAATGCCTGGCTTGGGGTAATGAAGCAAATGAAAGATAGCAGTCTTGACGAATTGGTGGAACGATTCATCAAAATCGGAACCATCGATCTACGTGTCGATTACCTGAGACCTGGTTTAGGAAAATATTTTACCAGTAGCGGAAACATCATGAGAACCGGGAACAGAGTTTCCGTGGTACGTATGGAACTCCAAAATGACCAGGAACAGCTTATCGCCGTGGGTACAGGGACCTACATAGTTGGATGAGATCATGGAGCGAGGCGTTGTACTTTCCAACTATTTTTCTCAAAAAAATAACAAATTCGGTCATGTAGACGATCTTCTCGTCCCTGCCAATATTCAAAAAAATCAGGAAGAAGACGATAACCACCCCATTCATTCGGTTTCGTCACTTTTTGATCCGCGAATTTCGTTTTCATCTCTGCCATCTTTTTTTCCAGTTCCGGCCTTCCTGAAACAGGATGACTTTGATTGGAAGCCCAGGCACTGAGCTGGCTGTCCCGGGGACGGGTTGCAAAATATTCCTCTGATTCGGAGGCAGAAATTTTTTCTGTGGCTCCTTCGATGCGTACCTGTCGTTCCTGACTGATCCACCAAAAAAGCAGGGCAGCTTTGCTTTGATGAGCCAATTCATCGGATTTGGCGCTCTGGTAGTTGGTGAAAAAGATGAAACCACGATCATCGAGCTCCTTGAGCAGTACAATCCTTGCTGCCGGGGAATGGTCTTTCTTGACTGTGGACAATGTCATTGCATTCGGAAGAGGAAGACCGGTGGAAACCGCTTCGTCAAACCATTTGCGAAACTGAGAAAAGGGGTTCGATTCCAAATCAGTTTCCAAAAGCTTAGATTGCGTATATTCTTTTCGTAAAGAAGGGGAAACAATACTCATTTTTTGTTCCTTTGCTAAAGTTGAACAATCGACCATTAAATTTTAACAGGCCAGCTTGAGCAAAACCATCTACAACCATATTCTTTTCAAAATTCTTACTGAAAAAAGTTGATGCTTCACACAAAAATCATCTGCACGATTGGCCCAGCCAGTGATTCTGCTGAAATGTTAGAGATGATGGCAGACGCTGGCATGAACGTGGTACGTCTGAATTTTTCTCATGGAACGCATGATTCCCATCGTGAGATTGTGAAAAAGGTGCGCACCCTCAATTTAAAAAATCGTGAATTTCCCGTTTCAATCCTGCTTGACACCAAAGGCCCTGAGATCCGGACCGGGGACCAACATCTGAAACTCATCACCGGTTCCAAAATCCAGGTCGTGAGTGATCCAGATCTGAGGGATGAAAAACACCTTTTTGTGGATTACCCGTATCTTACCGAACAGTTGGGTCAGGGGAATCACCTGCTTTTGGATAGTGGCCTAGTGAAGCTTGAGGTACTTGATAACTCCGGGAATTCATTGAAATGCAGAGTTCTGGATGGCGGAATGATCACACCGAAAAGACATGTCAACCTTCCCGGAATTTCAGTCAAACTACCAGGCATCACCATTTCTGACCGCAAAGATCTCAAATTTGCACTGGAAGAAGATGTGGATGCAGTTGCTCTTTCTTTCATAAGAAACCGGGAAACGGTTTTAGAGGTAAGGCAAATGTTCCGCGAAAAGGGACAGCAGATAAAAATCATAGCCAAGATAGAAAACCAGGAAGGCGTCGATAACCTTGAAGATATTATGCATGAAGCCGATGGAATCATGGTCGCCAGAGGTGATCTTGGCATTGAAATCGATATGGAGGAACTGCCTCATATACAAAGAAGGATCGCCTTCCTTTGTGCGAAATATGGAAAGCGTCTGATCGTTGCTACTCAGATGTTGGAGTCGATGATTGAGAATCCTGTCCCGACCCGCGCAGAGATCACTGACATCGCCAATGCAGTCTTTGAACAGTCCGATGCAATCATGCTTTCAGGAGAGACTTCAACAGGCAAATATCCTGTTCGCTGCGTGGAAACCCTAATCCGAATCGCAAGGCGCACCGAGAATTACCCCGGGGTTCAGTTCACGGAAAACCTGATTCAGGAAGATGGGCCCGACGAAACATTGGGAAAAGGACGACAAATGCTTGCTGCCGCAGCAACCAGGATCGCCCGCCAATTGAAAGTACCAGGGATGCTCGTGATCACCCGGAAAGGCCGAGGAGCCACCAAAATGGCAAATTTAAGGGTGCGGGGAATTCCAATTTTCGCATTTACAGAAACTGAAAAAACAAAAAGCACCCTGATGCTACTGAGGGGAGTTTATCCCTACCTACTGAAATTCGATGAAGATCCAGAGCAGACCATCCAGAACGCTTTAAGAATGCTCAAGAATAAACAGGATATGCCTTCGGGGGTGTCAATTGTCGTTGTTGCCGATATCATGACTGGAGAAGGATACGTGAACTGCCTTCAAATAAGGACCCTTCCTGAAGAATAAAAATTTCATGAGAAAGGCTATCTTTCTATTTCCAGATAACCTTGTTCACTGACGAGAGCCTGCATCCGTTTATCGTGGCTTTCCATCGGAACCTGATCCACCATTTGGGCTCCAAAACACACCCCGATCCGAAAAGCCCCCGTTTTTTCCAAAAAACGATCATAATATCCTCTCCCGTAACCCAACCTTCCTCCTGAAAGGTCAAATGCAATCCCTGGGATGAGAACGAGTTCTAATTCGGTTAAATCCACATCGATGCGTTGATTTGAAGGGACATCAAGTATTCCAAAATTTCCTTTTTCCAATGACTCTATACTGCTGAGTTGACTGTGCTGTAATTCAGGATTTTGGGAATCAACACAGGGAACCGCCAATTGAATTTCCTGCTTCAGCAGCCATTCCAGAATGGGAAGAGTATCTGGTTCATCAGGCTGCCCCACATAACAGTGAACCCTGCTAGCTTTTCTTAAACGGGAAAGCTGAGTCAGGGTATCTAAAATTTTTTTGGAAGCTACTTGCCTGCTGAAAGGAGAAATTTTTCTGCGGGTATTGAGGATTTTCCGACGCAGTTCTTTTTTTTCAAAGGCCGTGGCATTCAAGGGCATACGGCTCGCTTAGGGGATTGTTAATTTTGGATGGAGGTTCACTCTATTCAATAGCAGCGAACGGCGTCCCCTTTCAAAATTTTCTTCCGTGCTTCAGTTTCCACACGACCCCAAGAAAAATCCTCCTGGATATTGAAAATCTGCATCTTTCCTAAAAGATCATAGTCCGTCACCTGCAGAGTATTTTTTTGGGAATCCTGCGATTCCTTGCGAATTCGCCTAAAGATTTTACATTGCTGTTCCATCTCTACACGGTTTCTTCTTCCAAGGCTGATGCGTGCATAATTGCGTCCTCCCCGGGATTCCAGAATGAATCCACTCAAGGGAAATTTTCCACGGATTTGCGTGCCTAAATCCTCCCAAAGTGAATTCGATTCAGAAAAGATGAATGTGAATTCATGATTCATGTAACTACTGTCCGGCGGATCTTCAACCCGCATGATCCGGAACGTGATGTAGGTACTCCAATCGTTTGAAGAAACCCTGACCGGGCTTGTCTGAACACTCATCAGTCCAATATAACTGACTCCAAGGGTTTTACCCAAACGGATCACACCATCCACCAGGGGTTGATCGTACCTTCGAAATTTTTCCTCTTCGATCAATATTTTCAGTTCTCGAAATTCGGTTCGTTCAAGATTGTTTTGCACAAATACCTCACCAATGATCTCCAAGTCACCATATTCCTCCAGGACTGACATGACAAAAGCATGACTCAGAACCCTGTGGTAACGGGTCAATCCCTCCGAATACTGAATGGGTAGGAATGCAATATTGGATTTTTGGGCATGGAGTTCCTTGAGAGTCGGCGGAACTGGAACCATTTCCTGCATTTCGTCAACTCCTGCACTTACAAATTCCATATCAGGTCCCGACGGGCATCCTGAAACTACAAACAGAAGTAATAATCCACTCAAGGATTTCAACCACCTTAAAGCTATTTTTTTTTGCATGATGAAGACCTATTCCTTTTTTTCCAACCGGAGTCATGGAATCAGTAATACAAAAGCGGGGCCCCTCGACTTAAATTCAGATTTTATACTTCATCTTGGATCATCATAGGATCTCCACCTTCATGGTTTTATGCATATTGGGATTCATATGTCTCGTTGCATCTAATTAAATTGGTGGACTCCTTGAAGATTCTCAGTAAGAGATGTCACTCATTTGTATTGATTTGAGGGACCAGTAAATAGGATTTTTTTGAGGTTGAATTGAGCCATCTCAAATTCAAGAGATTGAGAACAGAATGAATCGATGGTCACTCAGCAGATGGCACCTTGGTTTTTAAGTATGGTGGCCTTTTCATTGCGGTTGCAGATTGAGGAAAGGCCACCTTATAGATGTAGAATTCAACTTTAGTAACGGTAATGTTCAGGCTTGAAGGGGCCATTACATGGGATACCAAGGTATTCGGCCTGATCTTCCTGGAGTTCGGTCAATTGCACCCCCAATTGGTCCAAATGAAGACGTGCCACTTTTTCATCAAGTTCTTTAGGAAGAACATAGACCTGATTCCCGTATTGACTGCCATTCTTAAATAAATCCATTTGTGCCAGAACCTGGTTACAAAAACTGTTGGACATGACAAAGGAAGGATGCCCTGTTGCGCAACCAAGATTAACCAACCGTCCTTCTGCCAGAAGAAGAACCCTTTTACCGGAATCCCAGACGTATTGGTCCACTTGGGGTTTCACATTGATTTTACGTATTGAGGGATCGTCGTTTAAAGAAGCTACATCAATTTCTATATCGAAATGTCCAATATTGCAAACAATGGCTCCGTTTTTCATGAGGTCCAAATGATCCCTGCGAATGATCCCTGCACAACCCGTGGCCGTGACAAAAATATCTGCTTCTGCAGCAACATCCTCCATACGAACAACCTGATACCCTTCCATAGCTGCTTGGAGTGCACAAATCGGATCAATTTCGGTAACAAGAACACGAGCACCCTGATTGCGGAGCGAGGCTGCAGACCCTTTACCAACATCGCCAAAGCCTGCAACTACGGCAATCTTGCCGGCAATCATGACATCCGTCGCTCGTTTGATTCCATCAATCAAGGATTCTCGACAACCATAAAGATTGTCAAATTTACTTTTGGTGACCGAGTCATTGACATTGTATGCGGGAATTTTTAATTCATTTTTACGGGCCATCTGATGAAGTCTATGTACCCCGGTTGTTGTTTCTTCGGATAGCCCCAAAATGTTTTCCAGTAATTCAGGATATTTTTCATGAACGTACCAAGTCAGATCTCCACCATCATCGAGAATCAGATTAGGACCATCGTTTCCTGTCCATTTGAGGGTTTGTTCGATGCACCACCAATATTCTTCTTCCGTCTCGCCTTTCCATGCAAAAACCGGTATCCCTTCAGCCGCGATAGCGGCGGCGGCTTCATCCTGAGTGGAAAAAATATTGCAAGAAGACCAACGAACCTCCGCACCAAGTTCCAACAATGTCTCAATCAGCACTGCGGTTTCAACCGTCATGTGCAATGACCCTATGATCCTTGCTCCAGCCAAAGGCTTCGTACCTCCGTATTCTTCCCTGAGTGCCATCAGTCCCGGCATCTCTACTTCTGCTATACCAATTTTCCTTCGACCTAAATCCGAAAGTGAAATATCTGCAATTTTGAAATCACCCGAGGTTGATTGTGAACCACTTTGACTGTTTTCCATTGTTCCTGTTTTGTTGGTTGGTCTTTGTTGCTAAATACAATGATTAGTTTAGTTTCTATTCAGATAAACTCAAGGCTTGAATCATCATATCGGCATATGGTGATGCGTATTTTCTGTGACATGGGTCTCCATCCAAGCATTTATTCAAACAGGATCAAAGGAGTTATCATGAAAAGATTATTTTCACAGCTAAATGACATGGAATAACAATATTTTATGAAAAATCATATATACGCTTGCATTATCTTTTAATTAAAGATATTTATTTTCAAACATACTTAATTTGCTGTTCAGCCTTTCAAAGTATCGCGTCTAAATATTAACGCCATGGATGGCGTCAACTTTAACGGAATGGAAGCCGTTGTCTTATAATGAAAAAAAACCTGCACTTCTGAATCAGCGCAGGCATAGGAAAAGATCGAAACGCGAATCAAGCCTCGTCCCAAAATCCAAACTAAGCAGTTCGCCACTTGAGAAAAAGTTGCAACAGACACAGCTTAGTTCTTTTCGCCTTTTCGTTCTTTCAACAATTGTTTTTGGCATCACATACTGGCTCAGTTCTGTATTGCTTCCAGTGTCTCCTGAGTTATCCCCATCTTTGAATCATTTAACTACCAAGGGAACCTGGCTCATGCAGATCCCGCACATCGCTTTAAGCCTGGGAACGGCATTGTTGACGGTAGCAATTCTGATTTATCTTCGAACCAGATTGATCAGTCATCAAGTGGATGTTCTCTGCCGACAGTTTCTTTCCTACCGAAGAGAGCATGAGGAAGGAGAGTTGGAAATCAGCCGTTCCGACCGAATCCGTTCAGGAATTGACCTGCGTATCATGATGCTCAAAGAACTTTGGGATCGTTTTCAAAAATCCCAGGATGAACTGGCACGAAATTTTCAGGAAATCGAACTTTCCAAAGAACAACTTGAGAAGACTGTAGCCTCTTTGAAAAAAGCCAAAGAGCAAGAACGAAGACTGGTCGAACTCGGTTATGCTGTTGCAGAATTTGGCCATGACATAGGCAATGCCAACGGGTCAATTCTCAGTTTTTCCACCCTGGTACTGAAAATGCTGGAAAAAGATGCCATCCATCCGATGGATTTGGTGCGTTCACTGACCTTCATCCGGAGAATCAAACAGTCTTCCATCAACATTTCAGGATTGACCGGTGACATCGTCGAGTTTGCCAAAGGAAAGATGGAGCTTCACCCGGAACGTTTGAATCTTGAAGATTTCAAGGAACAGCTTGACGCTCAGCTTGGTTTTGTAGGAGATCTGAGGCTGGAATATGTGGTCACCTCTAAGGACCAGATGATACCCCTCAAAATCGATTATCGGAAAATTTGCAGAGTCATCGTGAATCTGGTTAAAAACTCATGGGAAAAACTTCAGGATGATGAAGACGATGGCCTGATTCAGGTACGAATGTCGATACTTCAAAATAAGGATCTTCAAATTCAGGTCTATGACAACGGGACCCCGATTCCAGAAAACATTGTGAATAATTTGTTTGAGGCCTTCCGGACAGAAGGGAAACAACAGGGTACAGGGTTGGGGCTAGCCATCTGCCAAAAACTTGTAGATCTTCACGGAGGATTAATCCGAGGTAGGAACCTGAATAATGGAATCGGTGTGATTTTTGAGATACTTCTTCCGGATTGTGTGCTCATCCCATTAACAGGTAAAAACTCACAAGAAACACAATCCGGAAAATTGCCTCATCCTCCTAGTGCTTTCAAGTCAGAGAAGGACTTCGCTTCTGCTTGAAAAGGCTGAATTGTTAAGCTGCAGGTATCAGAGATTCCTGAGGAGTAAAGGGCTTTATCAATGAACGGCGTTTCCGTGTCTGGGAATGCTGTTCTTCTAAAAGCATAAAATCCAGATCATACAGAAACGATTGAACAGCCTGATCCACGGAAAGTTCAAATTCCTTGGACTGGATCTTTTTCTGGAGCTCAAGGTCTAACATGTGGGTAAGCATTGGCTTTTCTCTGAAAAGTGTTTAGGCGAAACAAGACTTCTGCCTGATTGGAGCAGGCAGAAAATCTTCTTGTTTGCTTTATCGGCTTTTCGAAAAAAAACTTAACCCACAAATAACGATTGGGAGTGTTTTAGTCGAAAAAAACGGCTTCAGGAGGTTTCCTCTCCTTCCTCCACTGTGTCAGCAACTTCTGGTTCCGCTGAAGTCTCCTCTTCTTTTTTAGACTTTTTCCCTTTGGCTTTTGTCTGCTTTTTCGGCTCTTCAGCTTTTACTTCAGCCTCTGCTGCTGAATCTGTTTCGGTTGTTGGTTCTTCCTCTTCAGTAGCTTCTACGACGTCAGCCTGAACCACTTCTTCTTTAGCCTCTGCTATCGTTTCTGTTTCATCTTCGGGATCCAAAGTCGCAGGGGGTTCGCTGTCAGGAGCGGGTTCGGTGACTTCGATGATGCTTAGACCAAGACGCCTTTCCTCCAAGTCCACTTTGATGACCCTCGCCCTGATTTGGGCATTGACAGGATAAAATTGCTGTAGTTTTTCTTTTGGAATTTCAGTATCGATCTCAGAAATATGAACGAGTCCTTCCACTCCTTCAGAAACTTCAACAAAAATCCCAAAGTCAGTCAGATTTACCACGGTCCCCGTCACTTCTGAATTCAGGGGATATCTTTCGTCAAGATTTTTCCAAGGATCCTCGGTCAACTGCTTGATTCCAAGGGATAGACGTTCCTGTGAAATATCAATATTGAGCACCTTTACTTCAATGTCTTCTCCCTTACGAGATATATCAGAAGGTTTACTGAGCCGTTGGTTCCAGGAAATGTCTGAAACATGAACGAGGCCGTCAATTCCTTCATCCAGACCGATGAATATCCCAAAATCGGTAATGTTCCGTACCTTGCCTTGGACAATACTTCCGATAGGATAACGCTCCATTGCAAGTTTCCAGGGATTCGGTTCAGCTTCTTTCATCGAAAGTGAGATGCGCTTTCGCTCGATGTCCAGATCTTTGACCAATGCTTCGACCTCATCTCCAAGTTGGACGATTTTCGACGGATGCCGAACTTTTTTCGTCCATGACATTTCTGAAATATGAATCAAACCCTCAACACCGGGTTCTAGTTCGATGAATGCACCATAATCGGTAATGCTCACAATTTTACCAGTGACACGGGTCCCTATTTCATATTTTTTCTCAACTGCTTCCCATGGATTGTTGCTCAGTTGCTTCAGTCCGAGGGATACCTTTTGGTCTTCTGGAAAATATTTAACGACCAACACTTCAACTTCATCTCCAATTCCAAACATCTCAGAGGGATGTACGATTCTACCCCAGGTCATATCCGTGATATGAAGCAGCCCGTCAACACCACCCAGATCAACAAACACACCATAATCGGTGATGTTTTTCACATGGCCTGTAATGACTGCGCCTTCCTTGAGAATCTGAAGGGTTTTCTTACGCTTTTCCTCACGGTCGATTTCCAGTAATGCGCGGCGTGAAAGTACGATGTTGCCACGTTTCTGGTTATATTTAAGGATTTTAAAATCAAAACTTTCACCAAGAAGTTTATCGAGATTCCGGACAGGTCTCAGATCGACCTGTGACCCTGGAAGGAATGCCTTAACCCCAATATCCACCGATAGACCCCCTTTGATGCGCGCGGTAATCATCCCTCGAACCAATCCACCTTCCTCAAAGATTTCTCCAATTTTCTGCCAGGTTCTTAGTTTTTCAGCTTTCCGCTTTGAAAGTTGAGTGACTCCGTCTTCATCTTCAAGAGCCTCGACGTAGACTTCGACCATATCTCCGGCCTTAACATCGATTTCTCCTTCAAAATCCTGGAATTCATCAAGAGGAATTCGGCAGTCTGATTTATAACCAAAATCAATGGTTACAAAATCTTTTCCAATTTCACTGACTTTTGCATTGACAACATCCTGCTCCTTAATTCCCTGCAGACTGTCTTCATAAAGTTGGTTAAAGTCTTCTTCTTCTTCAAAAAAAACAATGGGTTCGATCGATTCGATGGTTTCTTGCTTGGTTTCGGTTGATGCCACAGGACCTCTGGAGGATTCAGCTCAAGTGTAGAGAGCTTGTTTAGGGTTGAAAATGAGTCCCGGAAGACTGCTATTCTCAGCAGGAATTCCAAAGACATGATTTATACAAAGTCAACTATTATTTCTAAAATTTCATAATATGTCAATTGCCGATTGTTTTAATTTCTAAGATATAAAACAGAATATAAAAAAATGGATCTTGCTATCAGTTCTTTCTCATCTTCCAGATCTTATCAGATTTTGAAGATGGAGCGTCTTAATCATGTCAAATTACCAAGGCCCTAGAGTATCAACAGATGTTGACTCTGCCGGAGTATTACCAATTGTAATCATCAGCTTCATCCAATATGATAATCAATATCTTGTTTAGATCTTTTGCTAAATCTATTTGAGCTTTAGTTCATCACTCTTAAATACGAGATTCTGAAATGAAAGATCAGTCTATTTTAGTTAAAGAGCTTGTTAGAGGACGGCACTCGTCTCCAGAAACAACGCCAACTAGGCTAACGTTTCAATTCATTAAGGAAGGTGACCTAATTTAATGCCTAAGGGTATTCCTACGAAAATGATTTTGGTTAGAGGTCTTTAAACAAATCTCAGCAGGGAAATCTTATTTAACTTAACGGGTTTGTTTCTTGAAAAGTTTTCTTCATGGATCAGGCCTCAAAACACCAGGAGTCAAGATGAGTACTGTTAAAGTTGCTGTGACCGGCGCGGCCGGACAAATCGGCTATGCCCTTCTGTTCAGGATTGCTTCCGGATCGGTTTTTGGTCCTGATACCAAAGTTGAGCTACAGCTCTTGGAACTGGAACCAGCACTTCCGGCTTTAAACGGGGTCAAGATGGAATTGGATGACTGTGCCTTTCCACTGCTTCAAAAAATCACCACCACTTCCGATGCAGGCATCGCGTTTAACGATACAGACTGGATTCTATTGGTTGGTGCTGCACCACGGAAAGCCGGAATGGAGCGAAACGATCTCCTGCGCATCAATGGCGGCATTTTTGTGGGACAGGGCAAAGCCATTGAGGAGCAAGCCGGAGACCGGGCAAAGATCCTGGTCATAGGAAATCCTTGCAATACCAACTGCATGATTGCCATGAGTCATGCTCCAAGTATCCCTAAAAACCGGTGGTTTGCCATGACCGCACTTGATGAAAACCGTGCACGCCGTCAGTTGGCGGAAAGATCGGATAAAGACATCAGTGATGTCAAGAACCTCTGCATCTGGGGCAACCACAGTGCAACTCAATATCCGGATTTTTACAATGCCAACATCCAGGGAAAACCGGTGATTGAGGTGATCCAAGATGAAAACTGGCTTCAGGGAGATTTTATAAAATCCGTTCAGCAGCGTGGAGCTGCCATCATCAAAGCCAGAGGAGCCTCCTCTGCTGCATCTGCTGCCAATGCGGTGATCGATACCATCCAACGCCTCAACACCCCAACCCCAGCAGGAGAATGGTTTAGTACTGCTATTCCAAGTGATGGAAGTTATGGCATCCCTGAAGGGATCATGTTCAGTTACCCTGTCAGGAGCAAAGGCGACTATGATTATGAAATCGTCCAAACCCTTGAACTGAATGAATTTGGTCAGCAAAGAATTCAGGCCACCCGGGAGGAACTGGAAATGGAAAAAGAGGCCGTCAGCGACCTTTTGGGTTGAGAAACCTTCAAACCTGAACCCGGCCTTTGGGCCGGGTAACTCTTCATTCTTCTTTCAACATCACCAAAATGAAAATTCACGAATACCAAGCCAAACAGGTCCTTTCACGTTATGGGGTCCCAGTCCCCCGTGGAAAAGTTGCAGAATCTGTGGAAGAAGCCGTGGAATCCGCACGGGAACTGGGTGGTGAGATCTGTGTGGTCAAGGCCCAGATCCATGCAGGAGGACGAGGGAAAGGAGGAGGAGTCAAGGTTTGTCGTGGACTGGATGAGGTAAGGGAAAGTGCGGAAAAAATCCTGGGCATGCAGCTTGTAACGAAACAAACTGGTCCTAAAGGACAAAAAGTCCTCAGGCTTCTTGTTGAAGAAGGCATGGAAATCGTCAAGGAACTGTATTGCTCGGTACTGGTTGATCGTACTCGACAATCGGTTGTGGTGCTTGCATCCACAGAAGGAGGAATGGACATTGAGGAAGTGGCTGCTTCCACTCCTGAAAAAATTCTCAAAACCTTTGCTGATCCTTCCCTGGGCCTGCTTCCCTATCAAGCCACCGAACTGGCATATGGTCTTGGAATCGATAAACTCAATCCTAAACTCATACGACAAACAGCCAAAACCTTCAGTTCGCTGTACCAAACCTTTGTACAGGAAGACTGCACATTGGTGGAAATCAATCCATTGGTATTGACGAGTGATGACCGTGTCGTAGCACTTGATGCCAAACTCAGCTTCGATGATAACGCTCTATTCAGACACTCGGAAAGCATGAAAATGCGGGACCCGGCAGAAGAAGACCCCCTTGAAGCAGAAGCCGGGGAATATGGACTCAATTACATCAAACTTGACGGTTCCATCGGTTGCATGGTGAATGGGGCTGGTTTGGCAATGGGGACGATGGATATCATCAAAACCTTCGGAGGAGAACCTGCAAATTTTCTGGATGTCGGTGGAACCGCAACCGAGGAAACAGTGGAGAAAGGCTTCCAGCTCATCAGCCAGGACCCAAATGTTCGATGCATCCTCATCAATATCTTCGGAGGTATCGTTCGTTGTGACATGGTCGCCACAGGAATTGTCGAAGCCTTCCGAAAAGTCAACCTGCAGATTCCAGTTGTGGTCCGCCTTGAGGGCACCAATGCCGAAGAAGCTCAAAAGATCATAGGATCCTCTGGATTTGGTGAACAACTTCAAATGGCTGACGGGCTTGGAGAAGCAGCAAAAATGGCCGTAGCATCGCTTGGCTGAAAATCAAAACGCCGAATTAAAAGATTCCTTAAGACGCCATTTGCATAGGATAAGCCGGCATCTACTATGCTGGCTTGTGGTACAAGGATAAGTTCCCCCCCTGGCTTTTTCTCAAGCTTTCAGCGCCTTGGCTGAAAATCCCTCCAGCCAGACAGAACCAGGCTTTTCAAAAATAAACCGCTCCTGCTGGTCTTCAAAGCTGTCCAGATGCAATTCCCAGTCAAATTCTGGTGGTATCAAGAATTCCACGGGACGTTCAAAACAATTCAGCAGGAACCGATACTGCTGTCCAGGATATTTGGGGTTCTTGACTTCCCAATGAAGGGTCCTCACGAAATTGTCCAGATTTTCATCTTCGCCCAAGGCATTGTACCAACGGTATTCGCTTTCAGAAGAAAACAGGAAAGCAAAATTATTCTTACGGAAACACGTCAAGCAGCTTACAAACTCCACAAGCTCCACGTTCTTGTTCGCGAGACTCCAATCTATCCAGGTCATTGGAGAATCATGACAGTAAGCGTTGTTATTGCCCTTTTGAGTACGCCCCATTTCATCACCCGCAGCCAGCATGGGAATTCCATTGGATACCTGAAGCAGGAAATGCATCAATCTGATTTTTCTACGGCGTATTTCTATAATTTTTTCATCTTCGGTCGGTCCCTCAAACCCGCAATTGAACGAATATTCAGAATTGTGCCCATCGCGGTTTTCTTCATTATTTAACTCGTTGCGCTTATTGTTGTAACTGACAAGGTCGTGGAGTGTCATCCCATCATGGGAAGTGATGTAATTGATGCTGCATTCCCTCCCTTTTTCAGTCGAACCGAAGGTTGCAGGACTTCCAAGAATGACTTCTTTCAATAGCCCCATCTGCCCTTCATCTCCTCTTACCGCTCGACGAACACTGTCCCTGAAAACATCATTCCACTCTGCACAATCAGCACTTTTTGATGGAATCCCAAGCCGGTAACCTCCAGTTGCATCCCAGGGTTCAACAATCAGCTTGATGCCAGACAGTCCTGGATCATTCTTCAATTCCCAAAATATTCCAGGACCGTCATGAAAATTTCCTTTTGCATCACGTTCCAAGACACTGGCGAGATCGAACCTGAACCCATCCACTCCAAGATTGTGTGCCCAATAAAAAAGTGAATCCTTAATCATTCTACGTGCACCCGGATAGGCACATTTGAAGGTATTCCCGCACCCGGAATAATTCAATAATTCACCCTGTTCATCCTGCAGGTACCAGTCTTCTCTCCCAAGTAATTTGAAATGCTCGGTTGGCCCAGAATCATCCATTTCTGCTGTATGATTGAAAACCACATCCAACCACACCTCAATCCCTGCCTGGTGAAACGCATCCACCATCTGTCGGAATTCGTTTTCGGGATTTACAACATCCAGGGCATAGCTTTGCTTAGGAACTTGAAAAAGAAGTGGAGAATATCCCCAATAATTAAGAAGTGGTTCCCCTGTTTCAGGATTCGACAAGGGATTCTCGTTTTCATCAAAATCGAAAACAGGAAGTAGTTCGATAACGCTGACCCCAAGCTTCTGTAAGTGGGGTATTTTTTCGGCAAGGGCCTGAAATGTTCCTCTCGCAGCCCGATCTTCCACGCCAGAATCGGGGTGAATTGTCATGCCACGGACATGACATTCATAGATGATGCTTTCTTTCAGTTTTTTTGGGGGAACTGGAGTTAGTAAAGGAAGTTTTTCCTGTTTGATGATTGCCAGCCTGCGTAGCCCTTGAAAAACAGGGCCCTGCGGACGACTCATCAAATGGAGACTGAAAGTCTTAGAATCAATTTCAAAACAGACCGGTTTGTTCCATGATTCACCTCCGGTACAATTTCGAGTGAATGGATCGAGTACCCATCCCTTTTGTCGATCTTCCTTTTCTACCAGAATCACATATGCGAGCCTTTGAGGAGAATTTCTTTTGGGCTCGAACTCCATCCGGAACCCCCACCAGTTTCCAAAGCAAAAAGTTTGACGGTCCAAAGAGACAAAAGTCAGGGGCTCGAACTGTAGTCCAGGATGAGCCGGTGCTTCCCATTCATAAAAAACATAAGTGAGACTCAACGCATCTCGAGCTTGGATCCCAAAGCTTAGCCGGTTTTCGTTCCAGCGTCCGCCGGGAAGAGCTTCAGGTTCAACAACGATTTGAGGAACGGATCCTGAGAAATGATTACACGCTTTTTTGGAGCTCATTGGCTTGCTCTAGTAAATACCCCAATGAAGAAAGGCTAACTGAATTTCTGAGAAGTTTCTGTGAATCACCAATAGGAAGACCTTTCGATGCTCCAGCATGAAGGATCCTCAGAAAAAGAGAAGAAGTTGTCAGTTGGACTTCTTTAACATTTCTTCCATGAAGGGTTCCAGTCCTGGTGCACAGGCGGAGAGAAAATTACCCTCGAAAAGTCCGTTATCTGCCAGAAAGTCACTGGTCCAACCTCCTGCAGTCCTCACCATAGAAATTGCTGCCAGGCAGTCCCAAGAGTTGATGAAACTTTCATAAAAACCGATATAACGTCCGCAAGCCACATAAGCCACCATCAAAGCACCAGAGCCCATTGATTCGAAATTACCCTGCTTATCAATAATGGCTTGGAGCACTCCAAGTGTTTTTTCAGGATCTGCTTTCCAGGAATAGCCTATGCCCACCACTCCATCCTGAAAGGTTTCTATTTTAGCAGCCTCCATTTGCGTCCCATTGATCCGCATGCCTGTTTCAGGATCTGCACTAAAAAGTTCGTCAGTACATGGTTGATAAATGACCCCTAAAGGGATCCTCCTGTCGGAAAGCACATAAGCAATCGACACACACCATTCCGGCATTCCTCTGCGGAAACAAGAAGTTCCGTCGATTGGGTCAACCACCCAGATGCCAGGTGCATCCATTTGATATTTTCCTGACTCTTCCCCCAGAAATCCATCTTGAGGAAACAGATCCAAGAGATATTCACGTATTCTTTTTTCTACTTCACGGTCTGCCTGGCTGACCCAATCCTGTGGGCCTTTCGATTCCCATTTCAAATGGTCTGGGTCCCTGAAATATTTCAGCGCCAACAACCCTGCTTCACGTGCGATCAACTGTGCCGCATGAAAACGTAGACGTATTTCGGAAGGATTCAGGATTAAATCCTTAATGGATGGATTGGAAGAAATTGGGATTCAGAATGCTTCGTCCCGATCAGAAAATGAGGATTCAGGAAGTCCCCTGGTTACTCCTTGCCAGCATTCTGGAACGATAGAAAAAGAATCCAATGATGCCAATGATAAACGGTACAGCCAGCATGTTGAGGACCGTCAGCATAGTACCTAGGCTTTCGATGTCCTGTCGCAGGACTTTTCTCACTTCTCGGAGTTTTTTACGGGTCTGGCGTTCCTCACTCCTGAAGCGTTTGATTTCTGCCTGCATTTCAGGAGGAAGGATCACTTCGGATTCTCCCTTTTTTCCAGCAGATTCCAGCAGATTGTCCAACTGTTTCTGAACGGCCTTCAGGGTATCCTGGAGGCGTGACTCTTCGTCCTGAAATTTCATCTGGGCTTTCACCTGCATCGCTTGAAGTCTGGTGAAAGGTCTGGATGATTGGCCTCGTGAACGGATGCTCATCAATGCTTCGTTTCCGGAAAGGTGTTCCACGGCATTCAGCATCAGGTTTAAATTATCATTGGCAGGCTGGATGATTCTCTGGCCAAGAAAATTCATCTTCTGAACAGAGAAATCGTCACTGATGAAATCAATATCACTAAAAATGATGATTGAAGTTGCTTCCTTGGCCTGGTTCAAGTGTTGATATTTCAATGGCTTTGGAGCCTCTCCTTGTTCTTCCCCCTCTTTTTTCTCTGCAGGTGGACGTCCTTCAGGGAAGGCCGTCTCAAATTTGCCTGATACCCTTGCTACCAGAGATTTGCTCTGATTGTCAGGCTTCAGGTCTCGACTGATTTGATCCGGCTGAACAAAGCGAAGCATGAAAGCATCTAGAATGCCGCTTTGATCCGAAAGGGAAAGTAAAGGAGTGAATTCATGGCTGCTGTCGTTGGCTTTGGAAAGCGCTCCAGCTTCCACAAAAAGCACGTTTTCCAGTTGTGATGTAACCGGATGAGACTGATCCAGTGCCTGGGCATTGAAGGACATCCACATCGGGAAACGCATCACTCCACTTCCTGTATTCACCGGAGTACCGAAGCTAGGATCTCCAGTGACTTTCGAGATATCATAATCGACCCCCCATTTCTGAAACAACTTCGGCATGCTGCTCGCGATTTGTGGTTGTCTCCCCATCTGGTTCATTGGAGAAGCCAAGTCGGCTCTTCCATTGGGATCGACCATGACAATTGTTTTTCCACCCCGCAGAACATACTGGTCAATTGCATAGAGTAGGCTATCTTTGAATTCTTTTGGATGCATCACCAGCAAAAGGCTGGTGTCATCTGAGATTTCCTCTGTGTCCAGTGGCAGATTCACGACCTCCATCGTTTTTTCCATTTCGCCCATAAAGGCCCATTTTTCGGGTGGCCTTTGTCCCGGAATCATGCCCCGTCCTCCACTTAAATTGAGTGTCGAGAGGATTCCGATCTTAGAACGTTGAGTCTGACTGACTCTGAAAATTGCCTGAGACAGATCGTATTCCAAAAACCTTTCCCGGCGCGGGTCGAAAAAAGGCAGGGTCATTTCCTGGTCCAGCATAAGGACCACGGCTCCGAAATAAAGCCTGCTTCCCTGGGGAAGGGTCGCCGCTTTGATTCCATATCGTTCAGCCCATTCTTCTTCTTCAGTATCCGGTTTGGGGTCGAAGATTTCGAGAGTGATATTTCCTGAAGAAAGGTTTTCATATTCTTGCAACACTTCGCGTACACGTTCCGCATAATTTTTAAGGTAGGGAGGAAGATCTTCGCTGCTGGAAGAGAAGTAGTACTTGATGCGAAGCGGATCTTTCAATTCAGAAAGGATACTTCGTGACCCATCCGAAATCGTGTAGAGCTTTTCTGCCGTCATGTCGGCACGCATCGGTAGGTAATAGACTACCACGTTGATTGCGATAAGGCAGACAAATAGGAGCAAGACACTCAGTGAAGAATAAGACCAATTGCGAGACATGGGACTAAATCAATCTGAATTAGAAATGAATTGGACCATTGATGCTTGGTTCAGGACGCTTTTTTGGATTCAAGAACCACCACGTTGGTCATCAGCATGAAAATGATGATTGAGAGGAAATAAACGATGTCTCTAAGATCCACCACACCCCTTCGAATCGCATCAAAATGCGTTGTAAAGCTAAACTGGCTTATGACGTCCGTAAGCCAAACCGGGAATATCGTATTCAATATTTCAGACAATACTCCCCAGCCTAATAGGACCAAAATCAGACAAATATTGACACTAAGGATAAAACTGATCACCTGGTTTTTGGTCAAAGCTGATGTGAAGCTTGTGATCGCCAGATACGCTCCTGCCATCAAAAAACTGCCAAGATATCCGGTGATGATTGGACCATTATCCGGAAAACCCAGATAATGAACGGTGATGATCATGGGAAATGTCAGGATCAGGGCCACTGCGATAAAAGCCCAGCCTGCCAGAAATTTCCCAAATACAGAAACACTGGTTCGAACCGGCAAGGTCAGCAGCAGTTCTCCGGTTCCCGAACGTCGTTCTTCGGCCCAAAGACGCATTCCCACTGCAGGGATCAAAAATAGATAAAGCCAGGGATGGAAAAGAAATGATACTTCCAGACTGGCCTGGTTCGAATCATAAAAATTCCCCAGCATAAACGTGCATCCCGCATTGGCAGCCAGGAAAATGATGATGAAAACATAGGCCACTGGTGATCGGAAATATGCCAGAAGTTCTCGCTTGAAAATCGGAAAGAGTCCTTTCATTTCAAAGTCCCTTTCTCAATTGCCAAGTGTCAGATTGCGGAACACTTCATCCAATCTTCCACGTTCAACAAAAAACTGTTCGATGACCATTTTTTTCTTCTTCAAAAATTGCTCTAGCTCACTGGAAATCGATTCCCGATCTTTGGGGAAAACCCTGACGGTCAGTGCTCCGCTGGGCATGTCCTCCAGGCGTTCCACCGAATAAACCTGTTCGAGCCCATTCAGGTCTTCCAAAAGAGCTTCGGCACTCTTTCCGGAAACACTGAGAGTGACTGCATTTCGGTAAATGGACTGGGACAAAAGTTCATCAGGAGTCCCCAGTCCAACCAAACGCCCTTCCGAAATGATCAGGGCCCTGGAGCAAACCGCCTCCACTTCTTCCAGGATATGGGTGGAAATGAGTATGGTTCGTTCTTCACTCATCCTTCGGATCAATTCCCGTACCTCATGCTTCTGGTTGGGATCAAGCCCATCAGTAGGTTCATCAAGGATCAACACAGGTGGATCATGAATGAGTGACTGGGCAAGGCACGTTCTCTGCCGAAAACCTTTGGACAGGGTATCGATGATTTGCTTACGCGCATCCTGGAGGGACGTTAGTTCCAGAACCCTGCCTACCTTGCGTCTTAATTCGGTTCCTGAAAATCCACGGACTTCACCGATGAAGGTTAGAAATTCCTCCACCTGCATTTCGTTGTAAGACGGAGCACTTTCCGGCAAATAGCCAATCTGCTCCTGAACTTGAAGGGGTTGACTGTTGATGCTGAAACCGTTGACTTCTGCATTCCCGGAAGTTGGTGGCAGATAACAAGTAAGCATCTTCATCGTGGTTGATTTTCCAGCACCATTCGGGCCTAGAAACCCAAGTACCTCTCCACGTTGAACCTCAAATGAAATTTCATCCACGGCTTGAAACCGGCCGAACTGTTTACTCAGTGCTTCTACAACAATCATGAAGGCTATAGTTCAAGGTATTGAAATAAAACAATTTAATTTTATAGAAAGTTCATCCGATGATTTCAAGATCAAAGATGAAAATCTGGACAAAAGAAATATGAAGTAAGGTGGAAAATTAGAAAATTACCGAAGGACTCAACCCAACCAGCGTTTGCGTCTACGGTAGTGTTTTACATCCCTGAAGTTGGCACGGCCTTCCGTACCAACACCTAAATAGAATTCCTTGACGTCTTCATTATTTTTCAAATCCTCAGCTTTACCGTCCATTACCACTCTTCCATTCTCAAGAATGTATCCATAGGTAGCATATCGCAGGGCAATGTTGGTGTTTTGCTCAGCTAACAAAAAACTTACCTCCTCATTCTGATTGAGGTTTTTGACGATATCATAAATTTCCTCTACCAACTGAGGTGCAAGACCCATTGAAGGCTCATCGAGTAGGATCATTTTAGGACGTGACATGAGTGCCCGTCCAATGGCCATCATCTGTTGTTCTCCTCCTGACGTGTAACCCGCCTGACTAGTGCGTCTTTCTTTCAAACGAGGGAAATAATCATAAACACGTTCAAGATCACTCTGAATGACAGATCTCCCGTCACTTCGGGTATAAGTCCCTGTCAGTAAATTCTCTTCAGTGGTCAGATGTTCAAACACATGTCGCCCTTCCATTACCTGGATGCAACCCCGTTTTACTAATTCATTGGGAGAAAGATCATGAACCTGAGTGCCATCAAATTCAATACTCCCCTTGGTCACTTCCCCGCGTTCCGCATGAAGCAGATTTGAAATGGCTTTGAGTGTCGTCGTCTTACCTGCACCATTGGCTCCCAGAAGGGCTACTATGCTGCCATTAGGCACTTCCAATGAGGTACCTTTCAGAACAAGGATTACATGGTCATATATGACCTCGATGTTGTTAACGCTTAACAATTCCTAGCCAAATGAAGTGCTTTGAAATCACAAGAAAAAGGGAGAGTTGATACAACTTCTCCCTTTTTAGTATACGGATTAAAAGATACTCAGGAACAGGGTATCGTCCTGTCGGGGACACTGTTTTTAGCTTTATAGCCGGCCGCTGCCTTTTCCAGCATCGGCCTTACCCGGTCCATGGAATTGATCCAACCGGAAACCCTTTCCCAGCTAGTGCCATTCCACTGCTGGATATAAACAGGTCCGTTGTTAGCATGGTCATCACAGGAAACTTTGATGGGATTGGTGAATCCAGGCAAACCAATTTCTGCCATTCTGGCTGAGGTAAGATGAAGATTTTCCATTCCCCATCTCATTTCTTCACCGTTGATAACCCTATTACCAAATTTACCCTGGGCGGTTCGGATAGCTTCAGCAATCAGTACGGAATTGAACACTCCTCTCATGTAGAGATTTTCTCCGACTCTAGAACGGCCCTTGACCTGGCTTTTTCCTTTATCAACGACATGCTTCAAAATATCCTGAGCAGCAGGATAGCCAGTTCCTATTCCATGGAAATTTGCCGATTTATATCCTTTGGCTGCTTTACCAGCTGGACGGACATCATCTTCTCCTCCAGACCACCAGACGCCAACGAATTTTTCCATATTGAATTTAATTCGTGTTGCTTCCTTAATGGCTGTAGGATTCATAGCACCCCAGCCCCACATGATCATCCAATCTGGTTTTTCTTTTCTTACTTTTAGCCAATGAGAAGATTGGTTCTGCATTTCTTTACCAGCAACAGCGATTTTAAACAGTTTAAAACCCAGTTCGCTTGAAAGTTGTTCAAATAATGGAATGGGTTCTCTACCATAACCCGATTCAAGGAAGATGAATCCAATTTTCTTACCCTTCAGATTACTCATTCCTCCTTCCTGGTAGCCGATATATCTTATGATGGCTGAAGCCTGATTCCAGTAGGTCGAGGGATAATTAAAAACCCATGGAAAGACACTTCCGTCTGCGGCAGCTGATAGGCCATAACCCATGGAGTGTACGGGGATTTTATCCACAGGCGACTTTGGAATTAATTGAAGTGTGATTCCAGTGGAGAAAGGGTTAATTACAACAGGATTTTTCGGTTTTACTTTTTCATAACACTCAACCCCTTTATTAGTTTTATATCCCGTCTCACATTCTTCAATAATAAGTGGGACGCCCCCTATTCCTCCGTCTCTTTCATTCAGCATGGCTAAATAATCATGCATCCCATTCGCAATGGGTATCCCACCTCCAGCATATGCTCCTGTCCTGTATGTAAATAGCGGCACATAAATCCCTTTTGCCGCCATAATATTTTGAGACAGCCATATACATGTTATGGCTGAAGCAATTAGAGTAAGGAAAAATTTCTTTTTCATAACAACTCCTTCAATATAAATTACAATTAAGATGAAACAAGATCCATTTTACTGGATAGTATTTCACTTGAGTCAGAACAACTCTGACTCTCCACGAGGTTGGTTCCGCTATGAATATATTAATAGGGGAATGGCCAAACCCGAAGTTTCTCCCTCACAATAGCCCATATTCTAGCTAATCCGTGAGGTTCAAAAATCAGAAAAATTACGATTAGTGCGCCTAAAATCATAAAATTAAAGTGCTCAACGGTTGCTGCATTAATTGGAATTCCTAAAATTAACGGGAGGTTCGTAATTAAAATAGGAATAAGAACAATGAAAGCTGCTCCTAAAAATGCCCCAGAAATGCTCCCTAGTCCACCAATAATTACCATGAATAATATTTCAAAGGACATGTTAATATCAAACACTTCCACTTCAGCAGAGCCTAGATAGGTAAATACGAACAAAGCACCTGCCACTCCAGCATAATAAGAGCTGATAGCGAATGCCATAAGTTTCGTAGGCAATGGTTGAATTCCAATCAATTCAGCTGCTATATCCATGTCACGAATAGCCATCCAGGCCCGACCAATTCGTCCCCTTACAATGTTTACGGCCACTAATGCTAATATAGATACGATACATAATACTACCATGTATCGTGCCTGAGTGGTTGCAGTTGGCCCTGTCACAATAATATTAAAAAAATTTCTCACTGGGACTTCAATCGCTCCTGAGTCATTGTAATTATAAAACCACCCCACTCTTCCAAAAAGCCATTCAAAGAAAAACTGTGCTGCCAAAGTTGCCACTGCGAGATAAAACCCCTTGATTCTGAGTGAGGGCAGACCAAATATTATTCCTACACCAGCTGCAAACAAACCCGAAGTAAAAATTATAATAATAACATTAACTTCTGGAAATGAGGTTACTAATTTATAGCATGCATAAGCTCCCACTGCCATAAAACCTCCAGTACCCAAAGACAGTTGCCCAGCATATCCTGTTAAAAAATTAAGCCCTAGTGCAGATAAAGATAATATTAGAAAAGGGATTAAAATGGCTTGAAGCCAATAATCATTCGCAATTAGAGGCACAACAACAAAAGATAAAAACAAAATGAATAATATTCCCCTGCGGTCCTGTTTGATTGGAAATAATTCATGATCTCCAACATAGGTTGACTTAAATTGTCCAGCTTCTCGATAAAACATATTTAATTATTTTAACTTAAATCCTTTCAATAATTTTCTCTCCAAATAACCCCTGAGGCCTGAACAAAAGAAAAACCAATGCGATCATGTAGGCCAGCCAGCTTTCAATACTTCCGCCCACCAGGTGCCCCCAATAAAATTCCCCAATCTTTTCACCTATTCCGATGATCAATCCTCCGACTATTGCTCCAGGGACCGATGTGAAACCGCCTAATATCAAAACAGGTAATGCTTTAAGGGCTATGATTGAGAGTGCGAAACTGACATCACTCTTCGCTCCCCACATGATCCCGGTAATCAATGCAATGATCCCAGAAATAAACCAGACAACTACCCAGATAGTATTGAGAGACACGCCTACAGACAGAGCAGCCTGATGGTCATCAGCCACTGCTCTTAAAGCAATCCCGATTTTTGTTTTACCCAGGAAAAGTGCTAAGGAAACTAATGCCATTGCCGCAATGACAGAAGCTGCAATATCTATTTCCTGTAAAATCAGCATATCATCAAAGAAAGTTATGGAGTCATAAGGCAGTAAAAGTTCTTCAGAAATCATCATTTTTGGTTCTCCACCAAAAATAAATTCACCCAAACCTATCAAAAAGAACGTAAGACCTATGGTTGCCATAAAAAGTATGATATCCGGCTGATTGACAAGTGACCTCAAAACCAGCTTTTCGACTGAAAAAGCCAACCCGTACATTACCAGTATTGTTATGGGCAGCGCAACAAATGCAGGGATTCCATTTTCATGCAGTCCCACAAGAGTCAATGCGGCAAAAACAACCATGATTCCCTGTGCGAAATTGAATACACCGGATGCCTTAAAAATTAGCACAAATCCAAACGCAATTAATGAGTAGAGAATGCCCGTTACAAATCCTTCCCAAATTACTTGAAGGAATAAAACGGGGTCATCAACCATATCAATAAACGGCTGTATGAATATCGCCGTTAAGATTTCCATAGTCTGTAATATCTATTAATTTGTTTGGGTTACTCCAAGATAGGCATCTATGACTTTCTGGTTGCCACGAATTTCATCTGGAGTGCCTTCGGCTATTTTTCGGCCGTAATCAAGTACGATTAAGCGTTCCGAGAGGTCCATCACCACGCCCATGTCATGTTCAATGAGGACGATAGTGGTTCCATACTGCTCATTGATGTCGAGAATAAACCGACTCATATCCTGTTTCTCCTCGAGGTTCATGCCGGCCATCGGTTCATCGAGTAGCAAAAGCTCTGGTTCCATTGCCAATGCCCTTCCGAGTTCGACCCTTTTTTGTAATCCATAAGGTAAGCGTCCAACCGAAGTTTTACGGATGGCCTGGATTTCAAGGAAATCGATGATCTCTTCCGCCCTGAGACGGTGCTCCATTTCTTCATCCCTTGCAGGACCATAATACAACGCCTGCCAGAAGAGGTTGCGTTTCATCTTCAGGTTTCTTCCTGCCATGATGTTGTTCAAGGTCGACATCCCTTTAAACAATGCAACATTCTGAAAGGTCCGGGCTATGCCCTGGACGGCAGCCTCATGCGGACGCATTTGCTTTCGATGAAGCCCCTTGAAATGGATCTGGCCCTGTTGGGGATGGTAGAAGCCGTTGATCACATTGAGCATCGAAGTCTTACCGGCACCATTCGGGCCGATAATGGCCATGATCTGTTGTTTTTCAACTCCAAAGCTGACGTCCTGCAGGGCTTTAACCCCTCCAAAAGAAAGGCTGATCTGGTCCACCTCCAACAGGAAATCTCCTGTTGGGGGGATTTGCTGGTTTTCTTCAGAGTTTGAAGCTTCGTTCATGGAAAAGGATTCCGTTTTTATTCCATCAATTATCAGGCAGCCTTGGCATGGACGGGGGTGCTGATTTTCTGGACATTCATGATTTTCAAATCCGCTTCCACGGTTCCTTTTCTTCCGTCTTCAAAAGTCATTTCCGTTTCAATGCTACATTGTTTTTGAGATTCATCCTGCAGAGCATCGATCAATGGTTGGTATCGTTCTGCAACGATATTTCTGCGCACTTTTCGGGTTCGGGTCAATTCCCCATCATCCGCATCCAGTTCCTTATGCAGAATCAAAAAACGCAGGATCTGGGAACCCCGGAGTTTGTCATCTCGAGCAAGATCAACGTTAACGCTTTCCACGCATTCATAAACCAAGTCATAGATTTCGTCTCTGGATGCCAGATCGGTATATCCAGAATAGGCCAAGTTTTGACGCTCCGCCCAGTTTCCCACCGCTTCAATGTCAATGCAGATGAATGCTGAAACGAAATCAAAGTCTTTACCAAAAGTAACGACTTCTTTGATGAATGGAAAAAACTTCAATTTGTTTTCCAGGTATTTCGGCGCGAAGAGAGTACCATCCTTCATTTTCCCAACATCCTTCGCCCGATCGATGATCATCAGGTGTCCGTTATCCTGAAGAATCCCTGCGTCCCCGGTCGCCACCCAACCATCTTCCGATTTGGTTTTTGAGGTGGCTTCAGGATTATTAAAATATTCCTGAAATACTCCGGGACTGCGATAGAACACTTCTCCGTCATCAGCAATTTTCAGTTCTACTCCAGGAGCCATTTTTCCAACCGTATCGGCCATCACCTCTCCATCTGGCTGGACACAGATAAAAACCGTTGCCTCAGTCTGGCCATAAAGTTGTTTAATGTTGATCCCAAGTGAACGAAAGAAGGTGAAAATTTCAGGACCAATCGCTTCTCCAGCGGTATAGGCCAATTTCAGTCGGGTGAAACCTAAATTATTTTTGAGCGGTTCGTATACCATCAGGCTTCCTAAGGCATAAATCATCCTGTCAATGAAAGACACCGGTTTCCGATCCAGAATATCTGTTCCAACCCTACGAGAATGTTCCATGAAATAATTGAACATCTTTCGTTTCATCCATCCTGCATCTTCCATACGAATCATCACCCGGGTCAGAAGGGATTCAAAAATCGCGGGAGGAGCAAAATAATAGGTTGGACCGATCTCCTTGAGATCATTGAGCACCGTATCGCGATTTTCAGGGCAGTTGACACAGAACCCCCGAACATATGCCTGTCCTATCGAAAAAACGTTATCTCCAACCCAGGCCATCGGCAAATAGGCGAGCACTTCTTCGTCGGAAGTCAATTGATCAAAATCCGCAGAAATTCGCGATGTTTGTACCAGATTATCCTGGGAAAGAACCACTCCTTTAGGAACTCCCGTGGTTCCTGAGGTATAAAGGATGATTGATGTGTCGGATCTAGAAACTTCCTGGATTGAATTTTCAAAAAAATCTTTATGTTGCTCGTCGTAACGTTCTCCCAACTGCTGCACTTCAGCAAAGCGATGTAAGAATTCATGCTGATATGAATTCATTCCTCGCGGGTCTTCATAGATCAAGGTTTCAAGCTTCGGACAATCCTCCAAGATTTCCAGAACCTTATCGGTCTGTTCCTGGTTTTCAACAACGGCAAAACGAACCTCTGCGTTGGCAAGGACAAACTTCATTTCCTGTGCGACCGAGTCCTGATAAAGCGGAACGGGGATGCCTCCCAAACATTGAGCCGCCATGATGGCCCAATAGAGGCATGGGCGATTGTCTCCAATGACGGCAAGTTTATCACCTCGCTCGTAACCAAGCTGTTTCAATCCGCAAGCAAGATATCTTATTTCTTTTTCAGTTTGGGCCCAGTTCCAGGTTTGCCAGATGCCCAGATCCTTTTCTCGGTAGGCAGGCTGGTCTGCACGATCTCTAGCGTGCTCCAGCAAGAATTTTGGCAGGGTGTCTGCTTCAGACAAGACTCATCTCTTTTTTTTCCTCCCAATTAATAAAACTATCTAAATTAATTGAATCATCATGAAAAACAAGTTTTTTGATTTAAACATTCTTTCTCTCTTGTACAAATTGACGTTTCTGGGCAAATATTGTTTCTTTGCTTGCCTGCCTTTTTGTTCGGTCATAAACTTAAATAATATCCATCAGAATTTAATCCATGAATTTCCTTATCATCAGGAGAATTCATCATGAGTCACAACGTCTACATCTCAGGAGTGGGAATGATCCCATTCGTCAAACCAGGCACCAGCCCTTCCTACCAAGAAATGGGGGAACAGGCTTCGCTGCTCGCCCTCCAGGATACAGGGATCTCTTATGGACAGGTTCAACAGGTCTATGCAGGATATGTTTATGGTGACAGCACCTGCGGCCAATCCGTGGTCTATCGACTGGGTATGAGTGGGGTCCCAGTCATCAATGTCAACAACAACTGTTCCACCGGTTCCACGGCTCTATATTTGGCACGACAAGCCATTGAGGGTGGGGCCGTCGATTGCGTGCTGGCGTTGGGATTTGAACAGATGAACCCTGGAGCCTTGGGAGCGATTTTTGATGATCGACCTAACCCGTTGGAAAAATTCATCGAAAGTGCTGATGACCTTGATGGAACATCAGACGTTCCAGTCGCATTGCGTTTATTCGGTGGTGCCGGGTTGGAACATCAGAAAAAACACGGAACCCGAGATGAAACTTTCGCCAAAATCTCTCAAAAAGCAAGATGTCATGCGAAGCATAATCCTCGGGCCATTTTCCGGGATGAAGTCAGTCTGGAAGAGGTATTGGCATCCCCAAAAATGCATGGCGTTTTGACCCGACTCCAATGCTGCCCACCTACCTGCGGTGCTGCTGCTGTGGTGCTGACCTCTGAAAATTATGCCAAAAAGCATGGACTCCGCCATGATGTGAAAATGGCCGCTCAGGTGATGACCACGGACTTTCCTTCCAGCTTCGAAGGGAAATCCATGATGCAGATTGTTGGATCCGACATGAGTGAAGCCGCAGCAAAAAAAGTTTATGAAAATTCTGGCATCGGACCAGAAGAAGTCGATGTAGTGGAACTGCATGACTGCTTCACCAGCAATGAGATCATCAGTTACGAAGCGCTTCAATTGACCAAAGAAGGCGGTTCCGAACAATTTGTGTCCGATGGAGACAACACCTACGGTGGCAGGGTGGTGGTGAACCCTTCAGGAGGGCTTTTATCCAAAGGCCATCCTCTGGGTGCAACCGGGCTTGGTCAATGCGCGGAGTTGGTCTGGCAGTTGCGAGGGGACGCAGGGCCAAGGCAAGTGGAAGATGCCCGGATTGGGCTGCAGCATAATCTTGGATTGGGAGGGGCCTGTGTGGTCACCTTATACCAACGGGCGTGAGAGATCGGTTATTCCAGCCGTTGGCGAACATCCTGCATGCTTTCCCAATAATCGTGGAGCTCCCATCCGATCCTTTATGTATATATTCTAGAAAATCATGACTCACAACCGGAGTTACCTGGTATTTGCTTTTTTGTGTCTTCTGCTTCTAAAACTCGACACCCTTAGTGCCCAAGAGGGAAGAAAAGTGAAGGATGAGATTAAGAACACGGCTTCCTGGAATCAGCCCAATTCCTCCATAAAATACCTGACTCCAAAAATCACTAAATCCATGCGTGCTGTAAACCAGTTTGTTCGGCAGAACCAGAAGATGAAATCCATGCCCCAGTCGAATTTCAAAGTCGGCAGCACTTCGAGCCGGAAGTTCGTTGCAAAACCTCCCAGTGATCCAAAGGAGGTGGATTCAGGACGTTCGGTGAGAGAACTGACCCAGAGAGGCAACCCTCTTCTTCCCGGCCATGCCTCATCTCCAACTTCTGCAAGGATGACTTCCAGCAGACGTTATGTCCCACAATCTCCCAAGGACAATCATGATGTGGACCGAGGACGTTCCGCGAGCCTCCTGGCCCTCTCTCTTGCATCGAAAAAAGACCTTGGGAATGTCAACAGTGCTCGAACGGCCCTACAAATGGCAACCATGAGAAAAGAACGTGATCAGGACAATATCCGTATCGGCAGAGAAGTTCAGAATATGGTCCGTCAAAGCAAGGGCCGAGCTCGGAATCCTATGCTCAATTCCGGATCCTGTTACCGCTCCACCTTTTGTGGAAGGAATAACTGATTCCAAAGCACAACTTGTCATGCTCGAATTTCATGCTGAGCATAAGCAATTAAAAACAACAACTTCCCCTGATTCTCCTCAAGACTGTTGGAAATTTGAATTCTGTGAATATGCAGGGATGACTTCATTTCATTCGTGGATTTCTCGAAATCGATGAACAAGGAGGGGTTCTATTGTTTAATGCAAACTTTCAGGCTTGCAGGCGCTGTTCTTCAACGGCATGGCAGGCCACACAGACACCATCCCCGGTATCCTGCAGTTTAGGCGGTTCTTCCTTACAGCGTGCATTGACAAAAGAACAACGTGTTTGAAAAACACATCCCTGAGGAAGATTTATCGGAGTCACCACCTCTCCACGGAGTTTGATGTAATTCGGTCGTGCTTCATCCAGTCGAGGAATCGCGCTTAGCAGAGCACGTGTATAGGGATGCCGTGGGAAACTGAAAAGCTTCTTGGTTGGAGCCACCTCACAGAGTGCACCAAGATACATGACTGCGACACGGGTTCCGAAATGCTCCACAACCGAAAGATCGTGCGTGATGAAAAGGTAGGTCAAAGAATGTTTCTCACGGGCTTCCATCATCAGGTTCAGTACCTGGGCCTGGATCGAAACATCCAAAGCTGATATGGGCTCATCCGCCACGATGAATTCTGGATCTACCGTCAAGGCCCTGGCGATGCTAATCCTTTGACGTTGACCTCCTGAAAATTCATGCGGGAATCGCTCTCCCCATGAGGGATCAACACCTACCGATTCCATCACTTCTCCAACTCGCTCCAGAACTTCAGATCTGGCGATTCCAGGATTATGGAAACGAATGGGTTCCTCCAGAATTTTACGAATCGTCATCCGGGGGTTCAGGGAAGCATAAGGATTCTGAAAGATCATCTGCATCCTTCTTCGGAAAGGCATCATCTTTCCGGAAGACAAATGATCGATGCGCTGCCCCTCATAATATACCGTACCTGATGTGGGCTTATTCAGTCCCATAATCACTCGCGCCACCGTGGACTTCCCACAACCACTTTCTCCTACCAGGCAAAGCGCCTCTCCCTTGATGATTTCCAGGTCAACCCCGTTGATCGCTTTAACGCTTTCCTGCCTGAGATGCAGATGCCCCCCTGTTAAGGACAACTGCTCCAAAAATCCGCTGTTGACCGGAAACTCTTTGTACAATTGATCGACCTGAACAAGAGAATTCATTCGCTGATTCATACCTCGTCCTGCCCTGGATTAGAATGACCATTCAACATATCCGCATCTACAGCATGACAGGCAACTCGTTTTTTCCCTTTGATTTTGAACTCTGGAAAACGGGTTTGACAGTTATCCATGACCAGCTCACAACGCGGATGGAAAGCACAGCCATTTGGAATATTGGTCAATGAAGGCATCACTCCTGGAATTTGATTCAGCCGTTTGCCGGGTGTCGTCTGTTGTGGAAGGGCACTGATCAATCCACGCGTATAGGGATGCTGTGCATTCTGCACCATTTCCCGGATAGGGCCTGATTCCACCACCCGCCCGGCATACATCACGATTGCATGTTGAGTGACTTGAGAGATCACTCCTAGATCATGGGTGATCAGGATCAGCCCCACCTGGCTCAATTCGCATAGTTCAAGCAGCAGGTCCATGATTTCTGCCTGAATCGTCACGTCAAGCGCCGTGGTCGGTTCATCGGCGATGATCAGAGAAGGTTCCGTCAGCAATGAGGTAGCGATGACCACCCTTTGCCGCATTCCCCCGGAAAGTTCATGGGGAAATTGGTCAAAGCGTTTCTCAGGAGATGGAATATGAACCCTGGCCAAGGTCTGGATGGCCAGGCTTCGAGCTTTTTCTGCACTTATTTCTCGATGAGCGTGCAATGCTTCCGTCATCTGGACTCCCACCGTGAGTACGGGGTTCATGGTCATCATCGGATCCTGAAAGATCATGCTGATACGGTTACCGCGGATGTGACGCATTTCCTGCGGATTCAGTTTGCTGAGATCCGTTCCCTCAAAAAGGATTTTTCCGGAAGAGATGTAACCGGGTCTGCTGACAAGATTCAAAATCGCAAATGCTGCCACCGATTTGCCTGCACCGCTTTCTCCTACAATGCCCAGACGTTCTCCTGCCTCAACCGAAAAACTGACATCCCGCAGTGCGACCAAGTCTCCTCTTCGGGTAGGAAAGGTGACTTCCAGGTTTTGTACTTCCAGAAGTCCCATGATCAGTGTTTGTAAAGTTTTGGATTCATCACATCACGCAGAAAATCACCAAGCAGATTCATTACCAGAACCAGGACCACCAGGACGATGCCCGGAATGATGGTGATCCACCAGGATCCACTGAATATGAACTCAAACCCGCTGTTGATCAGGGAGCCAAGAGAAGGTTTCGTGACAGGCATGCCAAGGCCAAGAAATGACAATGCCGCCTCACTGACAATGGCATTGGCTATTTGAACCGTTGATATGACCATGATGGGAGAAAGGGTATTGGGCAGGATGTGTTTGAACATGATCCTCAGAGGTCCAAGTCCAATCACCCTCACTGCATCAACATATTCTTTCTTTTTTTCTGCCAGAACACTGGCTCGAACCGTCCTTGCATAATGCGGCCATTCGGCAATTCCGATTACAAGAACGAGCATCAGAATCGCCATCTGTTCATAAAGTTCTGTTCCAAAAAGTGCCTGAAAAACGGCCAGAAAAATGATGGCGACCATCAGGGTTGAGAAAGAAAGCTGGATGTCTGCCAGCCGCATCAGAAAATTATCCAGACGCCCGCCAAAATATCCTGAAATGAGTCCGATCGACACGCCAAGAAATGCCTGCAGTAAAACGGCAAAGACACCAATCGTGAGTGAGATCCTGGAACCGTAAAGGATGGTGCTCAGAAGATCCCGCCCCTGCGCATCGGTTCCCAGAATGAACCTTGAATCTCCATCTCCCACCCACAAAGGAGGGATTTCAGAATCCATGATATCGATCTGAAGAGGATCGTAAGGGTCATAGGGAGCGAGCAGGGATGCTGAGAAACTGGCGAGAACAAAGATACAGAGAATGACAAAGCTTATTATGGCGATTCTGTCGCGGCAAAAGCTGTAATAAAGATATGATTCCTGAAAACGCTTCCAGGCTTTGGAAAACATTAAATCACTCCCCATCCTGAGTGGTGCGGGCAAGCCGCACGGTTGGATTCACCAACCCGTAAATCAGATCGACCAGGGTGTTGGCGATGACGAATATCAATCCCACAACGATCAGGTAAGCAACGATCAAGGGGGTATCCACCCGATTCACGGCCTCCAGGAAAAGGAATCCCATGCCGGGCCACTGAAAAACCGTTTCAGTCAATATGGTAAAGGCGATGAGCGTTCCGATTTGCAATCCGCCGACAGTGATGACTGGTAAAAGCGTGTTCTTCAAAGCATGCAAAAACCAGATTCGACGGAGGGAAAGTCCTTTTGCCCAGGCAAAACGGATGTAATCCGATTCAAGAACCTCCATCATTTCTCCACGAATCAACCGTATAAAAAGAGGGAGCATGATTGAAGAAAGAGCGACACACGGAAGAATCAAATGAAGCAGGCCATCGCGGGTTAAAAAACCAACCGTCCAACCGTAAAAATTTACGGTTTCTCCTCGTCCAAATGAGGGCAGCCAGCCGAGTTCAACTGAAAAAATGTAAATCGAGAGAATCGCCGTAAGAAAAACCGGAATGGATATCCCGACAATGCTCAAACCCATCACCAATCGGAAAAACCAGTTTCTGGGGTAAATAGCGGCAAAGACTCCAATAGGAACGGAAAATAAAATAATGATTAAAGTAGAACCAAATACCAGTTCCAGCGTCGCTGGTAATTTATCCAGAATCACATCTAGGGCAGGACGCTTAAAAAAATAGGAGGTGCCCAAATCTCCGTAAATGGCTTTATTCAGAAAACGCCAGTACTGAATGGCAAAAGGATCATTCAGTCCCATCTGATTGCGAAGATTCTGCCTTTCCGCCTCAGAGACCGACTGTCCCACGAGCTCACGTAATGGATCTCCAAGATTATCCTGGATCGAAAAAGCAATGACGCTGATGACGAACATCACCAGTACAGCCTGGATCAGGCGGCGGACAAAGAAGCTAAACAAGCGAGAAGCTTTTCAGGAAGGAGTGGGCTGCCCCTCACAAGGCAGCCCTTTTGAAGTTGGATCAGGTGAATGGTATTCCAGCAACCTGGTCAGTTCATCACTAGATCTCCCAAGTATGGGAAGTTCATAACATTAAGAATGGGAGCAATATCGACCCCTTTTCGGGCTGCCCATGCACGATCCTGCCAGTGAAGCGGAACGAACGCGGCATCATCATGAAGGATCTGTTCGATTTCCTGAAGCATTGCTTTCCGTTTTGCTTCATCCGTTTCTTTCTGATTAAGGACCACCAGTTCGTCGACCCTGGAGTTCGAATAATTCCCACTGTTGTACTGCCCATAACCCGAACTTTCATCCGGAGTATGAAGCAGAAACTCGGTGAAATTAGAAGAATCTTCCGTGTCAGAATGCCAGCCGATCATCATGATGTCTGCGGCTCTCTCATCGAATTTAGGCCAGTATTGCGCCTTGGGCATGGTCTTTAGGTTGATCTTAATTTTGATCTTCGCCAGCATCCCAGCCACAGCTTCAGCAATTTTGTCATCGTTCACATAACGATTGTTGGGTGCCATCATGGTTGCCGAAAAACCGTTTGCGTAACCGGCCTCTTTCATCAGACTTTGTGCTTTGGCTAGATCATAACGAGGCTTCAAGGCAGGATCATATCCCATGTAGCCTTTGGGACTCTGCTGCGCCGCAGCAGTTCCAAAACCACGCATGATCTTTTTTACAATACCTGTATTATTGATAGCATGCACAATAGCTTGACGGACACGTTTGTCCTTGAATTCAGGACGGCGTTTCTGGTTGAGCTGAAATGTGATGATACGGGTTCCACTCATGGTGACCAGGTCCACGTTTGAATCCCGGTCAATCCGGTCAAGGTCCGCTGGGGGAACAGGTGCGATGAAATCCACATCTCCAGACAGCAAAGCCGCAACACGGGTCGGGTCTTCCTTGATCGGGGTCAATACGATCTGATCCACGTTTCCAGGAGAATTCCTATCCCAGTAATTTGCAAAACGATTGAAATCGACACGAACTCCCTGTTCACGTTTGGAAATGGTATATGGGCCTGTGCCTGAAGCATTGGCCGAAGCGAAAGCATCTCCATGTTTGACGATCGCATCTTTCGGCCTTCCCTTAGAGTCATAACCATCATAGAACTTTCGGTCCATCGGAAAGATGTAGGTTGCTGTGTGCAAGACCAGGGGGTAGGGACCTTTGGTAACGATTTCGATCGTATACTGATCAACAATGTTCATCGCCTCAAAAGGGACAAAAATTCCCTTGAAATCAGGACTTCGCTTCAGCCGGTCAAACGTCCAGCGCACATCAAGTGCGGTCATTTCATTACCCGAATGAAACTTCACGCCCTTACGAAGATAAAACCGAACCGTCTTCTCATCCACACGCTCCCATTTTTCGGCAAGACGTGCATCAAAACCAAGATCCTGGTTCCAGCGCAGAAGAGGATCAAAAATCATGTGCGAAAGTTGTAGGGTTCCTCCGGAAAGCTGCTCGTGAGGGTCCAACGATACTGGGTCTGCGTCATACGCCATCTTGAGGGTTTTGGCATGAACCGCTGATGAAAGCGTCAGAGCAATGAACGCTCCCAGCATCAGTCTCAAAAAATGTTTCAACCCATGCCGGTGAAAACATGAATTACGAAATAAAGAAATCATAGTGAATCTCCTTAAAATTATGAAAATACGAAAGTCTCCTTGGGTGACTTCCAGGCAACGAATTATTTTAGAATGATCCCAACCAAATGTAAAACAGGTCTTCAATCAAGCAGGATTTGAATCCCAGTAACATCCATCCCCTGAAAAAAGAAAGTTTGAAGATAGACGATTGAAAAGAAAAATGATTTGAGACGAGGGCCATCCTTTGCTTGCCGAATCACATCGTTGGGATGACCACTGAAGGTGTAGAGCTCATCTTCTAGATAGCCGATGCTTAAAAACTAAATGTATATCTCAAAAAGAGATTAGAAGAGATTAGATGTTGGGAAATGCGTAATTTCAGGTCTTTAAAAAAAAGAGAAATAAAAGAATCCAACCTGAGCCGGATCCATTGACGCAGGTTATAGGCTGCAG